>ERZ780057.372-NODE-372-length-19466-cov-4.66622_pt1 | contig 19466 bp, 14 predicted proteins | sample MGYA00511844_ERZ780057 | MGnify/ENA primary metagenome ERZ780057 (study PRJEB29588, sample SAMEA2149030) | human gut metagenome | biome: human gut; feature: human-associated habitat; material: faeces | place: Denmark | collected 2008/2010 ...
CAACGACGTGCACCGGTGGAAAGCCCCAAAAAAGTAGTTTGCCGGCATGTTTCCACCGGTGGAAAGCCCCGACAAACATGTTTGCCAACGACGTGCACCGGTGGAAAGCCCCAAAAAAGTAGTTTGCCGGCATGTTTCCATCGGTGGAAAGCCCCAAAAAAGTAGTTTGCCAACGACGTGCACCGGTGGAAAGCCCCAAAAAAGCAGTTTGCCGGCATGTTTCCACCGGTAGCAATACCCCAAAAGTAGTTTGCCGGGCCTGTTCGCCTTGGGTTGTGCGTCAGATACCTGTTGGGTTGTCTCCCTGAAAGCCCGGTTTCGTCAAAGTGCTCTGTTTTTCTTATGGATTATTGGATTGTTTATTGTAATTTTACCGCGATTTACATTGTTAATAACAGATTAAATCTTATATAGTATTGATATCATGGGAAATGAGAACAGCTCGGTGGGCGGTAGGTCGGGACGTAAACAGATTTTTTTTAAGCGAAAAGGTTTTATATTTTTTATAGGCTTATTGATCGGATGCGGTTTGGTCGTATCCGCTTATAAGGCTTCTGTCTATTTTTCTTCGGATGAGTCGTGTATGAAGTGTCACGTCCATCCGCATGTTGAGGATAGCTGGAAACTTTCCAAGCATGTGAATAATGGCAGTGGCGTGAAGACACATTGTGTCGCTTGTCACCTGCCGCCCCAAAGTGATACCTGGGGGCATTATACGGCTAAGGCTAAATTAGGGCTTAAGGATGTCTGGTCGTATCTGACTAAAGATACGTCTGAGATGGATTGGGACTTGAAATCGGAGCTTGAGCATGCGGTCAAGTATATCCCGAATGAGTCTTGTAAGGATTGCCACCAGAATCTTTTTCCGGAAGGCGTGACGGATGATGGCGTGACGGCTCACCTTTATTATGAGGAGAACGAGGAGAAGCTCGATCTTCAATGTATCAGTTGCCACTTGGACGCGGGCCATTATAATCCGAATTACAGCCATTCGAAGATGACGGGTATTGGTGGTTTGGCGACAGGTTCCGCTCCGGTCGATACGAGTCTTTTCTTTAAGGAACCGGCAATTGTAACCTCTTTCACCGATTATGTTGAGCAGATTCCGGGTACGATGGTCTCTTTCAAGATGAAGGCGATTCCTGGTGGTACGTTTAAGATGGGTAGCGAGGAGAGTGAGCCTTTCCATCAAGCGGATGAGGCACCGGTACGTACGGTTTCGGTCAGTCCTTTCTTTATGGCCGAGGTGGAAGTGACATGGGATCAGTATTGGGCTTTCTATGGCCAGACCATGAGCGAGGGACGTACACCGCCTGAGGAGGTTTATCAGAACAACAGTAATCCGGAAGTTGATGCGATCTCTGGTCCGACACCACCATTTGGTTTCCCGGATCAGGGATGGGGTAGTGGCGATCGCCCGGCTATTACGATGACGCATTACGCGGCGGAAACTTTCTGCCAGTGGTTGTCGAAGAAGACTGGCAAGAAATATCGCCTGCCGACCGAGGCGGAATGGGAATATGCCGTACGAGGTGGAACGGAAACTCCCTATTTCTTCGAGGGTAATCCGAAAGACTTTTCAGATCAGGGTTTCTGGCGTAAGTTCTTCGACGCGGATACCGAGGGCATCAGTCCTTTCGTGATTTATGCCAAGAATAGCGGTAACCGGACACAGGAGCCCTCAAGCGTTGAGGCGAATCCTTTCGGTTTGAAGAATATGCTGGGAAATGTCATGGAATATTGCGCGGATAAGTATAACCCCGACGCTTACGGCAAATGGGCGGATCAAGTGGAGAATCCGATCAATACGGAAGGTGAGGAATGGGTTGTTCGTGGTGGTTATTATGCTTCCGACGCCGCGGACGTACGTTGCGCCGCACGTAGTCATACGGAGCATGACGCCTGGTTGAAAACCGATCCGCAACAACCGAAGAGTATCTGGTGGTATTCTGATATCAAGGGTATCGGTTTCCGTGTGGTTTGTGAGATGAATCAATAATAGTTTATATAATCTAATCACTGAATTAAATCGTAGAATATCATGGAAAAAGGGAATGGAATCAGTCGGCGGTCGTTCTTGAAACGTTCAGCTGCGGTTAGCGCTTTGGGCGTCATGGGTACAGGTACAGGCGCGGTATTAACCTCTTGTGGTGGTGGCGCCGGTGAGGCTCAAGTAAAGCCGTTGCGTGAGCCGGGATCTTATTATATTCCGGAATTGCCGGATTTGGCGACAGACGGAAAAGAGTTGAAAGCGGGTATCATCGGATGCGGTGGACGTGGTTCTGGCGCTGCTTTCAATTTCCTGAACGCCGCGAATGGTGTGACCATTACGGCTTTGGGCGATACGTTCCAGGAGCGTGTGGATGAGCTGGCCAAGAAGTTGAAAGACGAGAAGAATATTGATGTCCCGGCGGACAAGCGTTTCGTGGGACTTGACGCATATAAGCAAGTGATCGATAGTGGCGTGGATGTGGTGATCATCGCGACACCGCCTTTCTTCCGCCCAATTCATTTCCAATACGCTACAGAGAAAGGTAAGCATTCTTTTCTGGAGAAACCGATCTGCGTGGATCCTGTTGGTTACCGGACGATTATGGCGACAGCTAAACAGGCGTCGGCTAAGAATCTTTGTGTCGTTACCGGAACACAACGTCATCACCAACGCAGCTACGTGGAGTCTTATAAGAAGATCATGGAAGGTATGATCGGTGAGATCACGGGTGGCGCTGTTTATTGGAACCAGAATATGCTTTGGTATCGCGAGCGTCAGCAGGGCTGGAGCGATTGCGAGTATATGATCAAGGACTGGGTGAACTGGAAATGGCTCTCGGGCGACCATATCGTTGAGCAGCATGTCCATAACATTGACGTGTTCACTTGGTTCAGTGGCTTGAAACCGGCTAAGGCTGTCGCTTTCGGTTCTCGTCAACGTCGTATCACGGGTGATCAATACGATAACTTCAGTGTTGATTTCACGATGGAGAATGGTATTCACCTGCACAGTATGTGCCGTCAGATTGATGGTTGCGCCAACAACGTTAGTGAGTTTATCCAAGGAACGAAGGGCTCTTGGAACAGCTCAACAATGGAGATCAAGGACTTGGCTGGTAACGTTATCTGGAAATACGACGCCGAGGCCGAGAAGGCGAACTTCAAGCAGACCGATCCTTATACGTTGGAGCACGTGAACTGGATCAACTGTATCCGTGGCGGTAAGCCAATTGAGCAGGCGAGCGAGACGGCTGTATCAAATATGGCGGCGATTATGGGTCGTGAGTCCGCTTATACCGGCGCTGAGACCACTTGGGAGGCGATGACCGCTTCACAATTGAATTATACGCCGAAGGATTTGAACCTGGGCAAGATGGATATGAGTGGTTTCACGGTAGCAGTTCCGGGTAAACCAATCGATAAGAAATAAGGCAGGCCTATGGAATTGACAAGAAGGGATTTCTTTAAGGGGGCGGCTCTCACGATGGGCGGCGCCCTCTTGGCCTCTTGTGGCGGACAAGGCGCTACGGCGTCGACTAAAGAGTCCACTGGGAATGCGGCTGAGAGCTTGCCGTTGAAGTTGTCGTTCCAGGAGGGAATCGCTCCGGGAGAGAGCTTGAACGAGAAGCTTGATTTCATGGAGAAATTGGGCGTTGTCGGCTTTGAGCCGGGAGGCAAAGGGCTTGGCAAACGTGTGGATGAGTTGCGGCAGGCGTTGAATGGCCGGAATATCAAGGTCAGCGCGATCTGTGCCGGATTCGATGGTTTCATTCTTTCTACGAAACCGGAGGTTCGCAAGCAGTGTATGGATACGATGAAGGAGATCATCGAGGCGGCGGGTCAGTTGGGCTCGGTCGGCGTGATTATCGTACCCGCTTTTAATGGTCAGGTGCCTGTCTTGCCGCATACGATGGAGACACGCGATTTCTTGTGCGAGCAATTCAAGGAGATGGGAACCTATGCCGCCGAGCATGGGACGACGGTTATCTTCGAGCCGCTTAACCGTAAGGAGTGTTTCTATTTGCGTCAGGTAGCCGACGCGGCATCACTTTGTCGCGACATCGATTGTCCTGGTGTACGTTGCATGGGCGATTTCTGGCACATGACGTGGGAAGAGACTTCGGATATGGGTGCCTTTATCTCCGCGGGCCAATATTTGCAACATGTACATGTGGCCAGCCGTAAGCGCCGGAGCATGCCGGGCGAGGATGGTGAGGCCGACAATTATGTTGATGGCTTCAAGGCCTTGAAGATGTTGAAATACGACAAGTATGTCAGCTTCGAGTGTGGGTGCCAGGGCGATCGCTCGGTTGTGGTGCCCGCTGCCGTGAAACTTTTGCGCGAGCAATGGGAGAAAGCCTGAGGCTTGAATAACCTATAATTGACACGTGCGTATGTGATAGTCTTCACATACGCACGTGTTGGTTTATACGGACGGTCGTGTCGGTCAACACAATAGTACGTGTGAGGACACACGTACTATTGTGTTTTTTATGATCTCTTAATACCCGAATCGGGAGGTGTCTACCTCCTTGTGTTCCTTGGGTTTGAAACCTCCGAACTTGTAGGTGAAAGAGAGGGAGACATAGCGGTTGTCCGCATGTTGGATCATCTCGAAACATTGTCCTTTGTCGTTAACTTTGGCATTGGGCGTAGAGCTGTTGAACAGGTCATTGCCCGTTAGCCGGAGTTCCGCGTTTTGGTTGGCGAACGTCCATTTCAGGCCGGCGTCGACTTTCCATATGGCGGAAAGATCATAAAGGCCCTGAATGGAGGGTGTGACATAAAGCCCGTTCAACTCCAGACTGATATCGGGCTTGGAAGAGATCTTGAGAGTATTGTTCATCATGACAATCCCTCGCCAGACGCTGTTGTCGAAGCGAATGTCGTGGAACCTGTTGCAAACATCTTTTTGATAGGAGCCGTCTAGCGTCAGGCGTATGTTCCATATCTTGCCCACCAAAAAGGGGATGACGGCCGTCGCCCCGAAATTCTGTCCATAATTATAGTTGATGGTCTGGTAAATCATCGTGAGCTCGTCCGGGCTTTGGTAAGCCAATTGGGCGAACTTGTTTTTCACGTGTGTATAATAGATGTTGAACAGGTATTTGCTTTTCAGGATATAGGTGAGATCGGCAGTGTAATCGGTTGATGGACGCAAGAATGGGTTTCCGATCAATCTGGCGTATCCGTTCAGGTAGCTGGTTACGTCTTGCATCTCCCAATAATCCGGATAACTCTTGTCTGATGAGAGAGCGAGTTGGAAAATGTGGGCATTCGACAGGATATAACTCAATTGCATGGAGGGATAGGCGGCCCATGTCGTATAATCGGCTAGCTTGTAATATTCTCCGGCTATGGATAAGGAAAGGGAAAGTCGGTCGTTGAAGGCCTTCTCGAATCCGCCATAGAAATTGTAGGTTCTCTCGTTAAGGTTCGTATCTGAATTAAGGGCGGACATATCCTTTCCATCTTGTGGGCGATAGTTTTGTGAGCTCTGTTCGTTGGCGAACGTAAAGTTGATGCCGTAATTCAGGTTCCAACCGTTGGGCAGGGCATGCGATTGACCGGCGTAAACATTCCAGCGATGGATACGCTGGTTGCTGTTGACCGAAAAGGTTTGGGTTCCTGTTTCTGAGGTGTTGCTGAAATCTTGCAGGTCCGGATAGGAATAATAGGTATAGTCCAGTCCGACATTCATGCCCCAGCGTGCGGTGTAATCTATGTTGAGGTTGTGCATCTGCTCGTCGCCTTTCTTATGGTTATAGGAGTCGGACAGGTTGCCTGTTGAGATCTCGCTTCGTTTGGTGTTGGGCGAGAGCGCTGTTGTATAGGCGATGTTCAGGTTGTCTTTTTCCGTGATTTGGTAATCCACGGCGGCCCGGACGTGATGAGTCAGTTTTTGTCTGGTGCCTTTATTGTATTGCTCGATGTCGTAGGGCTTGTCGCCCAACGTATGATGGGAGAGAAAATCGTTGTCGGTTCTTGTTTTGGTGTAATCCGCCGAATAAAGCAGGTCGGTCGTGACCTTTTGGCCAACAAGGGAAAGGTTCAGGTTGCCTTTGCCTCTAGTGTATCTTCCTTGCGTGAGATCGCCCCCGATCTCTCCACGAACGAAAGCCTCTTCCGCTTTTTGCTTTTTCAGCTCGATGTTGATCACGGCGCCTCTGACCCGATATTTGGCGGGTGCGCTATACATGACTTCGGCCTTCTCTACATTCGAGACGGGTGTATTTTTCAATAGGCTCATGAGTTGCTCGTTGGTCATGGAAGAGGGTTTCCCATTCAGGATGACGGTTACAGCGCCGGCACCCATCAGGCTGAGACTTCCTTCTTGTTCCATGACGCCGGGCAGGCGGGTGATCGACTCGTAAGCGTTACTGACGGCACTCTGTTTAGCCATCGCGTTCACGTCGTAGGTCAGGGCACCGTTCTCAACCTTAACCAAAGGGCGTTCGCCGGTGACCACGACCTCATCCAATGCGTAATCCTGTTCCCGCATGACGATTACGCCGACTTCGCCTGTCGTGTAATCGTGGCTCTGGCTTTGATAAAGAATATGTTGGAAGATCAGGCGAAAGGGTGTCCGCTCATCCCGGAAGGAGAAGCGGCCCAATGAATCGGTGATTACGGCGTCGATAAAGGTGGAATCGGGCGTCTGCATGACAACAGTAGCGGCTTCGATGGGCTGCTTCTCTTGGTTGACGACTTGTCCATTGACTTGTGCCGCCAGCCGACCGGTGATGATCATCAGGCCGGCGATCATTAGAAAAATAGTTCTCATGATGTTCTTGTTTTTATTACTGACGCGAAGTAATGCCCTTTGGGGCGGAAGGATGGTTATCGCCCTGTTATCCTTTCCTTATATTATTGTTAAGGCAAAGAATATTGTTAAGGGATTGTTATATCTTTGCCCGCAAATTCTGTTTATGGCGGGGAAATATATCAAGATAGTGACCTTTTTGGCCCTGATAATTATTGTGGTGATCCAGGGTGTATGGTTGGCCAATACCTATCGGTTGGTCGAGTCGAGACTCTCGTCGGCAAGTGCCCGCCTGTTTCCGAGAGCGGTGGTCGATGAGGCGTGGGAGCGTCTTAACAGCTTGGCGGGCGAAACCGGTGAACGTGAGCCTTTGGGAACCAGCATGAATTATAAGGATATGGACGGTCTGTTGGGCCTTTTCGATCACATGGCGATTTACCTGAACGAATATAACGACTCGGTTTATCAGTCGGAAATCTCCTTGCCGCTTCTGGACTCTATTTTCACGGCCTCCTTGAGTAAGGAGGAAAGCTATTGTTCCTGTCTATACTAATGAGTATTCACATTTAATGTTTGTTTTTATGTCAAAGAGATTCTTATTATTGATCGTGTGCTTGTTGGGCGTATTCTCGTCTGTGCGGGCGCAATGGAGCGTTTCGCCGGAGGTTGGTTTGTCGGCTTTTCGCGGGCGTTCTTATGAATGGAGACCTGCTGTTAAGGTTGGAGCGGCTGTAGACTACCAATTCAAGTCCAATTTTTCTTTGGAGTCCGGTTTGTATTATACGCAACGGGGATTTGTTAATTATTGGGTGGAGGACGGGCCGCTCGGGCCGGAGTCTGTTCAAGAAATGTCCTCGTTGGTGCGTCATATGTTCCAGGTTCCCTTGCGGGCCCGTTTCACTTGGAAGGTGGCGGATGACGTGAGGGTATTCGTGGGAGCGGGACCTTACTTGGGGCTTTTTGTTGCGAGCGATTGGAAGCGTTGGGGAGAAGATGATGGTGGTGATTATGGCCGTGTCGCCGAGTTGGGCCTTTCCGCGATGGCAGGTGTAGAGGTCAAGCGCTTTTTTGTCCGTTTGGGATTTGATCTCTCTTTTGGCGACGAACAATATCATGCGACAACTCTTTCTGTAGGTTATCGCTTTTAAGAGAACATAGAATAGTAAAAGAGCCTTCTTTTCCTCTAAGAAAGCCCTGAATGGTCGGAACAAACGCGATAAGGTTCCGTTCATTCAGGGCTTTCTTAGTGTGCTTTACCGCTTTTTGACCGCCTTTTCAGGCCTTTAAATCCCCAGTTTCGCACGGATCTCTTTCGGGATCGCGTCCTTGTGAACCATGATGTAGATGGTTTTCGCGCGGACGTAGCTTTCCGACATGTTCAGGTAGCCGCCGAAAGTATTGCGCTCGGTGCCCCACGAGTTCTTGGTGATGTAATATTTCGTGCCGTTCTGGTCTTTGGCGATACCGGTGAGGTGCATCAGGTGATCGTCGGTCGTTACGAAGCTCTCATAACCCGCCTGGCGGATCTCAGGTGTTACCTTCACTTCGGGGAAAGGTTTCTCGAACTTATAGACCTCCTCGAGGCGCTCTTTCTCGTCGAGTTTCTCGAAACGGGCACGGTCGGTTGTCGAGTAATCGTCGACATTCTTTACCTCCGGATTGATCGCTACGCCATTCTTGAAGGAGAAGCCCTTCTCGCTCACGTCGCCATCCCAGCAGACCGTATAGCCATGTGTCAAGGCATAATCGGCCACGGCCATCATCTCGTCGAGCGGCAGGTTATACATGCGCTCGTGTTCCCAGTTGTCGGGCACCTCGACCTCGAATTTCTGGTAATAGGGATGATGCGTGAAGCTGGTCAGCTCGATGTAGTCCGACATGTTCAACCCTAACGACTCGGCGAACGTTTTCGGGGTGTATTGCTTGCCCTCATAAGTGAAGGTCTCGGGCAGCTTGCCCAGATAGGTATCGAAAAGATTCTGGATCAGCTCGTCGTATTCGGGGCTGCGATGTTTTTGCTTGACGGCCACCTCGGCGATCGCGGTCATGTATTTCACCATCTCCGAGTGATTGTGACGGTCGGAATCATAATTGATACCGGTATAAACCGACTCGGGAACGATGCCCACCTGATTGAAGGCATTCATAAAGGTGTGCGAGAGGCTACCTTGCGAGATGTTGCCCCGTCCCTTGCGCACGTAGTTGTCTTGCAATTGGTTCATGTATTTCTGGCGGACGATGAACATCTCCGACAGGTCGTAGGTGCCTTTGCCCATCCGGAGCAATTCCGATTCCATGAACGAGGTGGTGGCGAAACACCAGCAGGTGCCGGTCGATGCCTGGTTCTTGACCGGCGTTGCCGCTACACGTGCCACTTCCGTGAATTGGTAGCCCTGGCCAAAGGCGGCCAGGCCACACAGCGCGAACGCGCATGATAGTACAAATTGTCTCATAATGATGATTCCTTTCCTTATTATATTATACATCTGTTTTATTTCTGTTTGGGCTTCGCCAAGTGGTTGGCGGAGTTGCCATACGGTTTTTTGGGCCCGCCAAGTGGTTGGCGGAGTTGCCATACGGATTTTTGGGCCTTCCAAGTGGTTGGCGGATCAGCCATACGGATTTTTGGGCCCGCCAAGCGGTTGGCGGATCAGCCATACGGATTTTTGGGCCTTCCAAGCGGTTGGCGGAGCTGCCATACGGATTTTTGGGCCTTCCAAGCGGTTGGCGGATCAGCCATACGGATTTTTGGGCTCGCCAAGTGGTTGGCGGAGCTGCCACACGGATTTTTCTGGTCCGCCAAGTGGTTGGCAGAGTTGCCATACGGATTTTTCAGGCCCGCCAAGCGGTTGGCCGGTTGGCCATACGGCTTAGAAGCCCCGGGCGAACATTTTCCAGAACTCGTCACCCATCTCGCGCCAGCGCAACATCGTGGCCCCGGCGAAATCGTTGGTATAGTCGGTCAGGAACTTGGCCGCGCGCTCGGCCCCTTCGGCAGCCAGGATCTCCTGGTAGCGTTTCTCCACGAAAGGCATCTCGCTGAATCCCTTCTCCTCGAAGTGGGCGATGGCCTCGTTGATCCGGTCGCGTGTCAATCCCCAACGGACGGTTGCCAGCTTATTGGCCCGGCGGAAAGTCCAGATCGCCGCGTCCTCGCGATAGCGGTGCTGGCCACAGATACCGAAGCTGGTCGGCAGCTGGCTTGTGCCCGCGAAGATCGGGATGCGGGGACTTTGACCCGGATTATCGTAAGAGACCCACGCTACGCCACCTACCGCGTCGGGAAGCCAGCCTCGCAGCTGGATAACTGTTGAGTAAGAGCATTGCGGCACGGCTACCAAGCGATAACGCTCGACGGTATTAGGCTTGATGCCATTGAGCATCGCCACCATGTCGGTCGTCATCCAGGGATTAGCCATCGGGCTGATGATCGTATCGACCTTGCCCGTCTCACGATCTTTCTTCTCGACTTTCAGGTTTTGGGTCATATCCCATTTCGTTCCCTCGTAAGTCTGGCGCAAGAGAGCCATGACATCCGCCGCGCCTACCTTCTTTTCCGGTTTTATTGAGAAGGGCAACTCCTCAGCGTCGTACGAGAGATTTAACGAAGGCGCCAATGTTGAGAGGATGAAGTACTCGCGGATATTGAAGGCTTTCTTGCCGCCGCCATAGGCTTTCCAGAAGCGGAAAGGCTCCTTGCCATCCCAATAGCCCAGCTGCTTGGCCACGTCGAAGACATTCTTCGAGGCCATATAGTTCATCGTGTCCTTCAGGTTGATCTCCGAGATGCGCGGGATATTGGCCGAGACACCGACGTGATCGTCCGGAATACGGACAGCGGCCCAGACACCACCGATCTTTTTCGGTCCTTCACCGAACACCTCGAAATGCCAGACCTCTTCCGGATCGGCGATCGTCAGGCACTCGCCCCAATCGCCATAACCGTATTGCTCGATCAGTTGTCCCATCAAGCGGATAGCGTCGCGCGCCTTAGTGCAGCGTTGGAGAACGATCATCTCCAGCTCCTCGATCATGAACATGCCTTCCTTGTTCACCAACTCTTTCCGGCCGGTGATGGTGGTCTCGCCGATACCCAATTGCTTCTCGTTGAGGCAAGGATAAGCGGTGTTCAGGAACTGGTAAGTCGAGCGTACCTGAGGAATAGTGCCTTTCAGGGTCATCTTCGTGCGGTCGTTCGCGTACTCGGTATGCATGCGGCCGGAGAAAACCTCCAAGGTCGTGTCGCGCTCGTAGGTCGCGGCGGGGACAATCTCCATCCAGGTACGATAATTACCGTCACAAGTATGACTGGTGATCACGGATCCGTCGGTCGGAGCCTGTTTGCCGACCATGATACTGGTACAACTCTCCGGATTATTCACCGGTTCGGAGAATTCGATCTCTTGTGCCACTGCTGTCGAGCACCAGGCACAAAAGAGAAACACATAAGCTAAAAACTTCCTCATATTGAATTCAGATTGATACGATTATTTGATTCGTTTGGAATTGTAATTGATCCGTACCCCATAGTCGCTGACGATCAGGTCGAGATCCAGTTTCTGGTCGGGGTTGGGCTCGCCCTTGACCTTGCCCGAGAGCACGTCGCGGCTTAGGGTGATCAAGTCGCGAACCCGCTGGATGGTCTCGGCGTTCATTCCATAGAAATGACCCGGATAGAGTTGTTTCAGTCCATCTTGCTCCATCTTGGCCGCCATTTTCTGGCAGGTCGCGATCAGTGTCGAGAAATCAGTAGTCAAGAGCAGGTTGCCCGAGCCGAAGGCGTCGCCGCTGAAACCATAGCCCGCCGCCTTGTCGGCGAAAGTGGTCGATCCGGGCGTATGGCCTGGCGTGAAGATCACCTCGATGGGCCGGTTGCCGAGTTCGATGATCTCGCCGTCTTGTAAGAAACGGAGCTTACAAGTGTAGTTGGGCATGCAACGGGCTATGTTGACCGTATCCGCGGCGTTGATGTAAAGTTCCGGAAACTCGTTGATCGCCGATCCGGTATGATCCGGGTGAACATGGGTGGCGACAAGAGTCACCGGTTTATCCGTGATTGACTCAACGATCTTTTTCAGGCCTGGAATCTTGGTTCCGGCGTCGATCAGGATCGCCCGGTTATCGCCTTCCAAAAGATAAAGGCTCTCATTGAACATCAGATTGCCCGTACCGATCCAGGTATGTTCGTCGAGTTGGTGAAAGACGACGTTATTGTCCTTATAAACCACCTTTCCGCCAATCGGGTCTTCATCCGCCAGGGCGAGAAGTGGGCAAAGAAGGAGGCAAAAAATAAAGAATAGTTGTTTTTTCATGAGAATAAGTATTTAAACGTTACAAAAATGTTCACCTTTCAAACAAGTGCTAAAGGTAAAGATTCCTATTCGAGCAAGCAAATTTTTTTTTTGCTATAAGAGAGATAAACATTATTTTTCGTACTTTTGGAATCATTTTCATAATACTTAAATACCATGAACTCGATCCAATTAGCATCTGTTATCTGTTTGGGTGTCTGTGCGTCGCCGAATGCCATTTGGGCTTTTCCTCTCGAGGAGCAGGATAAGGTTCAAGTTATCGCGGTTCCTGATTATCCGGTACCTTCATCTCCATTGGAGGAGGTTTGTTATACGTCTCAAAAGACAGACTTTTCCGTTTGGGCGCCCTCAGCTGACCAGGTGGAGTTAAGACTTTATAAAACGGCGCTATCGACAGTGCCCGATCGTACTCTTTCCATGAGTCGTGCTCACGACGGTTTGTGGAACGTATCTCTTCAGGGCGATCTTAAAGGTAAATTTTATACGTTTCGTGTTCAGGTTAGTGGCCAGTGGCAAGCGGAGACAGCCGGGATATTCGCCAAAGCGGTTGGTGTCAATGGCGATCGGGGCGCGATTATTGATTGGCAAGAGACCAATCCGACCGGTTGGGAAGGAGATCGGCGTCCCTCAATGACCAATCCGGCGGATCTTGTCGTCTATGAGATGCACCACCGTGACTTCTCGATACATCCAACATCCGGTATTAAGCATAAGGGAAAATTCCTGGCCTTGACCGAGCGGGGCACGGTGACCGCCGGTGGGGAGAAGACCGGTATTGATCATCTCAAGGAGTTGGGCATTACGCATGTGCATATCTTGCCCTCGTTCGACTTCGCGACTATTGATGAGACGACGCTCAACAAGAATCAATATAATTGGGGATATGATCCCAAAAACTATAATGTGCCGGAGGGTTCTTATTCTACCGATCCTTATGATCCCAAGACGCGTATCAAGGAGTTTAAGGAGATGGTACAGGCTTTGCATCAAGCAGGCATCCGAGTGGTTCTTGACGTGGTTTACAATCATACCTTCTCGGCTAAGGAGAGCGCTTTCGAGCGGACCGTACCGGGTTATTTTTACCGGATGCGGACCGATGGCAGCTTTTGCGACGGCTCGGCTTGGGGGAAAGAGAGCGCCAGCGATCATCCGATGATGCGGAAATATATAATTGAGTCGGTGTGTTATTGGGCCAAGGAATATCATCTGGATGGTTTCCGGTTTGATTTGATGGCGATCCATGATATCGAGACGATGAACCAGCTGCGTGAGGCGTTGGACAAGATTGATCCAAGCATCATCATTTATGGTGAGGGCTGGGCTGTCGGCACGTTGGGTTATGATGAGGATAAGTTGGCCTATAAGAAATATACGTATCGTATGCCGGGCGTTTCCGCTTTTAGCGACGATATGCGCGATGCCTTGCGCGGTCCTTTCTCGGATCATTATAAGGGCGCTTTCCTGGCTGGCATTCCCGGTCATGAGGAGGGCGTAAAGTTTGGTATCGCTGGAGGAATCTCTCACGACCAAGTGGTTGGTGTGCCATTTTGGGCGGGTCAGCCAACACAACACATGAGTTATGTCAGTTGTCACGATGACCATTGCTTGCGCGATCGCCTGGTGAATACCTTGGGAAAAGAGACACCGGAAGAGGAGTTGATCCGCCTCGACAAGTTGGCGCAAACCGCTGTGCTCACTTCGCAGGGTGTTCCTTTTATATTCTGTGGAGAGGAACTGTTCCGTACGAAGCAGGGCGTTGGCAACAGCTATAAAAGTCCGGACAGTATCAACGCGATCAACTGGAATGATAAGCGGAAATATCACGACCTGTTTGCCTATTATCGAGAGCTGATCGCTATCCGGCGGTCGCATCCGGCCTTTTATATGGGTGATGCCGAGCGAGTGCGTGAGCATCTGGAGTTTCTGGAGACCGGCAAGTCGAACCTGATCGCTTTCCAGTTGAAAGACATCAAGGCTTATGGCGATGCGGACCGGATCGTGGTCGTGCTCAACAGTAATACGACTAAGGAGCATGTCGCTATTCCTCAAGGCCGTTACCGTATTTACGTGAAGGATGGAAAGGCCGACCGGAATGGCCTGGAAGACTTTGAGGGTAAGGAGGTGAAGGTCGCTCCTAGATCAGCGCTAATATTAATTTCTAAATAATCATTTTTAATCCACTAGTTTATTATCATGAAAACAATTCCTGATCAAAGCTTCCGGAAACTTTGGAATATCAGTTTCGGATTCTTTGGCGTACAGATCGCTTATGCGCTTCAGAGCGCGAACATCAGCCGTATTTTCGCCACGCTTGGCGCCGACCCGCACGAGCTGAGTTATTTTTGGCTTTTGCCGCCCTTGGCCGGTATTATTGTCCAGCCTATTATTGGCGCCGCCAGCGACAAGACGTGGAACCGTTTTGGACGGCGTATTCCCTATTTGTTCTTGGGTGCGACATTGGCGTTGATCGTCATGTGTCTGTTGCCTAACGCCGGTAGTTTCGGTATGAGTGTCGCTCAGGCCATGATTTTTGGCCTTTTTGCCCTGATGTTGCTTGATACGTCGATCAATATCGCCATGCAGCCTTTCAAGATGATGGTTGGCGACATGGTCAACGAGAAGCAAAAGGGTTTGGCCTATTCTATCCAAAGTTTCCTTTGTAATGCGGGTAGCTTGGTTGGTTATCTTTTCCCGTTTGTCTTTACCTGGATCGGTATCAGTAATATTGCTCCAAAGGGTGTCGTGCCTGATTCCGTGATCTATTCATTTTATATCGGAGCGTTGATCTTGGTGGCGTGTGTCTTTTATACGGCTTTTACGGTCAAGGAGATTCCACCGAAAGAATATGCGGAGTATCATCAAATTGATACGCAAAAGGAGGAGAAGACAAATATCTTGGAGCTGTTGAGAAAGGCGCCATCTGTTTTCTGGACGGTTGGTCTGGTTCAGTTCTTCTGTTGGGCTGCCTTTATGTTTATGTGGACCTATACGAACGGAACGGTTGCCACTCAGGCTTTTGGGGCACCAGTGGTCGAGAAGATGATCCATGGCGCGATGGGCTTGGTATTGAATACGCAATCGGTCGAATATCAGAACGCGGGTGATTGGGTCGGTATCCTGTTTGCTGTCCAGGCGATCGGCTCTGTTATTTGGGCTTTGGTGATTCCACAATTCAAGAATCTTAAGATGGCATATATCGTCAGCTTGCTGATTGGTGGCATCGGCTTTATTTCCATTTATTTTATACACGACCAATATATGTTGTTCCTCTCTTTCCTGTTGTTCGGTTGCGCTTGGGCCGCGATGTTGGCGTTGCCCTTTACGCTCTTGACCAACGCCTTGACAGGTGGACACATGGGTATTTACTTGGGCCTGTTCAATGGAACCATTTGTGTGCCTCAAATCGTGGCCGCTGCTTTGGGTGGCTCGATTTTACGCCTGCTTACGCCTGCCGGCGGATTGGCACCGGAGGTCGATATGTTGGTTTTAGCCGGTATTTTCCTGATTGTGGGAGCGGCGTGTGTCCTCTTTATCAAAGAACATCCTAAAGAAACAACAAAATAAATAACGAAGATATGAAAGTCACTTTCCAAATCAATTATCGCACCGTTTGGGGCGAGGAGGTTAAGGTAATCTTGCCGGACGGGCAACTTTTCCCCTTGCGAACCAATAACGGGGAGTTTTGGCGAGGCACGACTGAGCTGGCTGAAGGTTGGTCGGAGCTGACTTACCAATACGCCATTTTCCGTGATGAGTATTGTGTGCGCAAGGAGTGGACCGGTGTTGGCCGGCGTTTGGAGATCAATCCTAATTATTCACATTATATTCTTAATGACGCTTGGCGCGACAGGCCAGAGGACTCTTACTTCTATAGCTCCGCATTTGGGCCGGCGCTCGATCATTATCCTTCCGGGACGGAAGGCAATTATGGAAGCGCGCTTCTGCTGAAGGTGCGTTGTCCGAGATTGCGCCAGAAGGATTGGGTGATGGCTATTAGTGGCAACCAGTCCTGTTTGGGTAATTGGGATATGCGGCAACCGGTTGTTATGCGTCCCTGTGGTCCTAATGAGTGGTATGTCCTGTTGGATGCCTCTGAGTTGAAATATCCTTTCGAATATAAGTTCCTGGCTTGGGATACGAAGAATCAACAGGAGGGCGAGTGGATTATTGGTGATAATCGCCAAATCTATGGTTTGCCTTTACGACAAGGCGAGATGCTTGTCATGGCGGACGATGAGGTCCGTTTTAACCTGCCGGCATGGAAGGCGGCTGGAGTGGCGATTCCCGTATTTTCCCTGCGTTCGGAGGCTAGTTATGGCGTCGGTGATTTTGGAGACTTGAAACGGATGATCGATTGGGCGGAGGTAACTCATCAGAAAATTGTCCAGATCTTACCGATCAACGATACGACCATCACGCATACCTGGACCGATTCTTATCCTTACAGCAGCATCTCCATCTATGCTTTCCATCCGATGTATGTCGATTTGAGTCAGCTGCCACCTTTGGCGGATGAGGCGAGACGTCAGGACTTCGAGCGACGCCGGGTTGAGTTGAACGCCCTGCCACAAGTAGATTATGAGGCGGTTAATACCTTGAAATTGGAATACCTGAAAGAGGCGTTCGAGCAGGATAATGGCGCGACGGCCCAAAGTGAGGGATATCGGAAGTTCGTGCGTGAGAATGAGTCGTGGCTCTTTTCCTATACGGTCTTCTGCTATTTGAGGGATCTTTACGGTACGCCGAATTTTAACCAGTGGCCGAAGTACCAGAAATACGATGCCGCTGAGATCCGTGAGTTGGCCAATACGAATGAGGCATGCGACAAGACCAGCCGTTTTTATTGCTATGTCCAATACTTGCTGCATGTCCAGTTGCTGGAGGCCAGCGCTTACGCACGTTCGAAAGGTATCTTGCTGAAAGGCGATATTCCTATTGGCGTCAGCCCGAATAGTGTGGAGGCGTGGACCGAGCCGCATTATTTCAATCTTAATGGGCAGGCGGGCGCTCCACCCGATCCATTCTCGGAAACAGGACAGAATTGGGGCTTCCCGACCTACAACTGGGAGGTGATGGAAAAGGATGGTTATCGTTGGTGGAAACGTCGGTTCCGCAAGATGGCCGAGTATTTTGACGCTTACCGGATTGATCATATCTTGGGCTTCTTCCGTATCTGGGAGATTCCGTCTCATTCCGTGCAGGGACTTTTAGGCCAGTTTGTGCCTTCATTGCCCATGAGTGTCCAGGAGATCGAGAGTTACGGTATCACGGCCTTGTTGACCCGGCCTTATATCCGGAAAGAGTTGCTTGTTCGTCTGTTTGGTGATATGACCCACGAGGTAGAGGAAACTTTCCTTTGCCGTTTGCCGGCCGATCAATACGCAATCCGTCCGGAATTTGATACGCAACGGAAAGTGGAAGCCTATTTCCAGGGGAAAAATGATGAGCGAAGCGTTCGCTTGCGGGAAGGATTGTATAAATTGATCAATAATGTGCTCTTTATTCCCGACCGGAAAGAGCCTAATATGTATCATCCTCGTATCGCTGTCCAGAATGATTACGTGTATGAATGCCTTACCTCACACGAGAAGGAATGCTTCAACCGCCTGTATAACCATTATTATTATGAGCGGCACAACGATTTCTGGTATCACGAGGCGATGAAGAAATTGCCGGAATTATGCGACTCGACCCGGATGTTGGTTTGTGGTGAGGATTTGGGCATGATCCCGGCTTGTGTGAAGGGAGTTATGGACGAGTTGCGTATCTTGAGTCTCGAGATTCAACGTATGCCAAAAGATCCGGCATTACAGTTTGGCGATCCGATCCATTATCCTTATCGTTCGGTTTGTACCATCTCGACGCACGATATGTCTACGCTTCGAGGCTGGTGGCATGAGGATCCACAACAGACAAGGGATTACTATTATTATATGTTAGGCGGTTGGGGCGATTATCCGTCTGAGGCACCGGGTTGGTTGTGTGAGGGGATCGTGATGCGCCACCTGTTTGGAAACTCCATGTTGTGCATTCTTTCTTTGCAGGATTGGATGTCGATGGATGAGGAACTTCGTTATCCGGATCCCGATGCGGAGAGAATCAACGTCCCGGCAAATCCGAAACACTATTGGCGTTACCGGATGCATGTCACTTTGGAGGATTTGATCAAGAATCAATCATTCAATGAGAAGGTCATCGCCATGATCCGGGATTCAGGACGGTAAAGGCAAGTTGCCCACATTGTGGTATTATTTTATTTGCCCACGCTCGTGAAAGAATTTATTCATGAGCGTGGGCAATTCTTTTATAACCTCGGGCGTAATTATTATCTTAGCGTCTCGATAACCTTATAATAATACTGGTATATGAAGTCTGTTTTTTCTTTGGTGGCACTGTTCTTGTGCGGTTGTTGTCTTCAGGCACAACAAAAAAATGTCGTGAGTATTTTGCGGATCTTGGATATTGGTACGGGAGAGACTGAGACCGTCAAGGAGTTCCCGTTCCTGATTGAGGCTCCGAACTGGACGCCCGACGGGAAATGGTTGGTATATAACAGTGGCGGGCAACTTTATAGGATATCGCCAGAAACGCCGGGGGGGGCCATACTTATCAACAGCGGTTTCGCCAATCGCTGTAATAACGATCATGTGATCTCGGCGGATGGTAAATCGATCGCGATCAGCCATGGGACAAAAGAGGATCGTCAATCCCGTATTTATACCTTTCCTTTTGAGGGTGGCATTCCACGGTTGATTACGCCAATGGCTCCAAGCTATCTGCATGGATGGAGCCCGGATGGGAAGGAGTTGGCCTATTGCGCGTCCAGGAATGGAAATTTTGATGTTTATGTTATTCCGGCCGAGGGTGGAGAAGAGAAAAGATTGACTACGGCGGAGGGACTTGATGATGGTCCGGAGTACTCGCCCTGTGGACAATATATTTGGTTTAATTCGGTGCGTTCGGGATTGATGCAGGTTTGGCGGATGAAAGCGGATGGATCGGAGCAGACACAGATGACTTTCGACGAGACTCGAAATTCCTGGTTCCCGCATGTGTCACCTGATGGGAAGTGGGTTATTTTTATTACGTACTATAAGGGTGATTTGGAGCCGGGTGAGCATTTGGCGAACAAAAATGTGGAGTTGCGTTTGATGCCGGCCTCGGGAGGCGAGCCTAAAACGATGGTAAAATTGTTTGGTGGCCAAGGCACGATAAATGTTAACTCATGGGCTCCCGACAGTAAGCGTTTGGCGTTCGTAAGTTATCGTTTGGTTGATTAAGACTTGCGAATATATATATCCCGCAAAAGGTAATAAAGCTTCCAAACAAGATTGTTGCTGGGCCGGATTCCGTTGATCAGGAACATTCCCCAATAGCTAAAATAACGACAGGCATTGTAT
>ERZ780057.377-NODE-377-length-19267-cov-3.51874_pt1 | contig 19267 bp, 14 predicted proteins | sample MGYA00511844_ERZ780057 | MGnify/ENA primary metagenome ERZ780057 (study PRJEB29588, sample SAMEA2149030) | human gut metagenome | biome: human gut; feature: human-associated habitat; material: faeces | place: Denmark | collected 2008/2010 ...
TATGGATAGGCGTCAATTTGTTAAGAATATTGGTTTTGGTACTGCTATTGTAGGAACAGGAGGGATAATTCCCTCCTGCACCTTCAAGGGTGGCGTTGTAGAGGGATCGAAAGATCCCTCTGATGAACAGTATCTTTTTATAGGAGATGATATTGCGATTGCGCAAACAGAATACGGAAAGGTTCAAGGTTATTTATTAAATAATGTATATACCTTTTTAGGTATTCCTTATGGTGCGGATACTTCGGGAAAGAACCGATTTATGCCTCCACAAAAACCTAGTCCGTGGGAGGGAGTTCGCCCAGCTGTTTTTTATGGTAACACTGCCCCTCAAGAAATGGAAAATAGATGGCCGAATAACTATGGTACATTTGCGGACCACTGGAATTACTGGGATGTTAGTGAGGATTGTTTGTACTTGAATATTTGGACTCCTGCAATTGCTGATGGAAAGAAACGGCCGGTTTTAGTTTGGCTACATGGTGGTGGCTTTACGAATGGAAGTGGAATAGAACAGGATGGTTATCATGGAGAGAATATCAGTCGTGCAGGTGATATCGTTTTTTTGTTCGATTAATCATCGACTAGGGCCAATTGGTTTTTCTGATCTTTCATCTGTTGGCGGTGAGAAATATAAGGATTCAGGAAATGTTGGGATGTTAGATATTATTGCGGCTTTACAATGGGTACATGATAATATTGAGAATTTCGGTGGTGACCCAGGGAATGTAACAATCATGGGACAGTCAGGGGGTGGTTCAAAGGTCTGTACAGTAGTTTCAATGCCTGCGGCAAAAGGTCTAGTACATAAGGCTGTAGCTTTAAGTGGATCAACAATTGGAGCGTCAGATCAGCGGATTACCCAAAAGGTTGGAGAATATATTTTAAAAGAGGCGGGTTTGTCTGCTGGGGATATCGATAAATTACAAGATATTCCTTGGCCGGAATATTTGAAATTAGCTAATCGTGCCTGTGAGAAATGTTGGGAAGAGAACGGTTTTAGCCAAAGACGAACATTTGGGCCAGTTGCGGATGGACGTAACATTCCTTTAGGACGTTTCTTCTCTGATAAGAATCGTGAGAGTTTGCCACAAATTCCTATGATTTTTTGTACGACATTTCATGAATGGAATCCAAATAGGGGAGATGCCTCTTTAGAAAATATAACTAAAGAGGAAGTTATTGAGAAGATCAAAGCTCAATATGGTCAGAAAGCTACCGCGATAGTAAATGCTTATGAAAAATGTTTCCCTGATAAACGTCCGGTAGAGTTATGGGCAATGATTCTTTCTTCCCGTGTTCGTGTTGTGGAAGCGGCCAACGCGAAGTTGGAACAATCACAGCCGGTCTACTTGGCTTGGTTTGGATGGTGTCCTCCATTGTTTAATGGCCGAATGAGAGCATTCCATTGTTTGGATATTTGTTTCTGGTTTAAGAATACGGATAGAATGTTTACGCATACGGGTGGAGGCCGGAATCCGAGAGTCTTGTCGGATAAGATGTCTTCGGCATTGTTGAACTTCATGCGTACGGGCGATCCAAATGGAGGGGATTTACCGATGTGGCCTATGTATTCTAAAGAAAAAGGCGAAGTTATGATTTTGGATAATACTTGTGAAGTAAAGAATGATCCGGACCGTGAGGCTCGATTATCATTTGAGGATGTTTAACTTAAGGAAGGAGGTGATAATATATGCTGGGAAATAAAATCTCACGTAGACAAATGCTCAAGAGCTCCGGTTTTGCATTAGCAGGAAGTTTATTTTCTACGGTAATGGGTTGTTCTTCAGGAGGACGAACTGAAAAGGAGAAATTACCTGTTAAGCGACCGTTTAGGATTGGTATGAATGCCTCGACAATATCAGCTTATAGTTTATCTGTTCCTGAACAGATTGAATTGTGCTCAGAAGCGGGTTTTGATGGGGTTGAGTTGTGGATAAGGGATGTGGATGCTTTTGTGAAGCAAGGAGGTAAACATGATGAGTTGAGAGGATTGCTTGACCAAACAGGAATATTGTTGGAGAATATGATTAGTTTCTCAACGTGGTGTGCGGATGATCCTGGAAAACGTGAGGAAGGATTACGTCAGATTCGGCATGATATGGAAATTGTTTCTTCTTTGGGTGGGCATTATATCGCTGCTCCAGTTCAAGGTGTAAATAAATTTGATTATGCATGTTTACCGGATTATATGAATCGTTACCGGACAATATTGGATTTAGGCGATGAATATGGGGTTACTCCTATTTTGGAACTTTGGGGGGCTGGACCTGTTTGTCGACTTGCTGATGCGGTTGCGATTGCTATAGGAACTTCTCATCCTAAGGCAAGTTTGTTGTTGGATTTTTATCATTTGTTTCGTGGTGGAAATTCATTTGATGGGCTTCGTTTAGTTGGTGGGGATTCTTTACCTATATTCCATATTAATGATTATCCTGCGAGTCCGCCTCGAGAAAATTTGAAGGATTCGGATAGGGTATTTCCTGGTGATGGAATTTGTCCTTTTGATCAAGCTTTATCGTTTTTGTATACGACGGGATTCAGAGGATGTTTGTCGGTTGAATTGTTTAATAAGAATTATTGGGCAACAATGGATGTAAAAACATTATTGAAAGTCAGTTATGAAAAAACAACGCAAGTGATAGATCATTTTTTGGAAGAAAGGTCTCTTCTATAGTTCACTTTATAGGTTAATAGGAATAGGTCTTAGTCGTTTTTTATAAAAAAGGGACCTATTTGTGTGGGGTCGTTTCTGATAGAAGAAATGGCCTCACTTTTTTAATACAGAGGTATTTGGAATGCGGTAAAATTGGGAAAAGACAGCCTGACCAAAATAGAATACCCCGTCGAAGGGCATCTGATTTTGCTAAACAACAAGATCAGGTTCCGCATGTCCGGATTATCTGACTACTAAAACAGCATCACTTCTAAGAATAATGTGTCTACTTATGCAGTACACTATCCGGGGAAGTGTCTACTGAATTAGTTTATCAATTAAAATAGTGTCTAGTAAAATCAGGAAAAGACACGAAGTATATCTTCGATAGCAACCGAAGTATATCTTCAATGGTAAATTAAGTATATCTTCAGTAGCGTAACTCCTCATCCTCACATCCGCGTCGTCCTTTAATCGTTATATTTTCCGAAAGACGATTTGAAACACCGTTCTCAATATGTATTATGTAGTGAAGGGCGTATAATTGTGAATTTTCTCATTTCATTGCAGTGTATTAGGGAGTCACTGGTTATTCCCTTTTCAAGTGAACAGTTATTCCTTTACCAAGCCGTAAGTTATTCACTACCCCTAGTGAACAGTTAGCGACTTGACAAGTGAATAACTGTTCATTTAAGAGGCCTTAAATCATATTGGTAATGAGTGACTAATGTGTCTTGTTGAATATTTCTCGAGCGGAAAAAACAGAAAATGAAACAGGTTAGATCAGAAAACGAAAGTAGGAGGAAAACGAACTCGTTTTCCTCCTACTTTATTTATTGTTGAAATTCTTTTGTTTGAGAGATTATCAACATTTATTTACGTGGTCCTCTTTCCGGACGTGGTCCACGGTTCGGGCGTGCGGGGCGCTCCTCAAAGCCTTCAGGTTTCGGAAGTAACGCACGGCGTGATAACTTGAACTTGCCTGTCTTCGGATCAATATCAACCAACTTAACAGTGATAGGATCACCCTCTTTCAGACCAGCTTGTTCAACTGTATCCAAACGTTTCCAGTCGATCTCTGAGATGTGGAGCAGGCCATCCTTACCCGGCATGAACTCAACGAATGCGCCGTAAGGCATGATTGAGGAGATCTTTCCTTCGTAAACCTCGCCGATCTCAGGCACGGCAACAATAGCCTTGATTGCTTTGATAGCCTGTGTGATCGTCTCCTCGTTCGGGCCAGAGATCTCGATCTGTCCAACACCATCGACTTCCTCGATCGTGATAACAGCGCCAGTTTTCTCTTGGATACCCTGAATGATCTTTCCGCCCGGGCCAATGACAGCACCGATGAACTCCTTGCTGATCGTCATGGACTCGATGCGCGGAGCGTGTGGCTTCAGTGATGGACGAGCTTCCGGTTGTGCCTCCAGGATCTTACCTAAGATATACATACGGCCTTCGCGGGCTTGTGCCAACGCTCTTTCCAGGATCTCATACGACAAACCGTCGACCTTGATATCCATCTGTGTTGCCGTGATGCCATCTTTTGTTCCGGTAACCTTGAAGTCCATATCGCCCAAGTGATCCTCATCACCAAGGATATCGGACAAGATCGCATAGTTGGTTCCGTGGTTCTCGGAGATCAAGCCCATTGCGATACCTGATACCGGTTTTTTCATAGGAATACCTGCGTCTCTCAAAGCTAATGTGCCGGCGCAAACCGTAGCCATTGATGAGGAACCGTTTGATTCCAAGATATCGGAGATAACACGTACGACATAGGGATAATTATCGGGGATCATACGTTTCAGCGCACGCCAAGCCAAGTGTCCGTGACCAATCTCACGGCGTCCTACACCACGAGAGGCTTTTGCCTCTCCTGTTGAGAACGGGGGAAAATTATAATGAAGGAGGAAACGTTCCTTGCCATGGTTCAGTACGTCGTCAATGATTTTCTCGTCTGCCTTTGTGCCTAATGTAGCGGTCGACAATGATTGTGTCTCACCACGTGTAAAGATAGCAGATCCGTGAGGACCGGGCAGGCAGTCTGTCTCTATCCAGATCGGGCGGATTTCGGTTGTCTTACGACCGTCAAGACGTTTGCCCTCATCCAGGATGGCCCGACGCATCGCTTCTTTCTCTACGTCATGATAGTAGCGTGCGATCATCTCGACCTTCTCGTCTGTCAGCTCTTCTTCGGTGAACTGAGCCTTATAGTCCTCAACGATCTTCTCGAATGCTTCTGTACGTTCTTGCTTGCCGGTTCCTGATACGGCGATCGCATAAGCTTTGTCGTAGCACTTGTCGTGTACGTCCTTACGCAACTCGTCGTCATTCACCTCATGACAGTACTCACGTTTAACGGTCTTACCACAAGCCTCTGACAATTCGATCTGTGCCTGGCATTGTGCTTTGATTGCCTCGTGAGCGAACTTGATAGCGTCGAGCATCTCAGACTCCTGTACTTCGTTCATCTCACCCTCGACCATCATGATATTGTCGAGGGTTGCGCCTACCATGATATCGATATCCGCTTTCTCCAATTCAGCGAACGTCGGGTTGATGACAAATTTGCCATCGACGCGAGCGACACGAACTTCCGAGATAGGACCGTTGAAAGGAATGTCGGAAACGGCCAAAGCCGCAGAAGCAGCCAAACCGGCTAAAGCGTCAGGCATATCTTCGCCGTCAGCGGAGAACAAAATGATATTTACGTAAACTTCCGCATGGTAATTGTCCGGGAAAAGCGGACGGAGTGCACGGTCAACCAATCGTGCTGTCAAGATCTCATAGTCGGAAGCCTTTCCCTCTCTCTTTGTGAAACCTCCAGGGAAGCGGCCACAGGCGGAATATTTTTCCTTGTATTCTACTTGCAACGGCATGAAATCAACACCTGGGTTCGCGTCTTTTGCGGCGCAGACAGTCGCTAGCAATACCGTATTGTTCATACGAACGGTGACGGCGCCGTCGGCTTGTTTCGCCAATTTCCCAGTCTCGATGGTAATGGTTCTTCCATCACCCAACTCGATCGTCTTGTTAATTGGATTAAGCATCATTATGTATATTTTTTTCAATCTGTAAAACTCGTGCAAATGTAGTGAAAGTTTATGGGCTAAATGTATGAAAAGAAAAGAAATAACTGGAGTGGACCTCTTTTTTTGAAAAAAAAGTGTCAGAATGAAAATTTCTTGGCGGAATAATTGTGAAATAATGTATATTTGCAACCTCTAAACACATTATTCAGGAAATAACAGGATGAAACAAATGCGTACTAAATTATTAGCGGTTTGCCAAGCCTTGATGGCTGTCTTGTTCTTCTCTTGTGGACAGAAGGATAAGTTTACAGTCGAGGGTGTGGTTACGGGAGCTAGTGAGCAGGTCATGTATCTTGAGAATGTCGGCGTTTCGTCTTTCGAGGTGCTGGATTCCGTGAAGTTGACGCCTGCGGGCAAATTTGAGTTTGAGGTGAAACGGCCGATATATCCGGATTTTTATCGGTTGAGATTGAATGACCAGCTGATTAATTTTGCGGTTGATTCGACGGAGACCATTAAGTTTATGGCTGACGCAAATACATTTGCGACCTCTTATATAGTTGAAGGATCTGAAAATTGTAAGGCGATTAAGGAGATTACGTTAGCACAACTTGATGCGAACCAGGCAATTCAGCGTTTGCGTCGTGCGCATGAGAAAGAGCAGATAGCTGATACGGCTTATCAGCGTGAAGTCTTGGCGGCTTCCGAGGCTTATAAGGCAATCGCTCGTAAGTATATCTATTCCGCTCCAATGTCGACGGCCGCTTATTTTGCACTTTTCCAGCAGATTGATGGATTGCTTTTCTTTGATCTTTATGATAAGGAGGATTCGAAAGCCTATGGTGCGGTTGCTACGAGTTATGACCATTTTTATCCGGAGAGTCCGCGTTCAAAGCATCTTTATAATTTAGCCTTGCAATCCATTAAGGTAATTCGTGCGCAGCAGCAACGTGAGCAAGCGCCTGCTGTGTCAACGGTCGCTAAGAATGAGGTGGGCTATGTGGATATTCAATTGCCGAATTTGCGTGGTGAGACAGTTAATCTTTCCTCTGTTGCGAAGGAAAAGACCGTCTTGGTGAATTTTACCGCTTATATGTCGGAATGGTCGCCAGCCTTGAATATGGATTTCAGGGAATTGTATGACAAATATCGTGATAAGGGTTTTGAGATTTATCAGATATCATTGGATAGCGACTTGCATTTCTGGAAAAATGCCGCATCTAATTTACCTTGGGTTTGTGTGCGCGACCCGCAGTCGGTCTATTCGCAAATCGCAGGATTGTATAATGTCAAGCAGTTGCCCGCTATTTTCATATTGGATAAAAAAGGAAACCTGGTGAAAAGGATCGGCGACTTGAAGGAACTGGATGGTTCTATTCGTGCGGCTTTATGATTAGAGAATTCTGTCGTTGATGCCGTACATGTTATATAACAGATAGGGGTAGACCTTTTATTCTAAAAAGAACTTATAAATTCGCGATACATAGTTAGGGAGTTCCAGTCAAACCTTTTGGCTGGGATTCTTTTTTTATGTACAATCGAGAAAGAAAATAAAATAAACAAATCATCTCATATTTTAAGGAGGTACGTATGGCAGTTAGTTATATGACTAAGGAAGGCTATGATAAGATCTTAGCCGAGATCAATTATTTGGAGACGGTAAAACGTCCGGAGATTTCCGCTCAGATTGCGGAGGCTCGCGATAAGGGCGACTTGTCTGAGAACGCGGAGTATGATGCGGCTAAAGAAGCTCAAGGCATTATGGAGGCGAAATTGGCCCAGTTGAAGGGACTGATCTCGAACGCGCGCTTGATAGACGAGAGTCGGGTGAAGACTGATGAGGTCCAGATCCTGAATAAGGTAAAGATCAAGAATGTCAAGAATAATATGGTGATGACCTATACATTGGTATCTGATTCCGAGGCAAACATCAAGGAGGGTAAAATAGCGATCAGTACGCCGATTGCCCAAGGTTTGCTGGGTAAGAAGGTTGGCGATATCGCTGAGATTCGTGTTCCTTCGGGCGTGATGACATTCGAGATTATGGAGATATCACTTTAATTAAGTAGGAGATACAGTTATGGCAACGATATTTAGTCGAATCGTGGCGGGAGAGATCCCTTGTCATAAGATTGCGGAGAATGAGGAATTTTTTGCGTTCCTTGATATTAATCCGGTAGCGGTTGGACACACGTTGGTTATCCCAAAGCGTGAGGTGGATTATATTTTTGACCTGGAGGATGGGATGTTGGGCCGTATGATGACATTTGCCAAGCGTGTCGCTAAAGCGCAAGAGGCGGCAATCGAGTGCAAGCGTGTAGGTATTGCGGTGATGGGACTGGAAGTGCCTCATGCGCATATCCATTTGATTCCGATTACGAAAGAGTCTGATATGTATTTTGGCGGCGATAAGTTAAGTCTTTCACAAGCGGAGCTTGCGGAAATCGCTGGGAAAATCCGTGCGAAATTCGAATAAAACATTTTTTTGTTTTCGTATTCGCTAAAATAGGCTTATATTTGCGCAAATACTTGTTCTTGAAAGGGAACATGTAGAAATATTTTAAGACAGAATTAATTAGTGGTTTTTACTCATAAATTTGTTAACCTTAGAAAAGGGCCCCTCTGAGAAGACCGGCTCTTTTTGTTTTTATCGCCAAATGTGATGGCATGGATTATGAATTGGTGATGGAATAGATATAAATAGAAAGGCACGTCGGGAATGTTTGTTTACTCCCAGACGTGCCCTTTTTTATGTTTCTAATTTTTGCTTAAGGTGCCCAAATAAAATTGTTATTCCAATAGTGGTTGCCTTGCCAATAATTTTGCCAGTTCCAAAGCATGCCAGTATGATTTACATAGATTCCACACAAGATCAGTGAGATAATCCATAAAACGATCAATACCCATTTAACAGGTGTGGAAAGTGGCGACCATTTGAATAGGTGAGCACAGATCGCATAAGCCAATGAGAATACGGGAATACCGATCAGTAGAATTGTTCCGATACATCCCATGATGACCATTGGCGTGGGCACACCGTTGTAAAGGTCCATTCCGAAAGGCGACAGGTGATATAGAATACCAGCTCCACCGGTTATCAAGGCGAACAGGACAACAATCAGGATAAAAACGACGAACGCCAATGGTGGGAGCAGGACGATTCCCGCCAGGATAATGATGAATTTCAGTAGGAATCCGATAATGACCACGAAAAGGTCGGCCGCTTTTTGAAGAAACGTACGTGGTTGTCCGGATTTGACGTAATCGTTGATATTGTTGCTGACTCGCTCGAAACCGTCTGTTACGGTTTTGCCGATATTCTCGACGGTGATATTTTCGCCACGCATCTCCAGCTTGTCGGTAGCTGTCTTAGCCAGAGGAACAATGATCCAGAGCAGGAAGTAGATCGGAATCATGATGCCATAGAAAAACATCAATAAGAACAGGCCGATCCGGACGAGTGTTGGATCCCAATCCATATAGGCCGCAAAACCGCCAGCTACACCGCCTAGTATCCGGTTGTCGGGGTCACGCATCAGGCGTTTTTTGGCTTGTGCAGTGCCTTTTTCGTGATTATTTTCCTGTTCTTGGTATTCCTCGTGTTTCTCGTCGGCGAAGATCTCCTCGGGTTTGCCCATCCGTCGGATGACCTCTTCGACTTCGTTTATTGTGATCACCTCATATCCTAGTCGGACACGCTCGTTCAGCAGTTCGGAGATACGCATCTCGAAATCATCCATGATCTCGTCTGATCCTTCCTCTTGCCTGAAGTGGATGCGGGGGGTGGGCAGGTATTTGTCCAGCAGTTGGTAAGCGTCCTCATCTATGTGAAAAACCGTTCCACCTAAATTGACTGTCAGTGTTTTTTTCATCTTTATTCCTGTTTAGTTGTTGTTTTTGATGTGATTAATGGTATCATTCAGCTCCTGCCACGAGTTTTCCAGTTCCAATAGAAACGCTTCGCCTTGTTCTGTCAGGCTGTAATACTTGCGTGGAGGCCCTTGAGTGGATTCTACCCACTGGTAGCCTAATAGTCCTCCGTTTTTTAGGCGAGTTAACAATGGGTATAACGTACCTTCAACGACGATAAGCTTGGCTTCCTGTAATTTTTGGATAATGTCCGACGTGTATGCCGGCTCCTTCTTGAGAAGCAAGAGGATGCAATATTCCAGGATGCCTTTTCTCATTTGAGATTTTACGTTTTCCGCATTCATGTTGTTCTCTTTTACTGTGATATTGCAAATATATGCGATGCTACTGTACTATGCAATGCAAACTACTATATTTTATGTATATTTAACGGCATAATCTTTATGTAATTCTTTCCATTCTCTTCAAAATTCAATGAATTATCGTGTTTTTTGAATATTAGAGTGTTCATTCAGAAATAAATAAATACATTTGTAAAGAATTTAAAACAAATGATCATGGTTTACTACCATTTTGCAGAATTAATTCATCGCCAAGCGGAGAAATATGGCGTTCGTACGGCCTTGAAATATGTTGATCCAACAAGCGGGAAATGGACAAAGGTTTCCTGGAGGGATTTTTCGAACAAGGTCATGCTTACGGCCAAGGCGATCGCTGAGTTTGGGATAGAGCCGCATGAGAATATCGGTGTTTATTCTCAAAATATGCCTCAATGCCTTTATACTGATTTTGGCGCTTATGCCAATCGGGTCGTCTCCGTTCCGATGTATGCGACCAATTCGCCAGAACAAATCGAGTTCATTATCAATGACGCGGAAATTCATACGCTTTTTGTTGGTGAGCAACTTCAGTACAATAATGCTTTCAAGGTCCAGAAAAACTGCGATATGTTGAAACGTATTGTCATTTTTGACCCGAAAGTAAAATTGAATCCGGAGGACAAGACCTCTATTTTCTTTGAGGACTTTTTGCGTTTAGGCGATTGCGCTAATGCTGAGTCGATCGTCAATATCCGGATTAAGGAGGCGAGTGTCGATGACTTGGCGACAATTATTTATACTTCCGGAACGACCGGCAATTCTAAAGGTGTGATGCTTTATCATTATAACTATCTGGAGGCGATGCGTATTCACGATATTCGCCTGACGATGGTCTCGGATAAGGATCTTTCCATGTGTTTCTTGCCCTTGACTCATATTTTTGAGAAAGCTTGGGTTTGTTATTGTTTGCATAAGGGCGTGACAGTCGCGATCAATCATGATCCGAAACGGATAACGGAAACTTTGCCGCAAGTACGGCCGACATTGATGTGTAACGTGCCGCGTTTTTGGGAGAAGGTTTATGCGGGTGTGCATGATAAGATCCATTCTTTCCCGAGATGTATGCAGAAAATGTTCATGAATGCGATTGAGACTGGAAGACTTTATAACCTTGAATATAAGAATAAAGGTATTGAGCCTCCGAGGGCTTTGAAATCCAAATTCCTGTTTTACGATAAGACGATTTTCATGATGTTGAAAAAGGCGATTGGTTTGGATCGGGGTCGTTTCTTTCCTGTTGCCGGAGCGCCTTTGGCAGATCACATCAATGAGTTTCTCCAGTCGGTCAACATTCCAATAATTTATGGTTATGGCTTGAGTGAGACAACGGCAACCGTTAGTTTCTATCCTTCGGAAGGATTCGTGATCGGTTCTATCGGAACGATTATGCCGGGATTGGAGGTTAAGATCGATCCTTCGAACAGTGAGATTTTGGTAAAAGGAAAGACGGTGACTAAGGGATACTACAAACGACCGGACGAGAACGAGAAATCGTTTACGGAAGATGGTTTCTTCCGGACGGGCGATGCCGGACGTATTGAGGATGGTGTGCTTTATTTCACGGAGCGGATCAAGGATCTTTATAAAACCTCTAATGGTAAGTATATCGCCCCGCAAGCGATTGAGGGTCTGGTAGGAAGCGATCGTTATATCGAGCAGATTGCCGTGATCGCTGATCAGCGTAAGTTTGTCAGTGCCTTGATTGTACCTAATTTCCAAGTGCTCGAGGAGTATGTAGCGCGAAAGGGCTTAAGTTTCAATTCTCGTGAGGAGATGGTTTCCAATCCGGATATTATTCGTATGTTTGAGGCCCGAATTGAGGTTTGTCAAAAGAATTTGGCACCTTTCGAGAAGATCAAGCGTATTACTTTGTTGGTTGAGCCTTTCACGATGGAAGGAAAGGAGTTGACCGATACGTTGAAGCTGCGTCGCCGGGTAATTGCCGAGAAATATGCGGAACAGATAGAGGCAATGTACAAGGAGTGATTCTATACCTATATTAATATATACATTTAAAAACTAGATTTAGAATGATAACATCAGACCAACTACACAATGTGTTGGAGCGCGAGGATGCGCTGAGGAGGTATCTTTGACATCGATGGTAAGACCATCCAATTAGAAGAGGAAGAGTTGCGCACACAGGATCCCGGCTTTTGGGAAGATGCCAAACGGGCTGAGGCGCAAATGAAGAAGGTGAAGGAGCTGAAGAAATGGATCGAGCTTTATCATGAGGTGAAGGCAGCAGCCGAGGAATTGGAGCTGGCTTACGAATACGTGAAAGAGCAGATTGTCAGCGAGGAAGAGGTTGATAAGGCCTATGAAAAGGCGCTCCACTTGATTGAGGAGCTGGAGTTCCGCAATATGTTGCGCGATGAGGCGGACCAGATGAGTTGCGTACTTAAGATCAATTCCGGTGCGGGCGGTACGGAAAGTCAGGATTGGGCTTCTATGCTGATGCGTATGTATATGCGTTGGGCCGAGAATAATGGTTATAAAATCTCGATCGCGAACCTCCAGGAGGGTGATGAGGCCGGTATCAAGAGCGTAACGATCAATATCGAGGGTGATTATGCGTATGGTTATCTGAAGAGTGAGAACGGTGTGCATCGCCTGGTGCGTGTTTCGCCTTATAATGCGCAGGGTAAGCGAATGACCTCGTTCGCATCAGTGTTTGTTACGCCGTTGGTCGACGATACGATAGAGGTGACGGTCGATCCGGCAGCGATCTCATGGGATACGTTCCGTTCCGGTGGAGCCGGTGGCCAGAACGTCAATAAGGTCGAGTCTGGCGTTCGCTTGCGTTATCAGTTTAAGGATCCTTATACCGGTGAGGAGGAGGAGATCCTGATTGAGAACACTGAGACGCGCGACCAGCCCAAGAACCGCGAGAATGCGATGCGTCAATTGCGCTCTATTTTGTATGATAAGGAGTTGAAGCACCGTATGGCCGAGCAGGCGAAGATTGAGGCGGGTAAGAAGAAGATCGAGTGGGGATCGCAAATCCGTAGTTATGTCTTCGACGATCGCCGGGTAAAGGATCATCGTACGAATTACCAGACTTCCGACGTGAATGGGGTAATGGATGGTAAGATCGATGAGTTTATCAAAGCCTATTTGATGGAATTTGCCGGTGATGAAAAGGCGGTTTAATTGTACATTGTGGAGATAAAAATGTGGGGCGACACCTGTTTTTAAGGTGTCGCCCCGCTTTTTTAGGATCGGATTTCCCGAGTAAATTTATTTATTCGCCCGTTTGCGCTCCGTCTCATCAAGGATGATTTTGCGCAGGCGCATATAATTCGGAGTAACCTCTACGTACTCGTCGTTCTTGATGTACTCCAGGGCATCCTCAAGGCTGAATACAACAGGAGGAGCCAAAGATACCTTCTCGTCTGATCCGGAAGCACGCATGTTGGTCAGCTTCTTTGATTTGGTAACGTTTACAACCAGGTCGTTGTCTTTTGTGTGCTCACCAACAACTTGTCCGGCGTAAACCTCCTCACCCGGTGAGATGAAGAAGCGGCCACGAGATTGCAGGTTGTTCAACGCGTAAGCGAAAGCCTGTCCGGTCTCCATGGCGATGATCGAACCGTTGGTACGGCGCTCGATGTCGCCTTTCCACGGCTGGTATTCCAAGAAACGGTGGGCAATGATGGCCTCTCCTGCGGAAGCGGTCAATGCGGCGTTGTTCAATCCGATGATACCACGTGATGGGATCGTGAATTCCAGGTGCATACGGCCGTTCTTGCTTTCCATCATGGTCATTTCACCTTTACGTTTGGTGACCATATCGATGATTCGGCTCGAGCACTCTTCTGGCAAATTGATAGTCAGCTGCTCTACCGGTTCGCATTTTACACCGTCGATCTCCTTGATGATAACCTGAGGCTGTCCGACTTGCAACTCATAACCCTCGCGACGCATGGTCTCGATCAGGACGGAGAGATGCAACACGCCACGGCCATAAACCAACCATGAGTCGGCCGAGTCGGTCGGTTTTACGCGCAAAGCCAGGTTCTTGTCCAGCTCTCGCATCAAGCGATCGTAGATGTGACGGGAAGTGACGTACTTACCATCTTTTCCAAAGAACGGAGAGTTGTTGATCGTGAACAACATAGACATGGTCGGCTCATCGATCGCGATGGTTGGCATCGCTTCTGGCTCGTTCGCGTCGGCGATGGTCTCACCGATCTCGAAGCCCTCAACGCCAATCACGGCGCAGATATCACCAGATTTCACCACGTCTGTCTTGGTGCGACCCAATCCCTCGAATACGTCCAACTCCTTGATCTTTGAGCGAACCATCGAGCCGTCACGCTTGCAGAGCATGATGTCTTGTCCTTCGCGTAACTCGCCCCGGTGTACACGGCCCACGGCGATACGTCCTACATATTTAGAATAATCCAAAGAGGTGATCAGCATTTGCGCGGGACCTTCCAGTACTTTAGGCTCCGGGATGTACTCGATAATAGCGTCGAGCAATGCCGTGATATCGTTTGTCGGCTTCTGCCAGTCGTTCGACATCCAACCCTGCTTGGCGGATCCGTAGATCGTTGGGAAATCGAGCTGCTCCTCGCTTGCGTCGAGGCTGAACATCAGATCAAATACCATCTCCTGTACCTCCGACGGGCGGCAGTTCGGTTTATCAACCTTGTTGATTACCACGATCGGTTTCAAGCCGATCTGGATAGCCTTTTGCAACACGAAGCGGGTTTGTGGCATCGGGCCCTCGAAAGCGTCGACCAGCAGGAGGCAACCATCCGCCATATTCAACACGCGCTCAACCTCGCCACCGAAATCGGCGTGCCCCGGCGTGTCGATAATGTTGATCTTGTACCCCTTGTAGTTGATGGATACGTTCTTGGCAAGGATCGTGATACCACGTTCACGCTCCAAGTCGTTACTGTCTAAAAACTGATCCGGCTCGGCCTGTCCCTCGCGGAAAAGCTTTCCGGCTAATAACATTTTGTCCACGAGCGTCGTTTTGCCGTGGTCTACGTGCGCGATAATCGCGATGTTTCTAATCTTTTGCATTGAAGACTAACTGAATTATGGCGCGAAAATACGATTTTTTTGGGAGACTCTTATTAAGCGGGGATTAAAAAAATGGGGAAAGGGCTTGTGAATCAAAAAAAATAGCTAAATTCGCGGACGCTTAGATAACATAGTATTAATTTATTAAAGTAGCAAAGAATCATGTACTTGGATTCAGAAAAGAAAAAAGAGATTTTTGAGAAGTATGGCAAGTCCGCTTCTAACACCGGTTCAGCTGAGAGCCAGATCGCGTTGTTTACTTATCGTATCAGCCACTTGACTGAGCACTTGAAGAAGAACCACAAGGACTTCGCGACAGAGCGTTCGTTGAAGATGTTGGTTGGTAAGCGTCGTCGCTTGTTGGATTATTTGGTTCGCGTGGACATCGAGAGATATCGTGCGATCATCAAAGAATTGGGTATCCGTAAGTAATCAGGATATAAGAAATTATTCGGGAGTGGGGAGAGCTGTCTGGCAGTTTCTCCCCACTTTTTTATTATATGACAAGGTTCATGGAGGGTAGGTTTTCTCGATAAGTCCAGAAAAATTTGGGAGACTCGATTCTTTTTCTTACCTTTGCGCCGTGAATCATGAAATGCGGCTGTGGTGTAATTGGTAGCCACGTCAGACTTAGGATCTGATGCTTCACGGCGTGGGGGTTCGAGTCCCTTCAGCCGCACGCGACTTGAAAGCGTGTTCCTCGTATGAGGGACACGCTTTTTTGTTCTTGCTCATTAGGAACGGGAAGGGGAATGACACGCCAACGAGTCCGATGGCTCCAGTACTTCCCGGAAAGTACTGGAGTACTTCCTAAGGAGGATTGCAGTACTTTCCGAAGAGTACTGGAAACAGGTTCGCTACTGTTTAAACCAGCGTCCGAAGAAAGCCGGATTTGGCTTTATGGTTGCTGGGAGAGAATTAACTATAGGGATTGATTTTTTCTGTCAGCGATATTTCATCGAGTAATGTACCATATACCGTAATGCCCAGCGTTACGTTTGTACTCGTGCCTTCTCCTTCTACTTTTACTGAAAATTTATAGTTTTTGGAAGGTTCTATAGTTATAATTGTTTTTTCAGTATCGCTACCGGTATAAGGATTATCAAAAGAGGGCAATTTAATCTCAAACGCTAGTTTCCTCCCAGATTCACCAACATTAAAATAGGCCGTCTTAAACTGATAATTAGTTTCGTTGAACGTAAAGGTTCGGCTGGTTGGATCGTCGGTAGTAGCATCATAGATCTTGATAGAATACTCAGAGAACATACTGGTGATATAGTCGCTGAAGTCGACACTGACCGACGAGTTCGCCAAGCCGCAGTTAACCGTTACGGTCTTTGATTCGTTGGCGGCGACAGCGAATGACTCTTTTCCGGTTGCACGGGCTTGGCCCCAACCTTGATTCGCGCTTTCCGCCTCGGCCTCAGTACAGCTTTCCGCTGTCAGTAGATAATCCGGACTGGCGGAACAGTTCATGGTGCTTCCCTCGATGTCGCCATATCTCTTGTTGGTAAAGATTGGCTCATCTCCACGGCTGAGGCTGACTTTAAACTCATTCACGTCTAAATTGAGCGACGCCTTGGTCGTAATCTCCACCTCGGTCGTGTCTACCACGGAGAAACGGATCTCGCCCGTCTCTTCGGAAAGCGACGGATTCTCTTCGTTCGTACAAGCGGCGAATGATAACAGTCCCATCAGGGAGAGGATGTATAGGATTTGTTTATGCGTTGTCATAATTAGTTATATAATATATGTAAGGTGTGAACTTTAGACCAAGGACCTGCAGCTGTATATGAGCTATTTAATTTTACTTCATATGCATTGGAGGAAAATGTTTCAATTCCTGATAATGTGTGATCTTTTTCGTCACCATCACTGGCTTGAGATACCACCGTCGTCCCATTTACATTTATTGTAAAAGTTGTATGAATCCATCCAATGAAATGAAGAGATTTAAGTGTTACATTCGTGTCTATCTTCACTCTTATATTATCTGGTATATAAAAAGCCATTTTTGATGTTGCAGTAGCATTTCCTGTACCTCCACCTAATTGAATTAAGCCATTGCTATATTCACTATTATAACTTAAATCCCAATCAGCTTCAACCATTGCTGAAGGTACATACGGCAACCCCGTCACATCACATTCTACGGGAGATGAAGTTTTCTCAACCCCATCAAAAGAAACGGTAGCCGTTAACGCATGCTTTTGCCATGCGAGAGAATTGAGTTCCGAGGCTGTTCCAAATGACAATTCTCTCGAACTCTGCCCGCTATCCGTCGTATAAGTCACTTTTAGGATATCAGAATAATTAGGATTGTTAGAAATTTCAGATGCGATAGTTGCCGTGGCGTTTATATCAAAAATACTGGAGCCATCCTTTGCGTTGGCCGCATCGGCTCCGGAACTTTTATAAACAGAATAACTGGTACTTCCCGATACGGTTGTCGTAAACTCCGGTTGGGGGATTTCTTCCAAAACGGCAGATGTAATATCAATTGTTTCTCCTGTTTGCAAATGAATAGAAGCAGACAACTTACTATCATGTGGCACATACGGCCAACCTTCCTTTACTGTCATCTTTGTCCCATCTTCAGGTTTGGTAGTATAAGTCCGGATAATCTCATTGTTATATAAAAGCTGGATATTCCAAACATCCACCAACTCTAAAGGAGCGCCATTGGCTGAAAGATTCAGGGCAACATCTGTTCCGGTCAAAGAGCCTTCCGCATAAGTATGCGTAGCGGTAGCTGTCAATTGGATATTGGAGAATACCGACAAATCCGGGTCACACTGGATCACGTATTTCGTCTGTGCCGCAGCCGGAGAGATAACCGTCCACTCATGCGAAGTTGGATTTCCCAATGCATTCGTCCCTTCGAACACGGCGTTCACCGCTTGCCCGGCTTGAGCGAACAGGTAGCCATCCGTGTTGTCTTTTTCTGCCAATGTCATGGACACGTCTCCCGACTTGACCGTCAGCGTCCAGGCGGAAAAGTGGTTTTGCAGGCTCGTGCTTACGGAGGGGACAAGCATTGCGTTCGCCAAAGCGGCGTTTATGGTTGCCGAGGCCGCTTGCCCGGGATTAATTTGAATTGTCGATGAGCCAGAGAAATAGGGCGTCGCTTGTATCGGCTCGTTCTCACCATAATAAGCTGTAACCGTATAACCTCCGGCCATCAATTCGACTCCTTTTGTCAGCTCACTGTATTTCTTGGGGAAGCTATCAACGGAATTGCTGCCTTGTTTAATATCGATCATGAAATCCGCACGTGCTGGAATAAGCTCCTCAGGAATAGAACCTGCTTCGGCCTTAGTGGTCGAAGAAAGCTCCACATCCACCTTTCCTAACGTCAGGCGCAGATAGCCCATGCCCTCTTCCTGATTAAAAGTATCATCGGAGCAGCTTGCCATGACCCAGCAAAGGGTGGCCAATGCCATGATTTGTCGTATCATCTTTTTCATATGTATCTTATCTTTCCATTTTATTCGTAAACCAATTCCATCTCGTCCAGCCAGAGCGTGCTGCCCTCGCCGCCTATGAAGTAGTCGCCGTATTTACTGGCGGAGCAGACGATCACGATGTAGCGCGGCGTACGGTTCGCCCGGTACTCCAGCGGGATGGTGATCTGCTGGTAGCTCGACGTGGAGCTGCCGCTGATGAATTCCCCGTAGGCGATGATGTTCGCGTCGTTCTTGTCGAACACCTTGCGGACCGAGGGGCGCGTGCGGATCTCGTACGGCTCCGACTTGTCCGAGAGGGCGACATAGATATGGCATGAGTCGGGACGGCCCCGCAGGTTCTCCAACGAGCCTACCTCATCGCCGATGCGGTTGATGGTGGTCGACGTGTATTTGTAGTAAAGACGCATGGCCGTGGGGAAGGTCGTGAACGGTTGACCGAAATGCAGGATGCCGTTCGTGCCGTCCAACGAGAAATCGCCCGTGAAGATATTCCCCGCTCCCAGTTTGATGAGGGCGTTCTTCGACTCCAGCTTCGCCGCCTGGCCCGACACCGCGTCCGAGGTTGGGGTGGTCAGGTTGCCGATAAAACTTGCGGCACCGGGGTTTCCCGTTCCCCAGAAGGAACTGCCCGAGGCGTTGGGCACGTAGATGTCGCCATCCTGGTACCAACTCTCGAAGCCGCCGTTCTCCAGCGCCACCTCGCCCGCTGTCGTGAACGATTGCTCGCTGCCCGCCGCGCCATCCACCGTGACGCGATAATTGTAAGTAGTCGAACCGCTGAGGCCCGTCAGCGTGGCGGGGGAGGTGGGGGCGGTGGAC
>ERZ780057.416-NODE-416-length-17735-cov-5.23054_pt1 | contig 17735 bp, 16 predicted proteins | sample MGYA00511844_ERZ780057 | MGnify/ENA primary metagenome ERZ780057 (study PRJEB29588, sample SAMEA2149030) | human gut metagenome | biome: human gut; feature: human-associated habitat; material: faeces | place: Denmark | collected 2008/2010 ...
CCCTCCCACACCCGCCCACACCATGGAAGACGGCGTCGATTATGTTCCTGCCAAAGCGCCCATCCTCATGGGTCATCATTTCTCATCCATCGCCGGCGCGGGACCCATCACGGGGCCGATCGGTGCTGCCATGTTCGGCTGGCTGCCGGTTACCCTCTGGGTACTGGTGGGCGGTATTTTCTTCGGCGGTGTCCATGACTTCGGCGCACTTTTCGCTTCTATCCGCCATCAGGGTAAATCCATCGGTGAAATCATCTCCCTGAATATGTCCAAAAGAGCAAAACAGCTCTTCATCATCTTCTCATACCTCACACTGATCCTTGTAGTGGCCGCTTTTGCTGCTATCGTGGCGTCCACATTCGGCGCGACTTACAAGGACGGTGTTCTCGACATGGCGGCCAGCGCGACAAAAGCATCTGTCGCCATGGTTTCCATCATGTTCATCCTCATCGCTATCGTTTTCGGTTTCGCCGTATACCGCCGGCACACACCGATGGTCATTTCTTCCATCCTCGGCGTCGGGGCGATTGTCCTGTGCATGGCCATCGGCATGAATTTCCATCCGTTCTATTTCTCCATGAATACATGGATGATCCTTGTCGGCATCTATATCACCATCGCTTCGGTCACCCCGGTCTGGATCCTTCTCCAGCCCCGTGACTACCTCAGTTCGTTCCTTCTCTACGCGATGCTCATCGTCGCCATCATCGGCATCGTCGGCGCTCATCCGACCATTGATGAAAAGGTCTTCCCCGCTTTTGCAGGCTTCACCATCAATAATGCAAACGGAACGCAGTTCCTGTTCCCGATTCTGTTCACTACCGTTGCATGCGGCGCTATTTCCGGCTTCCACTCCCTTGTTTCTTCAGGGACAACATCCAAACAGCTTGATAAAGAATCGGATGCCAAGCCTATCGCTTATGGCGGCATGCTCCTGGAATGCGTACTCGCCATCATTACACTCTGCGCAATCGGCTATGCCCGCGTCACAGGCCATACCAACGGCGCGACAGATATCTTTGCCGGCGGGATCGCTGCTATGGTCGCCGCCATTCCGGGATTTGAAGGACTGGAAAACATCATGTACACCCTTCTTGTCCTCACCTACTCCGCTTTCTGTCTCACTTCTCTTGATACCGCCACCAGACTGGCACGCTTCATGTTCCAGGAATTCTGGCTCGAACCGGGTGAAAATCCGAAAGATGTCACGGACGGGTTCCGCAAACTCATGGTCAATCCGTATTTTGCAACCATCCTCACCGTTATCCTCGGCATATCCCTCGGTATGGGCGGCTTTGCTAAGATCTGGGGACTCTTCGGCGCGGCTAACCAGCTTCTTGCCGCCATCGGTCTCCTTGCTGTCGCCGCATGGCTCGGCAACGCAGGAAAGAACAATAAAATGTTTCTCTTCCCCATGAGTTTCATGCTCCTCGTCACCATCTGCTCGCTTTCCCTTATCGTGAAAAACCAGATTGGCATCATCATGGCAGGCGCCGCCGGCTGGGGGCCCTACGCACAGGTCATCATTGGTTCGCTCCTCGTCATCCTCGCCCTGATTCTTGCCGTGGAAGGCTACCGGACCATCGCCCATCCGAGAAAAGAAACGGAAATAAACCATTGAATTTAATCAAAAAAGGGTACCTGTGGTTTCAGACATCAGGTACTCTTTTTTGCTGCCAAGATGTTTTCAGCCGGCGCAGGCCGGATTCCGGTTTTCGGAAATCAACAATGCCTTCTTGAAAAAAGGGCTTGCCTCATCACGGGTGCAGATCCTTCACGTTCGTTCAGGATGACGTTTTACCGTTCCCTATCATTAAACGCAGTGGCAAAAATGGGAAACGGGACGGTAAGACAGAGTAAAAAATCTATTACGCTGATGACGCCTTGCTGTCCGCCGTCATTCTGAACAGAGGCAAGAATGCCGTGTGGGAAACTTGGTAAATGAGACAGTGGCACGGAGTGAAGAATCTATTACGCTGATAACATCTTACCGATTTCCTCACCACAACAGCAGATCCTTCACATTCGTACAGGATGACGCTTATCGTTAGCCATCATTCTGAGCGGGGTCAAGAATGGGACTTACAAGGATAAAACGTGTTATGTTCTATCACCCAAAACTGCACACAGCAAAAAGCGCTTTCGCTTATCGCCCTGCGGCGGCAGACGGAAGCGCTTTTCTGATGGAATTATTTCTCTGCCACTCAAAAAGCGTATGCCCCTTTTTCAGACATACGCCTCTGAGGTTTCATGTTACATAACCTTGCGGGAAACATCCTCACCCGAGAGATTTGCCCAGGCGCCCGCTTTCATTTCATTCACCATGCCGTTCATCAAGTTATATTCCCCTTCCATGCGGAGAAGATCTTCCATCTTTCTCGTCCGCAGGAGCCTGGAATAAATGCGTCCCGCCTCGGAGTAGAGCATGATGGCCGGATGTACGGAATCATCATTGGTGTAATCAATGCCGTTTTCCTTCATGTAGCCGGCAAGATCGTCAATCAGTCTTTCATACACGCCCAAGAGCTGTTCCATTTTCATAACTGCATCATACATGGTATTCATGGCCTTTCTCCTTTCTGTATCTTTCGATACACTTCTGTTCCTTTGTAATTGACCGGTCACGAAGGATTATTTTCTTCCTTCTGTTTTGATTATAGAGCGGATATCTTTAAATATCTACTATTTTTTGTAAGTTATTCCTATCTGTTATATGTTGCTTGTTTTTCCTCTGATTTATTCCGTTTTTGAGTAAACTTTTGGGGAAACGGGAATAATTACACCACACTCTTTTTGAACATTTTCTTTTCATTGCACCGGGAAAAAATAAATTTCTTTTCAGGAATAAAATATTCCAGCGACCATAATTCGCCATGTCCCACTTCTACGCACAGATGATGCGGGCCCGCTTCATATTCCTTAAAACGTTTTCCACGGATATGCCGTGCCCAATGGGCATTTACCTCGATATTATGCTCCCCCGGCGATAGATAGACCGCCTGCACGCCGACACAGTAAAGAAACGCTTCCGCCCTGAGCCCGTCAATGCGGCAGATTTCAGTGCTGCTGGAATAGTTCGGATTGCCTGCATGCCGTTTGTGCAGAAGCACAATGGAGGAATGTGTATTTGCCGAAGAAAGACGGCTCATCTTTTTCTTCTGCATTTCAAAAACCACGTAGAGAATGAGCACCGATACGATAAGTCCCAGAGCCCGCCAGTAATAAATCGCCGAACTTTCTCCGATATATTCCATCACACCACCTCTTTCCATTTCTTTTATTCTACTTTTATTCCATATAATAATAAAATTCTTTTCATTTATATGAAATATTCCTTTAAGAAATATGTTTCCTGCCGATTACTTTTTCTTACAGACGGCAAGGACGGATCCGCGCAAAAAAAAGACACTCCCTTTCAGAGAGCGTCCTTTCCCCTGCTGTGAATTATTTCAGGGCCTGCCTCAACATCCATCTGTTCTTGCTGAAGCTTGCGATGTAGTCGTCCATCAGGGCAGAGATGAAATAATTCTTTTCTTCCTCTGCCGCTTCCTTGACCACAATGACTTCTTTAAGAAGATATTCGAAGTCCGCCAGCACCCGGGTATATGCTTCTTCCGATGTCAATTCCTCATTTTCGGCCTCACGGATCCCTGTCTTTGCAAGGAACCCTTTCAGCGTCGATTCCGGTCTGAGCTTCTGCTGGAGCATGGCTTCCGCTACGGCATCAATCGCTTCCGCAATTTCATCATAGAAACTTTCCAGTTTCGCATGGTCATCAAAGAAATGACTTCCTTTCAGGTACCAGTGGAAACTCTGCAGCTTATGGTACTCCACCACCAAATCTGATAATAATGCATTTAATTTCTTTTCCATTTGTAGTTCCTCCTTATATATTATAATGACTACTTTTTTGAAACATCCTGTTTCTATATTCATATTTATCAATGTTTCTGGTATAATAATAGTATAATTTTGGGCAGTTGAATATAAATATATTCCACATTTTTATAAATATCGTACATTTCCTTTAGAAACTGTTTTCACACTTTGTAAAAATCGCAACCGGAGGTTTCTTATGATCAGTCCTGACGCATTAAAAAGCGCCGCTGCGGTCATCCCTTCTGCCAAGGGATCTTCGCCGCCAATCTCAGCCACCATCAGCACCATATCTTCCCAGGCCCACCTGCAGATGATTTCCCACTGGCATGATGAACTGGAATTTATTTACATACTGGACGGAAAAATGGATCTTCATATCGAAGAAAAGCTTCTCACCGCCTCCCGCGGGGATTTCCTTGCTATCCACGCTTCCGCCATGCATCGAAGCGCGCCGCACAACGGGGAAGACTGCCGTTTCATGCGGGCACTTATCCACCCCTCTCTCCTCACCGAAAACCAGTCCGTCAGAAACAAAATCCTGTCGCCTCTCTTGGGAAACACGTCCCGCCGCTGTTTCCATATCCCCGCCTCCTCTCCTGACGCGCCGCGGCTGGGAGAACTGCTGCGGGAAATCAATCGAATCAACGAAAAGCATCTCCCCGGATTTGAACTGGAAAGCATCGGCCTTTTACACCTTCTCCTCGCCCGCCTTTACGCCCTTTTCCCGCCTGAAAACAAAATACAGGAAGAGATCCCCGGTACAGATATAGGCGCACAGCGCCGGATGGTCGCCTACATTTCCGACCACTATCCTGAAAAAATCTCTTTAGCCGGTATCGCCGCGGCAGGGAGCGTGTCCAGAAGCAAATGCTGCCAGCTTTTCAAAAAATATATGCAGCAATCTCCTATAGATTTCCTCAACCGGTACCGTTTGGAGATCAGCCGCAACCTCCTGGACTCCACGGAAAATTCCATTTTGGAAATCGCAAACGCCTGCGGATTCTCCAGCCAAAGCTACTATACGAAAATGTTCTCCGAGAAATTCAACTACACGCCGACACAATACCGCAGCCGCCTGTCTTAAAGCCGCCTACACAAAAAGACCTCCATAAGTTAAACTTCACGTCTGACTTATAGAGATCCTCATAAACAGCCTGAGGCTTTCGCATCCGTTCCTATTCAGTGATTTCCAGCTGGGTGGGGACGGATTTTTCCGTGGCGTCGATAGCAACGGCGACAGCAGCGTCACCAGTGATATTCAGCGTGGTACGGAACATATCCAGAACACGGTCGATGCCTGCCACGAGAGCCAATCCTTCCAATGGAAGCCCGACAGACTGGAGCACCATGGCAAGCATGATCAGACCCGCGCCGGGGACGCCTGCTGTACCAATAGAGGCAAGCGTACCGGTAAGAACGATCATCATCATCTGATCCATTGTCAGATGAATACCGAATACATTGGCGATGAAAAGGGAACATACCCCCATGTAGAGAGCGGTGCCGTCCATATTGATGGTAGCACCGAGAGGCAGGACGAAAGACACGATGTCCCGTTTTACTCCCAGCTTTTCTTCCGTGTTCTTCATATTCACCGGAAGCGTGCCCGCAGAAGAACAGGTAGTGAACGCAATAACCATGGCTTCTGCCATGCCGCGGAAAAACCGGACAGGGCTCATATGCCCCACGACCGCCGCCACAGAGGAATACACGCAGACCGCGTGGATCGTGCAGCCGACAGCCATAGCAATAATCACGGAGAGCAGCGGCAGAAGAACCTTCGGACCATTCTGCACAACGACAGGTAAAAGAAGGCAGAAAACACCGATAGGCGCCAGGCGCATAATCATGGCGATGATTTTATAGCAGACCTCCGCCCCCGCATCAAAAAGATTGATCAGCAGCTTGGAACGGCTTCCGCCGACGGAAATAATTCCTGCCCCAAGAAAAAGAGAAAATATAATGACAGGAAGGATATCCGCTTTCGCCATGGAAGCAATCGGATTTGTCGGAATCATATTGACAAATACCTGCATGATCGTGGGCGCTTCCTTTACTTTCGGGGCGGCCTCGCCGGGAAGAGCCATACCGATACCGGGCTGGACAACACTTGCCACTGCAAAGCCGATAACGATAGCAATCGCCGTAGTCACCATATAGAAGCCCACGGTTTTCATCCCGATGCGCCCCAGTTTCTTCAAATCCCCCATAGATGTCATGCCCACGACGAGAGAACAGAGAACGACAGGAACGATCATCATTTTGATAAGATTAATGAACATGGTGCCGACAGGCGCGACCCATGTCTTAACCGGGCCGATCGCGCCGTCCCCAAGGACAAGCCCCACAACGACGGAAAGCACCAATGACGCAAAAATCTGAACAGATAAATTCAACTTCACTCCTCCTATGCTGCAATAGATTTTTTACATTATACACCACGTCCCCGGCAGGTACAACAGAATCCGGTGTTTCCTTTCCGTACCCCACTATTCAAAACAGAGGCAAAAATACTTTGAAAACAGCTATATGAGACACGAAGTGAAGAATCTATTACTCTGATGACATCTTACCGTCTTCCTCACCACGGCAGCAGATCCTTCGCTGCCGCTCTTAGATCTTAGCTTTTAGCTGCTAGCTGCTAGCTGCTAACTTCTAGCTGCTAATTGCTAGCTGCTAATAGCTAACAGCTAATGCCCAACCGGCTGATACAAAAACGGTACCCGCCGCATTTGAAGGGTACCGTTTTTATTTTCGTATTTTTATTTCCTTATTTCAGATGAATCACCACGTATGTCGCGCCTTCCGAATAAGGAGCCAGTTCTCCTGCCGCATAGAGCAGCCCCAGTTCTTTCTTCCCCAGGAGGAAGCACTCCGCCTCCATGTATGCGGTCGGCTTGAAGAAAGAGTCATAAGATAACTTTTTCCCATTGATGTTATACAGGTCAAGCTTTCCCTCTTTCAGCAGGTTCACGACTTCCGCGCTGTCTACCTTCACGCCGAATTTAGATTTGTCCAGCAGATCACCTGTCTTTTTATTATACACAAGGCCATAGGCTTGCGCATTTCTATCCGCCATTCCTTCATTTATAGACGATGTTTCCAGAACGATAGATACCAGATCTTCATCTTCATACTTTGTGGTATAGGTCATGTACACTTCCTGCTTTTCGCCGCTTTCATACAATTCCTTCATACGACGGACATACCCTGTAATATCCTTATTGATCGCATTTTCGGCCGCAATATTTTTCGTGTGCACCGCCGGATAAATAAGGCTCATGCCAAATCCATCCACCAGCCCCGCTTCCCGTACTTCTGCCTGCGCTGTAAACGGCATGGCCAGCAGTGCCAAACCTGCTGCTATGTGTTTTATTTTCATAAAAATCCCTCTTTCTGTTTTTCAAAAACAAGGGAAACAGTCGCTTTCCCTGACATCGGCAGGGTATTCCGTTTCCCGTCTGTAAGGTACGAATTCATTATATAGGATTTCTTTTTCATTGTAAATGCCTTTCAGTCGCATATCTCGCCCTGCCTGTTTCATGCGGCAGAAATACAGATTTCTTTCCCCTGTTACAGTCCGATAAAGATCCCGGGCAATTTTTTAATACCCGAGATCTTTTCGCACTGTTCAGATATGTAGCGTTTCCTCATTCTTTTCCAGCAGGGCCGCTTTTCTTCCCGCCTTTTCTTTTGCGATAACCGCTTCAAATCGGAGAACTTCTTCTTTAATGACAGGGGCAAGAACCAGCATAGAGACAAGGTTCGGAACAGCCATGAGCGCATTGGCGATATCCGACAGGTTCCATACGAGGTCGAGTGTCTGTGTCGCCCCCACATAGACGACAAGGGAAAACGCAAGACGGTAGATGATATTGTATGTATGGGTGCCCCAGAGATATTCCCATGCCTTTTCGCCGTTATATTCCCAGCCGAGAATGGTGGAGTAGGCGAAGAGCATGATCCCGACGGAAACGATCCAGTTTCCCGCCGTGCCGAGATGCGTAGAAAAAGCTGCCATGGTCAGCGCCACGCCCGTCAGAGGTTTCCCGTCTGGACCGACGGTTCCCAAAACGCCGGAAGACGCAATGGTAAGTCCGGTGATGGTGCAGACGATGATGGTGTCGATGAAAGTCCCTGTCATGGAAACATATCCCTGCCGTGCCGGATCATCGGTAGTGGACGCAGCGGCGGAAATAGCGGCGGAGCCGAGGCCGGCCTCATTGGAAAAACAGCCGCGGGCCACACCGAAACGGACCGCATTCATCACGGAAACAGTTATCGTACCGACCACCCCGCCTTCCACAGCAGCAGGATCAAAAGCCATCATAAAAATGAGGTACAAACCGTGCGGTACATTTTCAAAATTCAAAGCGATACAGAGAAGCCCCGCAGCAATGTAGAATACCGCCATTCCGGGAACGATGAGGGATGATACTCTGGAAATGGAAGTGATCCCTCCGACAATGACCGCCAGCGTGAGAACCGTAAGGGCAGCACCGATGATTTCATTGGAAAATCCGAACGTGGCACTCACCGCTGTGGTGATAGAGTTTGCCTGGGTCATATTCCCGATACCGAAGGAAGCGATGACAGTAAACATGGCAAACAGAAAGCCCATACAGAGTCCTGCTCTTTTATTTTTAAACCCGTTCTTCATGGTGAACATGGGGCCGCCCTTCATTTCCCCTTTCGCATTCACTTCGCGGAACTTAAAGCCAAGCATACATTCAGAAAACTTGGTCGTCAGGCCGAAGCAGGCGGAAACCCACATCCATACCAGAGCGCCCGGACCACCGGCAAACATGGCGGGGGGCCCGGCCGCCCGCCATTCCGGCAACCATGGCGGTCGCCACGCCCACGATATTTCCCGTGCCGATGGTCGCGGCAAGCGCCGTCATCAGCGCGGAAAAAGGAGAAACATCTCCCGATCCCCGATTTGTTTTACGGGCCTCCCGGGAGAACACGCTTTTCATCGCATAAGGCAGATTGCGCCATGTACGGAAATTCAAGTATGCCGTAAGGTAAATTCCTGTACCCACGAGCAGACACAGCATCACAGGCCCCCAGACAAAGCTGTCAATGTCCCCGACGATCTGATTCATTGCCGTCATATCCATTTCGTTTCCCCCTTTACTTTTTCTAATATTCTTTCAACAACAAAACCGCCGCACTCAAGCCTTATATGACTTGGGCCGGCGGTTGTATGCATGTACGCATCCACGTATACAATGGGTGTTACCCAATGCCAGCCCTGTCCTTTTGCCTGAGAGATTGGAATGGCCCGGTCAGCCATTTTTGCCCCTTCGGCGCCCAATTGAATGGGACTCTCCAGAGTCGTGTCCGTACATAGTTTCGTGTTCCAAAGAACGCCTGATAGTGTTACTCCTTCGGCAGACACTTCCGTGTCATTTTTCAGTGTACATCATCCACTTATTCAGTTATGCCCCGGCAGGATATACTCATTTGTCTGAAATAATATCCTTGCCTGCGGAATCTCCATCAGAAATTTTTAACTTTCTGATGTGTGTCGAATGATATACCTGTTTTTTCAAGATGGCAACAGGTATTTCTATACCGATTTTTTATCAAAACGGATTTTCTTTATGCGTTTTTCATCTCATTCGGATCAATCCTCATACTCTTCATACGGTTTGCCTGTCTTCAGATGATCCATATATTTCTTCGTCTCACGGACACAGATGCCCGACAGGAAAAGAAGAGCAATCAGGTTCGGAATGGCCATGAGGCCGTTCACGATATCCGCAAGAATCCAGATGGCTTCCAACTTGAGGAACGCGCCGCTGGCAATGAGAAGGATAAAAACCAAACGGTACGGGAGAACGCCCTTCGTCCCCACGAGATAAATCATGCAGCGTTCGCCATAGTAGTTCCAGCCCAAGATCGTCGTGAAAGCAAAGAGAACAAGACCGACTAGCAGCATGTATCCGCCGAAAACAGGAAACGCGGAAGTAAACGCCGCATTTGTAAGCGCCGCACCGTTTTCCATACCGCACCATACACCGGTGACCACAAGAGTCAGGCCGGTCAGTGTACAGATAATGATGGTATCAATAAAAGTGCCAGTCATGGAAATAAGACCCTGCTCAGCCGGCCATTTCGTCTTAGCGGCAGCCGCCACAATTGGAGCAGAACCGAGGCCCGATTCATTGGAGAATACCCCGCGGGCCACGCCGTTTCTCATTGCCATCATGACAGTCGCACCAAGGAAACCGCCTGTTGCCGCCGTGGTGGTAAAAGCACTTTCAAAAATCATGGAAACCGCGGCAGGAACCTTATCAGCAAAAACGAGCAGAACACCGATGGTTGACAGGAAATAAATAAACGCCATGGCAGGAACAATCCTGCTGGCCGCTGCCGCAATTGACTGGAGACCTCCGATAGTAATCGCCGCCACAAAAATGGTGAGAATCGCCCCCGTCCAGACAGGATCAAGACCGATTGTCATCTTCGTAATATCCACAATGGAATTGACCTGGGCAAACGTACCGATACCGAAGTACGCGACGAGGACACCGAAAAACGCAAAGAGCCCCCCCAGCCATTTATATTTCTCACCCATGCCGTTTTTAATGTAGTACATCGGGCCGCCGGCAATTTCACCTTTTTCATCAGTCTCACGATATTTGACAGCAAGAAGACCTTCCGCATACTTTGTCGCCATACCGAAGAATGCCGCCATCCACATCCAGAAAAGCGCCCCCGGTCCACCCGCATGGATCGCTGTCGCGACACCTACAATATTTCCCGTACCGACCGTCGCGGAGAGCGCCGTACAAAGAGCCTTAAAACTGTCGATATCTCCGCTGCCCGCATTTTGCGCTCTGAAAATCAGGCTCAGCGCCTTCGGCAGCTTGAATATCTGCAAAAGATGCAGCCGGATTGTAAGCAGGATACCCGTCCCTACAAGAAGCACCAGCAGCGGCGGCCCCCATATAAAATTATCAATTTCATTCAATACCGCTAAAAAATCCATTTAGAAAATGCCCTCCTTGGGAAAATAAAAAAGCCGGCTTCCAGGTAAAACTGTACTCCGGAAGCCGGCATATCGCCAAATAACGCTAAAAATCATGCGTCTTTTGCTCTGTCCTTTTGCCTGAGAGATTTGGATCTCAATCCTTACACCTTCGGCGGCCAAAATGGCACTCTCCAGAGTATGTCCGCATACGGTACCGCCCCTGAGGGCACCTGAGAGTGTTACTCCTTCGGTAAGCCAAACGGCTTTCTCCCGCATACATCATCCACCTGTATAAATTTGTTGATATGAATTATACGGTGTCAAGTGAAAATACGCAAGTTAAATTAAAAATATTAATTATTTTCTAACAAATTTCGACAGCAGATCCTTCACATTCGTTCAGGATGACGACTGACGCTTTCCTCATTATGACGCCTTTTCCTCCGATTGTCATTCTGAACGGAGGTAAAAATGTTGTATGAGAAAGACGGAAAACTGGACAGTGACACAGAGTGAAGAATCTATTACTCTGATGACACCTTACCGACCTCCCTCATCGCAGAAACAGATCCTTCACATTCGTTCAGGATGACAACTGACGCTTTCCTCATTATAGCGCCTTACCGTCCCCGGTCATTCTGAATGGATGCAAGAATGCTGTTTGAGAAAGACGGGAAACGGAATAGTAACACTGAGTGAAGAATCTATTACGCTGATGACGTCTTGCCGCTAACAGCTAACAGCTAATGGCTAGCTACTAGCTTCTATCTGCTAGTTCTTAGTTTCCAGCTCTTAGCTCCTAGCTGCTAGTTGCTATCTGTCAGCTGTAAGCTGTCATCTGTTATCTGCTAATACAAAAACGGCACCCATCACGCTTGACAGGTACCGCATTTTCATTTTCTCATTTTTATGTCCGAGCTACAGACAAATCATCGTATATGCCGCATCGTCTGCCTGCTGACCTTCAATCACTTCTTCCCTATATGCCTTGCTTTGTAAGCCACCAATTTCGCATCACGAATGGCAAGGTGCTGGAAATACCGCTTTGTTTCCGCGACGACTACACCGGTAAGTCCAAGAAGGGCAATCAGGTTCGGAATGGCCATGAGACCGTTTACAATATCCGCAAGCGCCCAGATTTCTTCAAGCTGCATGAAAGCGCTTCCTGCGATAATGGCGACATAGCACAAGCGGTAAGGAGTAATCCCTTTGACACCCACAAGGTATACGAGGCAGCGTTCACCGTAATAGTTCCAGCCGAGAATGGTGGTGAAAGCGAAAAGTGTCAGAGAAACCGTCAGAAGGATCGGCGCGACAGCACCATAACCATGGCTGAAAGCGGCCTGTGTAAGAGCTGCACCGTTGGTATCCCCCAGCCATGCACCGGAAACAATGATAGTCAGACCGGTCAGCGTACAGATAATAATAGTGTCGATAAAGGTGCCTGTCATGGAAATAAGACCCTGTTCAGCCGGCCATTTCGTTTTTGCCGCTGCCGCCACGCTTGGCGCGGAACCCAGGCCAGATTCATTGGAAAAAAGGCCGCGGGCGATACCGCTTCGCATAGCAAGCATAATGCCCGCACCGGCAAATCCGCCGGCTGCTGCCGTACCTTCAAAAGCGCCGTCAAAAACGAGAGCCAGCGCATGGGGCAGTTCTCCCGAAAATATAACAAGAAGAGCCACCGTGATAATAAAATAAAGAACAGCCATGGCAGGAACTATTTTTTCCGCTGTTTTTGAAATGGATTTCAATCCGCCGAAAGTAATAATAGCAACCAGGATGGTAATCACTGCTGCAGAGGGCAGGATAGGAACACCCAGGGATGCCTGTAAAGAAGACGTAATAGCATTGACCTGCGTAGTCGTACCGGATCCGAGCATAGCGGTGAGCGTACCGAAGAAAGCAAATGCCAGCGCCAGAGGTTTCCATTTCTTTCCCAGCCCCTGCTCAATGTAATACATCGGTCCGCCTGCGATATTTCCATTTTCATCGATAGAACGGAACTTAACGGCAAGGCAGCCTTCGGCGTACTTGGTAGCCATGCCGAAGAAAGCGGCTACCCACATCCAGAAAAGCGCGCCCGGGCCGCCCAATTTGATAGCAGTGGCAACGCCTACGATATTTCCTGTGCCTACCGTTGCGGCAAGCGCCGTGCAGAGTGCCTTGAAACTGTCAATGTCGCCGTCGCCTTTATTTCTGGCAAAGAAAATCAGCCGAAGGGCCCTTGGCAGCTTGACCATCTGGAGAAGGCGGAGGCGGATGGTCAGATATACGCCGGTCCCTACCAGAAGAACAAGGAGCCACGGGCCCCAGACAATCGCATCAATTTGGTTTAACAAGTCAAGCATTCGCATTCACTCCCACCCTCAAAATTCCGTACACCAAGACATGACGGAACAATATAAAAACCGGCCCTGAAGACAAAAACAGAGCCGGCATGCATGTTTCCATTGCTGCACCGACCCTGTCCTTTTGCCTGAGAGATTAGAACGGGAGGACTACTCTTCCCCGCGCCCCTGCACCTTCGGCGGTCATATACGACACTCTCCCGAGGTTTTTCCGTACACGGTTTCGTGTCCCATGGGACGCCTGATAGTGTTACTCCTTCGGCAGACATTTCTGTCTTTTTCCGTATACATCATTCAAAATTGTGTAAATGTATTATAAGCGATTTATCTTTAATTGTATAGCCTTTTTCATCGTACTTTTTCTGCATGTATTCCCCCGTTTCATATGCCATTTATGCATAAAGGGAAATAAAGCACCTGCCTGCCGCTATTAAAAAGAGCCCTAAATGAGGCTCTCCGTATTATTCTATTCATCTTATTCGTCAACAAAAATCTGTTCCACCGCTTTGTAGCTGAGAGAAATATCACCCGCCTCCGTAGCAAGAAGAATCGGTCCTTCATAAGGTTCCTTTTCTTTTACAGTGACCCGCATATCGGGATGGATGCCTTTCTCCTGAAGATAGTCCATCAAGCTGTAATCTTCCACAATACGGCGGATAGTGGTACTATCCCCCTCCTTTAAATCGGAAAGCGTACGGAAAGTAAGCCCTTTGCGGCTGCCGTCCGCCTTCGGAATAGGGTCGCCATGGGGACAGTGTTCAGGATGTCCGAGAAACTCATCAAGCCGTTCCGCAAGCATGTCGCTCATCTGGTGTTCCAGACCGTCCGCCTGCTCATGAGCTTCGCTCCAGGAAAAATGGAGCTTTTCCACAAGGAATACTTCCCACAACGCATGAAAACGGAAAAGCTTGCCTGCTTCCCTCCTTCCCTTCCTCGTCATCTTGCTGCCTTTGTAAGCGGTGTAGTCCACATACCCTTCTTTCTGCAGCTTCATAATCATCTCGCTCACTGACGGCGGCGACACATGGAGCATGTCGGACAATTCCTTATTGGATACCAGTTCATGATCTTCGCTGATGATGTAAATCGCTTTCAAATAATCTTCTTTCCCTGATGTCATGATTTCCCTTCCCCGCTTCCTGTAACTGAAAATTTTTCATAAAATACAAAACCTGTTTCTTTTCCTACACTCTAATTATTACTTACTTCCTATTATATAAAATAGCTTCCCCTAATTCAATTATTAAATCAGAGTGCCAATTATTTTGCGGCAGAAAATAAAAATCATTCTTAAATGCAAAGAAATCTGATAAAAAGATCCCCCAACCCCCATTCCTTTTAAAATTTTCCTTGACACGCAAAAAAACGCGTGGTATATTTGTTCCAACTTACATAATGACTGTGAAGAGAAGAGTAAGCGGATGGAACTGCCAAAGAGAGCTCCGGCGGGTGAAAAGGAGTGCGGGAAAATTTGCTGAACATGGCCTCCAAGTCAGGTTTGCCGAATAATAAAGCAGCCCGGGATCTCCCGTTACAGAGATGCGGTATCAAGGCGCAAGCCGGCGTACCTATGGAGGCCTGTGCGGTGACGTGCAGGTAAAATTGGGTGGTAACACGGTCTTCGTCCCTTTGCTGGGATGGAGTTTTTTTTTACCCGTTTCCGCCATTCTTATTTCCGGTTTCCAAATTTATCACAAAATTATTTTTAAAAAAGAGAGGTATGTATTATGAATCTGAAAAAAACTGTCATCATTTCCCTGGCTGCATTGGCATGTGCAGGCTTCATCGCAGGCTGCGGCAGCGATAAAAAAGACGCCGTGTCTGCTGACCCTGCGAAAACAAAAAATGAAATCAAAGTCGGCACGACACCGGGCTACTCGGAACAGGTCGTGGAATTCGTCGCCAAAGAAGCCGAAAAAGAAGGCCTCAAAGTGACCATCGTCCCCTTCTCCGACTATGTCACCCCCAATCAGGCACTGGCGCAGGGCGACATCGACGTAAATTCTTACCAGCACGTCCCCTTCCTTGAAGCATTCAATGAAAAGAACGGCACAAAACTTGTTCCCATCGGAAACACTTACCTCGCGCCCCTTCGTCTGTTCTCAAATAAACACAAGACTCTGTCCGATCTGCCCGACGGCGCATCCATTGCAATTCCGAACGATCCATCCAACGGAGGCCGCGCCCTCCTTCTTCTGGAGAAAAACGGCCTGCTGAAATTAAAAAAAGGTGTCAATCCTGTCAAAGCGGTCGTCTCCGATATCGCTTCCAACCCGAAAAATCTGAAAATCATCGAACTGGAGGCGCCCCAGCTCCCAAGAGCTCTTGAAGACTGCGATGCCTCCATCATCAACGGCGGCTACGCAGTATCCGCGGGACTGGATCCGAAAACGGCTCTCGCCCAGGAAGACAATACCAGCCCGTATGTAAATGTCATCGCCGCCCGTGAACAGGATAAGGACAACCCCACCTATCAAAAGTTTGTAAAAATATTCCAGACAGAAGCCACCAGAAAGTACATCAACGACAACTTCCAGGCGACCCTGACTCCGGGATTCTGATTAAACGACAAAAGCGTTTCTCCACAAGGTTTTATCCCCACAGGAGAAACGCTTTTCTAATGGAAAATTCTGAGTTTTGTGTAAATACTAAAAATGGAAATGCTTTTTTCAATTATTTTTCATATACTTCGCATTTTTACAAATTATTTCTTTCGAAAAAATTATTATACGCAATTATCATACGCCAAGTATTAGTTTCTTGAGATACTAAATCTAACGTAACAATATAGTCATCATTTTGCACTTGCAGGTATAGTTTAGGTTTTTCCCATGCATGCTTTATATTCCATCCATGAGACATAAAATATTGAAGAAATTCCTCTTTTACTATTTGGGGCGACTTATCAGAAGTAATGGGTTTAATATAGGTTCGAATAGATTTTGCTATGATTGCTCTTCGGTTTGTTAATTGAAAATCAGATACATCATATGCCTCCAGAGGTTCTATATCATATGCCTTTTTTTCTAACGCTAAAATTCGTTGATGGATTTGCTCCTTTTGGAAGACATTATAAGTTATACCACCTATTAGCCAAATCCCAAATGACGCCAGAATTACCGTGATAAATATATTTAATATAACCTCCTTCACCCTTATGAGCCTTCGATTATCCTTATCCATAAATTCTCCCTACCCACCATGTATAACCAATTGCTAAAGAAACTCCGGCAGAAGGACTGCTATCAAATTCTGCCATAAGTCCTGAGGGATGGATTTCCACAGTTTCCCCATTGCGATAAAATGACCCCTCCATCCAATAATTGAATTAATTATATCCCCCCTTCTTTATTAGAAAAATCAATTAGCTGTAACTTCCATCTCGTCCCCATCTGTGCCGTATAGGCTCCTGTGTTTCTGTCTCCTGCCAGGCTTCCTGCAACGGCTCCCAAAGCGGTGCTGATGGCTTGTACGGTATCAGGGTGGGTGTCCATCCAGTTTCTTCCTTTTGTTTTTTCTATGTACGCCAAAGCAAATTCGTTCACGCTTCCCGATACGGCTCCTGACAATGCGTTTCCTCCGCTCATGGTTCCTGTCAGTGCGCCTATGGCTCCATGGAGAAGGAGTTTTTCTGTGGATCCTTCTTTCCATCCATAGTGGTCTGCCGCTTCATGGATGATTTGGTTTCCCACTATGTTCATCATGTGGATGAGTTCCTGTTTTTCTTCTACTTTTGTCTTGTCGAAGATTTCTTTGAGTTTGTTTAGGCTGTCTTCTGTGTTCCTGTTCAGTTTCTCTATATCCTGTTTCTGGTTTTCTTTGTCTGTGATGGTTATGGTTCCTTTGGATACAGCGGATGTCGTGGTTGTTCCTGCTTTGTCTTTCACGGTGGGACCCATGTTTGAGAGGAGTCCTAAGGCATTTAAAGGGACTCCTGCTCCTGTGCTGTAGGAGATTCCTTTTCCGCTTGCTTTATACTCAGCTTTGTTGTCTATGTTTTTCCATGTCAAGGTACCGGTGGTGATCCGGTTCTTTTCTTTTTCTGCTTGGCTGTCTATGACGGCTCCTTTGAGGCGGGTGTTATTTTTGACTTGGATATCGTATCCTTCTTTTCCTGCGTAGATGCCCGTCTGTTTTGTGACGCTTTCGTAGGCGGAGTCTGTGTTTGTTTTTCCTTTCCCTCCGCTTACGCTGACGGCGCTTCCCGGTGTGTAATTGGGGCTGTAATTGATTGCTTTATAATCTCGGTTAATTTCTATCCTTTTCCAGCATTACAAACAATTACGAATAGATTATTAAAAACATAAGCAGTAATACTATGCCAGTCAAAAAAAATCCTTTCCCCAAGAATTTATACTTTTCCAACTCCTTTTTTGATAAATAAATATAATCATTTTTTAGTAACTCTTTTACAAAAATTCCTCCTGAAACTTGACTAAATATTAGCATAGAAAGGGATCCTGCATCCCAATAATTTCTGATTAAACCAACCACACCACATAAACCGATAATTAAACTCAACAAAA
>ERZ780057.443-NODE-443-length-17100-cov-2.95647_pt1 | contig 17100 bp, 10 predicted proteins | sample MGYA00511844_ERZ780057 | MGnify/ENA primary metagenome ERZ780057 (study PRJEB29588, sample SAMEA2149030) | human gut metagenome | biome: human gut; feature: human-associated habitat; material: faeces | place: Denmark | collected 2008/2010 ...
CCCCCCGACCCCACCGCCAAAGTTTTTGAAGGCAAGATGTATGTCTATCCTTCACATGACATTCCGAGCCCCATCGAGCGTCTGAAAGAATGGTTCTGTATGGCAAATTACCATGTTTTCTCGTCAGACAATCTGGTTGACTGGACAGACCACGGAGTGATCCTAAGCCAGGAAAATGTACCTTGGGTAGCTCCTGACTCCTATTCCATGTGGGCCCCCGAATGTGTATACAAGAATGGGAAATATTATTTCTACTTCCCATCTACCCCTAAAGGCGAAGGCAAACGCGGTTTCAGCATTGGAGTTGCCATAGCCGACAAGCCTTACGGCCCTTTCACCCCGCCGGCCACTCCCATTGAAGGAGTCAACGGCATCGACCCTTGCGTGCTCATTGATAAAGACGGGCAAGCCTACATATACTGGTCAGGCCGCGGAATGTCAGTAGCAAAGTTGAAAGACAATATGCTTGAACTCGCCTCAGAACCCATGCAAATTCAAGGATTACCCGAAGGCTTCAAAGAAGGACCTTTCGCCTTTGAACGCAACGGAAAATATTACTTCACATTCCCCTGGGTAAAGGAGAAAACAGAAGTTCTGGCTTATGCGATGGGAGACAACCCCATGGGTCCCTTTGAGTTCAAGGGTATCATTATGGATGAATCACCAACCGATTGCTGGACCAATCACCACTCATTGGTGGAATACAAAGACCAGTGGTACCTGTTCTATCACCACAACGATTACTCCCCCGAATTCGATAAAAACAGATCGGCACGGGTCGACTCCTTATTCTTCAACCCGGACGGCACTATCCAAAAAGTAACCCCTACCCTGCGCGGAGTGGGCATAACAGACTCCCGGAAAGAAATTCAACTGGATCGCTACAGCCGGTTAAGCAATCAGGGAGCAGCCATCGATTACCTGAACCAAGCAAACAAATTCGAAGGCTGGAAAACTTTATTGAGCAAAAACGGTGCATGGGTGCAGTACAACCGGGTGAACTTCGGAAAGAGTACCCCCCGGAAAGTGAAAGCAAGAGTAACTTCGGACAACGGAGGAATACTGCAAATACGTATAAACGGAACAAACGGTCCGGTTATCTCGGAAATAAAAGTTCCCAAAACCGATAAATGGACGAATATTGAATCCCCGGTTCGTTCCGCTCAGACCGGTATTCACGATTTATACGTGTCTCTAAAAGGAAACGGTAAAGTTGAAATCGACTGGATCAGTTTTCAATAACTAAATCTCCATGCCGGATATGAAGTATACGAAGACAATAGCACTAATCACAACCCTGCTCTGCTTCCTGCAAGGGCAGGGTTTAGCGCTTGCCCAGGATAATCCAAACCAATACAATTACCTTTATCTTACTATCCGGAACGGATTATGCGACAACTCTATCCGAACCATACACAAAGATCACAACTCATTCATGTGGTTCGGAACCTCCAACGGGCTCGACCGTTACGATGGTTACGAACTGAAACACTACTCCACAGCTCCCAGGCAACCGTATCAGTTTATTGAAAGTAATTACATCAATGACATTGACGAAGACGACAACAACTATTTGTGGGTAGCTTCCGAAGCCGGCATCATGAGCATTGATCTCCTTCACGAAAATCTCAATTTCTATAAGGAATACTCCGGTAAGAACAATAATGTGCTTTACTCTCCCGTTCAGGCCCTGCTTGTCGACGATTTCAATAATCTCTGGGTAGGCAAAAGTGACGGACTGGCCTACATCATTCTGAACGAAGAAAGGCAGATAAAAGATATCCGGATATTGAAGAAAGATGTGGATATCAAAACCATCGTAAAACACGGTAGTGATATCTGGGCGGGAGGCGACAAGTGTTTATTTCATTTCACTCCTTCGGGCAAACAGGATTACAGCAATATCCCCGTAGTTACAAACTTAGATACTTCACAGTTAATCTTCAACCGCCTGTTTTCGTATGGTGACTATCTGTGGATCGGTACCCAAAGTGGCTTATACTGCTATAACACCCAGAATCAGTTCTGCATACTCTATCAGCATAATCCCAATAATCCTCACAGCATTTCCTCCAACTTCATCACAGATATTGATAAAAATTCATCAGGCGACATCATTATCGGAACCAGAAACGGAGTGAACATATACCAGCGAAATGACCAATTCGTTACTTTCAGCAGAGGCATACAAGCCCGGTCCCTGAATGATAATATCGTCAACCGGATATTTGTTGATAAGAATGATAATATCTGGGTAGGGACCGACTTCGGCGGAATTAATATCATGGCTCCGCAACGCATAACTTTCAATTATTCACTGCAAGGGTATGAGAAAGGAGTGCCCAACATCATCAGCACGGTGCTCGAAGACAAAGAGGGAAACATCCTGGCAGGAATTGTAGATGGCGGACTTGCCATTAAGAGGAAAGGTGCTGACTCCTTTTCGCTCTTCAAACACAACCCGGGAGATCCGCACTCACTGGCTCACAACAACATCTCGGATATCATTCAGGACCTGCATGGCAATTACTGGATATCAACAATAGGCGGAGGGCTGGATAAACTGGATAAAAACAATCTGTCACATCCCGTATTCGAACATTACAACAGTTTGAATTCCTCCCTGACCTCCGATGACATCCATGACATAGCCCTGGACTCTGCCCGGAATGCACTGTGGATATGCAGCGGCAGCCATATCAATACACTCGATTTCTCTACGGGAGCTATCAATCGGCTAAAGTTCTACACACAGTCCAAGGAACCCGTTCATAACATGAATACAATCTTCATCGACTCACAGTCAAGATTATGGATTGGCGGAAACGGCGTGTACGTCATCGACCTGGAAAATTCCAGGAATACCTACGAATGTATATACTATCAGCACAAACTGGATGATCCCGAAAGCAAAATCAATGAAAAGATCACTTGTATATTCGAAACTAAAAAAGGGGAGATTTATCTGGGTAGCCTCGGAAATGGTATCTACCTGTTGGAAGACAACGGCAACAACGAAAAATATACCTTCAAGAACTATGCCGTACGCTGCGGTCTTTCGGACACCAGCATCTCGAACATTCTGGACGATGAGAACGGGAACTTATGGATCAGTACCCTAAAAGGCATTTACTTCTTCGATATCAATACCAAACGGGCCTTCAAGTTCGACGAAGGAGACGGGTTGCTGGTACCCCAATTCTATAAAAGATCCGGTTGTAAGACCATCAATCACAATATGTTACTGGGAACTATCGATGGTTTCGTAACATTCAGCCCACTGGTAAACCTGCCCAAGCAAAAGCAACGGACGATAACCCTCACCAGCGTTGTCTGTAACGGCAGCCAGCTGATACCTTATCTGAACAGCGACAATCTGCCCGTAAGTATCTCAACAACCAAGGAACTGCATTTATATCCACCACAGAATTCCTTTGAAATCACATTCAGCTGCCTGGATTATATCGAACAGGAAAAGGTGTTCTACTTCCATCGCATTCATGAACTGGAGGAGCACTGGAACACAGGATTGGTAAAGAGAAACGCCAAGTACACCAATCTGCCGCCGGGAAAATATACGCTGGAAATACGATGCACCAACCACGACAACACCTGGTCTACCGAAGCCACCTGTCTCAGCATTATTGTACATCCCCCATTCTATAAAACAGGATGGTTCTACTCACTTATCGCTATATTGATAGTGTCCATTCTGCTTTATATCATCTATTGGTATAATGCAAGGCAACAACATATCCAGAAACTTCTGAAAGAAAAGATAGAAAGCATGTCCGAGCAGATGGAGGCTATCAACAAAGAGAAGCTATCCTATTTCACCAACCTCGCACATGAGTTTAAGACACCCCTGACCCTGATACAAGGACCGGCAAGCCAGCTTGTCAGGCAAACTACCGATCCCAAAGAAAAAGAGGACTTACAGATTATCAACCGGAACGCTCAATACCTGCTTTCACTGGTCAACCAACTGATTGACTTGCGCAAGATCGATACCCAGAACTTAACGCTCAATTACTCTCAATTCAACTTCAGCAAGTTCCTGAACACAATAATAACCGACTTTTCCAACCTGATGAAAGAACGAAACATCAGCTTTGAAAAGATATACCGCCTGAAGAGTGACCATATCTATTCTGATAAGGAAAACCTGCATAAGATACTGTTCAATCTATTATCCAACGCCATCAAGCATACTCCCGATAAAGGAAAAATCACATTGCATGCCAACCAATTCATCGACAAATCGAACAAACTCATGCAGTTTATCTCCGTCACCAACAGTGGCAGCATAATAGCTCCTGACGAAATAGACAAAATATTCAACCGTTTCTACCGGATACCCGAACAGAACAAATATACAAACTACGGACAGAGCAGTACGGGCATCGGACTTCACATCGTAAAAGAGCTTATCAACCTATTAGACGGAACGATTAAAGTCAAGAGTTCGAAAAAAGAAGGTGTATCTTTCAGATTATATTTCCCCATTACGCTGGCGGACGCAGCGGAGAATGAAATTCATGAGGAATATAAAGAGCCCGTACCCGTTGAAGACAAAATCGAGCCGTTCATTCCTATAGACAGGAGCAAGCCGACTTTGTTATTGGTAGAAGACAATCCCGATATGCGTCATTATATCAAGAATATGCTGAAAGAAAAATACAATATCGCTGAAGCAAACAACGGTGAGCAAGGCTATAAGACAGCCCAGAATATCGTGCCCGATTTTATTGTATCCGATCTAATGATGCCCGTATGCGATGGTTCCGACTTCTGCAAAAGACTGCGCGAGGACAAGCTTTTAAGTCACATTCCTTTCCTGCTTCTCACGGCAAATTCAAGTGAGACTGCCCGGATAGAAAGCTATGAAAACGGAGTAGACGGATATATCACCAAGCCTTTCGAACAATCCGTATTATTAGCCCACATAGACTCCATCTTGAAGAACAGGGATTTGCGTCAGAAGAAATTCGTAGAACAAGACTTGAATCCTATCCTGCTGGAAGTGGGACAATCCGACCAGCAGTTCATGAACGAAGTTATGAATATTCTGGAAAAGAACTATACTGATCCTCAATTCGGTGTAAAGGATCTGACAGAAAGGCTGAACATCAGTTATACAGTGATTTATAAGAAATTCGTATCACTCACCGGACTTCCGCCGGTACGTTTCATCCAATTATACAGGCTACAGATTGCCAAGAAAATATTAGAGAGTAGCACCAATAACGTCATTGTATCAGAAATAGCCTACCGGGTGGGATTTAATGATCCCAAGTACTTCACCCGTTGCTTTGTGAAACAATATAAGCAAACGCCCAGTTCATTCTTCAAGTAGCACGACCTTAGAATCAGGTTTGTTTACAGCACATTGCGGAAGGTTTCTATTTTATAACTATCAGATCGCCTTCCGCAAACCCAGCTGTTATATGTTTCACCTGAAAAAGACTTATTACTTTCAGTTCTTTCTTTAACTCTTTCAGAACTTCCACCAGGCCGTTCAGTACTTCCTCCCACGGGATTTCGCTGGAAAGTTGCAAAGCATCACAGTTCCTTTCTCTCGGATCGAAATCTTCTTCACAAGCCCAGTCATCATTTTCCGCGTCATATTGTTTAGAGCCTGTCAGTTCGAGTGTATAGCAACTCTGCCCATTTTCTTCGACAGCTTCCCACAAGTTGAAGTTCAATGCAATGATGTCATTAGGCAGGGTTTCGTATTCAGCAATGAACAAAAGCCACTGTTTTACAATGGCTTTTACTTTCTGTTTATCAAATACCTCCATAGGGGTACAGCAAGTCTGAAAGTCCGGTTTACTTTCATCGTTCCCCAATATGGAGAATAGTTTTTTCAAAATATTACTCATTCTTAATCAATTCAAAAGTGTAGCTTCCTAACTCAATGACATCATTAATATGATATGACTACAAAGATAATGACAAATTATAAATAAATAGTATCTTTGTTACCATACCATATTAATAACCTTTTAGTTGAGGAAAATGTTTTGCATGGCATGATTAAACATCAAATAAAGCAACCCGGTATCCAGATAGAAGACGTTATCTCTTTTTCTTCCAGATATAAATATGTGCTCCTACCGTTGCATATAGGCGGGTGGCATCCATCTTGCCGGTATATGTCTCATCAATTGCTGCCTGCAGCCCAGTATTGTCAACTTTTAGTTTCCCAATTTCGCCTCCTATTAAACCGAGATCTACGCTCATACCTACTACCGAACTCAAACGATATTCAAGACCCACTGTGAAATTTCCACCTAAAGCATTGGCTGTACCGCTGAGTTCCCCCAATCCGCTTCCTTTCACTGTCTCTTTATAGCGCAACCACCCCCAACCGATTGCGCCATAAATGGTTAGTTTCTCTCCTAAAATCCATCGACCGGTAAATTGAGGGGCAATATACAATAGCCGCCCTATATCATCCATAACCATACCACGTACACCATCATAGAAAGCAACTGATTGCTTGGAACGAAATTGCTGTACAAGTACTCCCCATCCCCAACGATTGTAGTAACGAGACATTCCTACTCTCCAATCAAGTCCCGTAACGTAATTAGAAGCAGCCAGTCCCTCAACCTTTTCTACCGATGGAATATATCCTATGCCTGCACCTGCAAAAACGTAACCGATAGGTTGTTTATTCCAGTCCGTGCCCTTACGTGGTTGTGAGATAACCTCCTGTTTGGATTGTACCAGACCCTCGTTTATCTCCTGAGCATGAAGAGAGAATGCTCCCAAGATGCTGATTGCTAATAGAATGATTTGTTTTTTCATATTTTATGTATTAGTTTAATGTTTCAGTTCTCACCTTCAGGGGGATAAACTACTGTCCAGTTCATCTGTTCCAAATCTTCCAATTTGAGTTGGTAACGATATAAAACAGGAACATACTTCTGAATAGTGTCACAAGGAGCAGAACGATACTCATGGAACTTCTCTGCGTCCAATACCAAGTACTGTATATACGGAAGGAATCCAAGGTCTGACTCCCATCCGTATTTGCTTTCATAGAGATATGAACTATTAGCTAAAATGCCTTGTGTCGGAATTCTACATTCATACAAAGTGTCAGCATTTGTTATAGTAGCACACCACAATTGTTGACAAATTATTTCTTTATCAGATTTATTTACCAACGTTATATAACGCTGAATCGGCTGTTTTGGGCATGCGCATAGAAGAATGCATGCACATAACAATACTATTATCCTCATTCGTCTCATATTTATCTTACTCGATGATTATTATAATAAATTCCATCAACACTCATCACAGTTGCGTTCAGAAAAGCCTACTCGCTATAAGGAGGCCACATTTTTATATTACGCATAGCGGGAGTGGGAGGATAATAGATATCATGTTTTAAAAGTTCCATATCTTTTAGCGTCAAATCATATCGTTGTAAGATATTATAGTTACGACTTATTTCCTCCCAAGAATATTTTGCAAGCGTATCAGCATCAAAAATAAATATGCGTATCGTATCATTAGACATTCTAAAAATCTCTTCTGCAGTAATTGAACCAGGTACTATAAATAAATTTACTGATTTCTTTTCCACGGTTGTAAATCCATAATTATATTGGGATGTAGCATCATAGTCTTGATAGGCAGGTACTAAAATATCTTGGATACCCAGATACCACATGTTTAAACACACATCTATTTCTCTATCCGATTGATTATACACCTCGAAGCCAAATTCATGCGTATTTGGGTCGCAGGAAGAACATCCTAACAATATTAGTAGTAGTTTGCTTATCAGTTTCATATTTCCATCTTTTTTGTTCAAGAATTTACTATATTTCGTATACAAATTTAGAATGATAGTGATAAAATCTCTTATTCTAAACCATACTGAAAATAAATAATACTCACTCTTCAGGGGGATATACGATTGTCCAATTCAAACTATCAAGCTGTGCAAGAGTGTACTCATACCTTTTTGCTACAAGATAATCTTCACGGATCTTCTCCCAAGGAACAGAGTCAACGACAGCCATGTCAAAAAGAAAGATTGTCATGACACCTGTAGAATATGGCTGTTTCATTTCATACCTCCAACTAGTTTGCTTTCTACGAACCGAATGGGGGGCTATAGCGAATTTTTTAATTCTATCATCAAAAACATTACCCTCAACCTGTATTGTAGTATCAGGATAATAATTATCTCTACAATAATCCAGCAATGTCTTATCCGAGTTATTTATAAATATAACAGTTGAATCGAATGGTATATCTCTGTCTGGACATCCCCATAAAATAAAAGGGATTAAAGCAATTAGTGAAAATTTTAAATACTTCATATCTTCTATTTATTTAATTAGTTGACCTGCATTTTTAGAAAAAGAATATGTCTTGCCAACCATTCCATTTAGGCTTGGCAGGATGAGGTTCTTTATAAGAACGTCCTCTTGGATGATTATACGCAGGACTACCTCCATTTTTGAACACATCCACATTAAAAATATCTTCTTGTTTATAGGGATCTTTTCCTTCATTCAAGTAATTCTGATACGCCTCTGCCCCCGTACCATATTTCTTGTCGAAATATTTTGCCGCCAATTTGCTAGCATGAGTTTCGTACCATCGATTACCATGGTTATTCTTATCAAATGTCGAACTTAAAAGACTTGGCTTAGCTACAACAAACAGATATGCAGGCCCAAGTTTTTTACTTTGCAAATAATGTCCATACTCATGTACAAACAAATGGTCTCTAAAATCAGGTTTGAAGCCCGGAGGGCCCAATATGTAATTACTTAATGTCATTCCCCCCACATCTATTTTAGAATCAATCACTACCGCACCATCAAAGTAGTTCACTTCATTAACGAGATAACAAGTATTCAGAACTTGGTTTACCAAATTACCCAAACCTGTTTGCGCTAATTGCCATGTAAGTCTTGACACCACATCCCAGAAACCTCCCTTAAACAAACCAAGATCAAGTTTAAAGGCATTAATTGTGGAACGCCAATTCTCTTTTTTAGTCCATGCGTTAATGCCTTTCGACCAGGACTTTATGAAAGTATTTACAAATAAATCTTTCACAAAATTGAAAATACCAAAAATGAACTCTCCATTGGGGTCATTATATTTTAACGGATTATTCAAACAATAAGAATATCTGTTATAATTCTGGCTCGAATACGGTTCCTGCAACTGCGGATCAGGAGATAGAAATCTACCAATAACCGGATCATAAAGCCTTGCATTCATATTAATTAAACCAAAAGCTGTCAGATGCTCATGCCCGGTATAACCTCTGCCCAAGAATAACGTAGGTTCCGCACCAACCGCATATAAAGCTTGGTTAGCAGGATTCCTCAACCTCCCCCATGCATCATAACTTAGCTCCTGCTTCAGCCCACCTGAAGAATTAACGGTATGAGTTATACTGCCCAGATAATCCCTGCACAGATAATAAACAACCCAAGCCCCTGAACCTTCTTTCACATACACTGCCGCCGCTGAATACGCATCGCCGCCAAGGTACAGAATTTCCTTTGAACCCGCAACTCCTGTCTCAAATTCATATTGATTTCCCCAATAATATCTATTGAGTTGGACCTGATTGTTCTTCTTCAGATTCATTTTGACTCTATTGCCTTCCCCATTATATGTAAATGTTGCTACATAACCATTTTCAGTAATAGTCTCCGGTCTTCTTAAAACATTATAAATAATCTGTTGTTCCCGAAGTGGAACTTCCGTGCCGTAAGGAGTAATCAATGCTATAGCATAAGGTTTTTCGGCATTGTAAGTAAAAGTTCCTACATTAGATATATTGGTTATATTTCCATTGTTACTGTAAGTAGCCGTTTTTCCGGCAAAACTTGTCAATCTGTTCAGATTGTCATAACCAAAGTTTTCCTGAATGTTCCTTACATTGTCTTTTCTCCAGTTCAGATTACCCGTCTTGGCATTAAAGTTATATCCGGAATTCTGGATAACTGTAGAACCATTTTTAACTACTCTACCTGTTGGAGCCCCGTTCGCGTCATAAGAATAGGTGCGGGTTAAAATTCCTGTGTTTACACCGGTCGTCAATCCTAACGCATTTTCAGAAGTTAACTTCCAGATAGATGTCGAGTTATTAAGTTTCACTTCCGAAAGATTACCATAAGAATATGTATAGTTTTCAGTCACAATATTACCGATATTGGAGGCATACGTCAGATCCGATATACACCCATTGGTGTGAGTAAATGTTTTTTTGAGCCACTTTCCATCCACATTCGTTTCCTTCAGAGTACTTAGCCTCATCAGAGCATCATAAGTATAGGCTTTGGACGTCCCGTTTGAACTTACCTCAGATTCTATGAGGTTGTCAGCATTATAGCCGTAGTTTATTGTCTGCCCGGCAACCTCCTTTTTAATCAGGCGATGGAAATTATCATAAGTTTTCTTCGTGACATTTCCATTGGCGTCAGTTTCCTGGGCAACATTTCCCATAGTGTCATAAGCATATCGGATAATGCCCAAACTCGGATCGTTCATTGTAGTTTGTCTTCCAAAATCATCATACCCGAATGTAGTTGTAATCTGCCCCGGAGCAACTACGCTAATCATTTGCCCGTCCGGTCTATAATTATAAGTAGTAGTACCTGCGGGATCGGTAACTGATATTATATCTCCGGAAGCATTATATTTCTCTGTTTTTGATACGCCGTCCACCACTAAGGTAATACTCGTATTGGAATACGAAAATGTGTCTTCCTTGCCCGAAGCATATTTCAATGATACAACCCTGTCATAAGCATCATAAGTATATACGTTCCATTGTGCGGGCGCACTCCCTTTAAATGGCATGGAAACTTTAGCCAAACTTCCTTTCTCATCATATACATTATCTGTATAAACATAATTCCCATCAAAACGTTGTTTTCCTGTTCTTACTTCCCTACCCCAAGCGTCGTAATAAGTTTGAGATGCCGGAGAACCTGTAACGGAAACAGTGGAAAGCCATAAAGCTGAAGCCGGAGAAGTAGCCCATGAAAACGAAGTCGTTTCTATGACACCATCAGGTTTGACACTCTTAACTTTTCTGCCAAAATCATCATAGTTGAAGCTGGTTTCCTGGTTCTTATGATTTTTCATGGAGGACAGTTGCCCTTTTGAATTGTATGTATATGTTTCAATCAATCCCAAAGGATCTATTTTCTTTATTACCCTCCCATAAGAATCATATTCATACTTTGTAATTAGATTGGTAGTCGACGCATATTCTCTTAAAGACTCTTGGGATACCAACCCATCTTGATATGAATAGTTGACTTGAGAAATCGCTTTATTATTTGCATAGTGTACTTTTACAACCGGAAGCTGATTAGAATATACAGGTATATACTTCCTGTCAACCCATGTTGAGCCATCTCTTGTTTTTGTGGTTACTTGATCGTACAGAAAACCTATCCTGTAAGTAGAAGCATCATTTGTGTTATGGTAAGAGTTGTTGGTTGTTACTATAAGGCCGTCACTATAAGTAACCGTCTCTTGGGTCACATTACCATAAGTATCATAAATGTAATTAGAACTAACAGTTGTGTTCTTTAATTTATCCTTTTCTGTTTTATTGCTCAATGCTATCTTGGCTACCTTATTTGAGGCAATAGATACAGTATAATAATAAGAAGCTTCAGACATAGGATTAACTAACTGGGTTATAACTCCAAACTTCATTGGATCAAAAGTCAGTTCAACCTGAGTCCCTTTCATATTATCATGCATTGTAATTTTCCTGAATCCTCTGAATCCTAATCCTTGGCGATGTGTAACGGCATCATTGTAATAGTATGATTTAGAAGACAAATACGTATTGCCATAAAAAGAATATGTATTGCTGACAACATTGATGTCCATATATAATTTATTGTATGGGAAAGTTGTACTATAACCAGATGTCGTCCAATACATATTGCCATTAGTAAGATTTTCATAATCAAATTTCTCAATTACCCCATAACTGTCAATCATGCCGGTCAGCATTCTTCCCCGGGCATCATTACGTGTAAAGGAGATTGGAGTGACAGTGGCATCCTTTATACTTAGCAATTGGCTGGTCCTACAACTATAACCATCTCCTATAGTTCCTGTTATAAAATGAGAATCAGAATCTACAGTCACTTTTGCAGATTCGGCCACAGTATTCAGTTTACCGTTCTGGTTCAGATGTACACTGATTTGAGTTCCGGATTTTACAGCTAAATCGGGAAGTTTATCACCATTCAGATCATGAAACAGAAACTGATAATTGGTATCGGAATTAGATAAAAACTCAAATGTGCTGCTTACAAATCCACTACCGGTTGCCAATAAAGCAGTCCAGGTTTTATACGTACTATTATAGTGAGTTACCGGATAAGAAATGGGTCTGATACACGGAGTGGTAAATTCAAAAGCCTTATCGCTATCAACCTTACCACCATTATTAGGGAGGAAGGGATCCTTTATTATCGGATCATCAATAATCTCACCTCTACAGCCACTACATTCACCACAAGGGCGTTTTTTCATTTCAATCCAGTAATCATTCTTCTTCGGACCTAAAAGAAAATCGGTGAGCCCATCACCGTTAATATCTTCAACCAACAATTCTCTTTTGGAAGCACCCGATATATCTGTGCTCTTAATGCCGCTTGTATATGCAATCTGCACAAAAGCACCTCCCTGATATGAGTAAATATAAGTTCCAATTCCGTTTATGAGGCAAATGTCCGTTCTCCCGTCCCCGTTATAGTCGACAGCAAAAAGCGCATCTTTAAAATAATCAAATAAGAATGGAGTTTGATCATATATCTTAGTCCTCACTTCCAGATTAAACATAGTGGTTCTTGACCATGTCCTGGTTTCTCCTTTCGGAAGTTTGTTGCCCGAAACGGCAACCAATTCCATCTTCCCATCTCCATTGAAATCTCCGGTAATGAATAATCTGGGGACAGCACTTTGCCTGCTGCCTTCTGCAAATGTTCCTTCTAATAAGAAGGATGCATTCCGGGCTGTCATATTCTTATCATAGGTAGTAATATCTACTTTGGCGCTGTTCTGATCATGCAACCAATAATTAATTCTAACCAGTTCATCATTTCCATCGCCATCTATATCAACAGGATATAATTTCTGGAATCCATTACCTGCCTGAATCTTTACCGGTGAACAGAGGTAATCTCCGAGATTCTTATAAACCAACAGATTCTGTGCAGGATCATATTTACTTCCATACTGGTAATTTCCTTTTTTATCATAAGCGGTTATACCATAAGATTCAAAATTAGGATAGGCAACGAGTCCCTCACTCCGGGTAAGAGAATTAAACTTACCCTTATGCAGGATAAGATCAGGAGCCTTACTGTTAGCAAAATAAGTTTCAAGAAAAGCCGTGCTTGTCTGGAAACGACTTTCGTCAGACTCACCTCCATAATAGAACATCAGCGGATTAACTTCTTTGCCATTCGATTTAAGACTGAGTTTAGACAAGAAACTATATATACTTGTGTCATAACTCAGCGTATAAGTACTAAGAAGCATTGATGATTGATAATATGTATCTATCTTCGACAATAACTTACTATCCTTCATCAGCCGCCCCGCTATATAAGAAGATTGAACATCGCTTCTTGTTTGATAGGTAAACTTTACAGCACCATATTGAGTAGAATTGCTGCCATATTTGATCTCGGTGACATAATAGACGTTATTATCCAACAGATAAGTAAAATCAATATAGTCTCCGAATGCATCTACACTTTTAGTAATCGGGTAAGTAATTTGTGCCGATGTATTGGTGGAATATCCAAGAGTTACTTTCTTTCCATCCGGATACCAAACATCAAAATAGTATTTTCCTGATGGTGCATAAAATGTAACTTTCACATTGCCGTGCTCTGTCTGATAATCGATTTGAGAAGACGTTTCTGATATCTTAATAAGCCGACTCCCATCTAATGAATAGGCAGAATTCTTATCTAAACTAGCCGGTTTTGCATTGCTTCCATCATAATAATAGTTTGAATTACAAATAGATATATAGGATAATCCTCCTATACACCACCCGTATCCGGCAATACTATTCCCCATCAGACTATTATAAGATAAGGCAAGAGCGGGTTGGTGTCCGTTTTTCCCTCCATATATTTCAATAGGTACACTGTATGTGAGTGAGCCATTTTCTATTCTCGATTGAATAGGTATTTCACCTACTGCTTTTGCCCGGTCTATCTCTACCGTGCTTGGCAATTCGGGCAGGGATGGAGGCGCCGGCAAAAGAGGATCTAACGGTTCAAACGGATCTAATGGTTTCAACGGGGGCTTCAAGAGAGGGGCGTCTAACGAAAGAACTTCACTTCGGACGGCACTGTCTTCCGACGACAACTCATTGACTTCTGTCACGATTTTATACAGTCCGTCTTCATCAGCTTCTTGCATGAATTCATCTTTTAATGGATCTATAACAAGAGAATCCCGACCTACTGAGATTTGGGCATATCCTGATAAGGTACATAACAGTACCAAGATAAAAAATATTCTTCTCTTCATAATAGCGTATTAGCTTTAGGTTATTCTTTAATTATTTTCCAACTACTGGTATTACCATTATAGACTATCTGCATGATATACATCCCCGGAGTTCGATCAGATATATCTACCGCATTGGACTGAGATATACTGCCCCATTGTTGCATCAATGTCCCGGTAAGATCATAGAGAGATATTCGGGCATTCTCAAACTTCTCAACTCCTGAAATATCAACTTTGAGCATACCACGGGTAGGGTTGGGATAAATTGTCACCTTAGTTTCCGAAAGTTTTTCTTCATATATGGAAGGCTCTCCTTCATCATCGCTCAAGACTCCCCTTGTCTGAACCACAATTTCCTTTTGGCGAGACAACCGATTACCGGCACTGTCGTAAGTATACTTGATTTTGTTTTGAGCGTATGCATCAGCAGCAGCCCACATAGATAAAACCACGAATAGCAGAAATATGGCAACTATCCGTTTAGATGTTTGAATTCTTAAAAGTAGAAATGTTGTTTTCATGTGATATAAGATTTTATTGACGCTTCAAATAACCACAACTTTCACATAAAAACAAAATATTATATGGTAACAGTGGTAACAAACCTACTTCAGCAAGAAAAGTTGTTTTTCATCTTACAGCTCTTCAGCTCTCCTCAACTGCCCTGTTCATCGGCCTTTCGGCTGAAAGTATCTCCTGAAAGGAAAGATTCTTTGCTTTCAGCTTTCAGCCAATACTTCTTTAGTGAAACAAGGGTCAAGTTGACAAGGAGAATAGTCACTGTGCATAAAAACGCGCAGGAAAAGAAGCAATGTTTTAATGGTTATCATTGCTTCTTTTACCCCAAAACAAGCAATGATATTTACTGAAAAATACTATCTAATAAAATTCAATGACGCATCTATATATCCAGCGTTTCCCATCTATAGATCCAACGTCTCCCATCTATAGATCCAACACCTTCCATCTATAGATCCAATACAGTGAAATACGTGAATTTTCCAATACTAAAGTTTCTAATGAAATAGCATTTATTAAGCATGAAGAATCTCATGATTACAATATCGGCTGAAAGCTAAAAGCAAAGAATCTTTCCTTTCAGGAAATACTTTCAGCCGGAAGGCCGATGAACAGGGCAGTTGACAAGGGCTGAAAGAACTGTAAGATATGATTGGTTAAAAAGACATAACCACCGATTATAGAAAACGATTTACTCCATGACGTTCACTATCAATCACAATTACCGCAGAACTGAAGTCATCAGGACGAGTGAGAGAAGCTCGCCACCATTCCACACCCAGTCCCAGCCCTATCACTCTATTCAACATATACTCTACTCCCCAACTTAGTTCGGCTGCTATCCCCGAGAATCGGTCTCTGCCTGCACCATTCCAGGCATACCCAAAACTCACAGTTCCTCTGATTATCCATTTCTCATCAATCTTCTGACAATAAACTAAGGAAGGAGCCACATATCCCAATGTCACAGTTTCTTCAGGAAAATCAGTGCTGAAAGCTGCACACTCCAGTCCGAATCCATAACCCTTTTTACCAACCCAGTTGTACGCCACTTTATACTCCGGACCTCCTTTCCACTTGTAAGTGCCCGAACGCATTTCTACCGTGCTCGTTATCCAACCATAACCCAAATTGACAATAAACGTATTTCTCGGAGTTCGCATAGCTTTCTCCTGTTCTTTTTCCTTTTCCTTCATTCCGGCCACATCTTCAAGCGTAATACCAATGCTCTTCTCTTGTCCCCAAATACTTACATTCAAGTAAAACAAGGCAAACGTCAACAATATATATTTCATAATCTTCATCTAACAGTTTTTTAATATCTCATTAGTAAATTGGTCTTCACAAGAAATTCTATGATTACAGCAGCCGATTCTTTCTCTTTCTCCGGGAGAGCGTTATACTCTTGCGAATACTCTGGATAATTCAGCAAAATAGTCCTCATATTATTTTTGGTAATAAGTTTCACTTCCTTATCGTCAGACCCTATCAGATAACAAGCCTTATTTTTCAGTTGCTTAGATGCTACGATCGCCCCACCTATAGCACCAAAGAGTATGCCGGCGGTGACAGCTTCACTCGTCTGTTCCTTGCCAATCTTAGTGCTGATGAAACAAATCCTACCGGTACCAAAACGAAAACCAGGCGCATACCAGCTGCCAAACTTACATCCCTGATACCTTAACTGGCGGCAGTTTACATACAAGGTATCCTGATGTATGATATACTTTACATCTTTCTTTAATAACTTATCCGTCTCCTTATTACCTGTCTCTGGTTTAAAATCAGCACCTCCATTCCAAAATCTCTTACTTTTAGACCTGGATTCAATAGTGAGATTCTCCAATGCAGTAAACTTTCCATCCATGTAATCGGAAAATGAAAGAGCATATCTGCTCTGAGCAAAAGAGGTAGTTGCAAATAGCAACAGCATCAAACCTAAGATGTGTTTATTCCGTATCATAAAATTTGTATTTGAGTATGATTTTAAATATTCAATGTTTTCCGTCCAACCGGATGATA
>ERZ780057.456-NODE-456-length-16753-cov-2.58678_pt1 | contig 16753 bp, 13 predicted proteins | sample MGYA00511844_ERZ780057 | MGnify/ENA primary metagenome ERZ780057 (study PRJEB29588, sample SAMEA2149030) | human gut metagenome | biome: human gut; feature: human-associated habitat; material: faeces | place: Denmark | collected 2008/2010 ...
ACCAAGACCCCGTTTCTTTAAAACCAACGGGCCTTTGGTTTTAAAGAAACGGACCATAAAAAGGCAAAAAGAATAAGTTTGTTAACAATATTCAATATCCAATAAGCATAAAACAAGACTAGATACTTTATTAACATTATTCGATTTGCATAATTCTATTCAAATAACTACCTTTACGGAAAATTGAAACAGGTATGGCAAAAGAAATTAACCCATTTATAGTAACTGGAAAAATAGAACCCGAGTACTTCTGCGATCGCGTGAAAGAATCAGAGAGGCTGGTTAAATCACTAACCAATGGCAATAACCTTGTCATTATCTCACCCAGAAGAATGGGTAAAACGGGACTAATCCGTTTCTGTTATGAGAAACCTGAAATAAAAGAAGAATATTATACTTTCTTCATTGACATACTCCATACATCAAGCTTAAGAGAATTCACTTATCTGCTTGGCAAAGAAATTTATGAAACATTATTGCCCCGCAGTAAGAAAATGGCGAGCCTATTTATCCAGACACTTAAATCAATCAATGGTAAATTCGGATTTGACCCGCTGACCAATCTACCTACTTTCAATCTGGAACTGGGGGATATTGATCGACCCGAATATACACTGGAAGAAATATTTCAATGTCTGATAGCAGCAGACAAACCTTGTATTGTTGCCATCGACGAGTTTCAACAAATTGCTAAATATCCCGAGAAGAATATAGAAGCATTACTACGCACACACATACAGAAGATAGAAAACAGTAACTTCATCTTTGCCGGAAGTGAACGGCATATGATGCAGGAAATGTTTCTATCTTCATCCCGTCCATTCTACCACAGTGCCGATATTTTGGAACTGAAAGCCATTGTACCGGAAATCTATATACCATTTATCGCAGACCATTTCCAAAAAAGAAAACGGCATATTGAAATCGAAAATATAGAAAAAGTATATCGGCTATTCAAAGGACATGCATTTTTTATTTAAAAAACATTCAATGAAGCTTTTGCAGATACACCGAAAGGGAAAGAATGTACACTGGAAATTATCAAAACAGCTATAGATAACCTTATTGCATATAATGATACAATCTTTCGGGAAATCTTATCTAATATTCCCGAAAAGCAGAAGGAATTGCTTTATGCCATTGCCAAAGTAGGTGAAGCAGAAAACGTCACATCAGCGAAATTTATCAAACGATACAGTCTGACATCCGCAAGCTCTGTACAGTCCGCAACTAAAAAACTGCTTGAAAAAGATATTATTACAGAAATAAATAAAGTATATTCGGTTACCGACAAGTTCTTTGGTATGTGGATCAATACTATTTATGGCAATAAATATACCCTTTAGTAAAGATGCAACTAAAATTACCATCAAATAAATTATAAAGTTAACACAATATATGGTAATTACCGAATGCCAATTATATTATTATGTTCTCATTATAAATATTTTAGCCCTATTTCTCTTCAATATCCTTGTTTTTCAAAACACATACGTTATCTTTGTAGTTATAGTACAAAACAAAATGAAGCAAAACAAAATGAAATCTAAAAACATCATTCTATTATTTACTTTGGCATTGCCATTGTTCAGTTGTAGTGAATCACAAAAAAGAGTATCCTTTAGCGAAAGCACAACTGCTAAATCTACCGCTTTGAAGGAAGCCTTTATCTCCATTCCAATGGATATAAAAAAGAAAGGAGATATCTTATATGCCGGTGATTTTAAAGGAGACAGCCTTTTATACTGCTATAGTCTTAGTGAACAACGCTTTGTAAATCAAATGCTACCACAAGGACAAGGACCTGATGAATTTTTAAGCCCTGTCGAATTCTTTCTGTCTGATTCGTCTGCCTTCATACACAATCGATGGCACTTCACAGCGCAAAACTATACATTCAACGCGAAAGACTTTTCCATCCGGCGACAAGGAGAATTGATACACCTGCCCATGAGCATTGACAGAGTCTATCCGATAAGCGAATCACGCTTTATAGCGTCCGGCGTTTTTGAAGATTGCAGATTCCTTATTTTAGATAATGACGGCAATGTTATATCCAAATCTGGCGACTTCCCGAACTATCAAAGTGGAGAAGAAACCATACCCAATACGGCTAAAGGTATGTTTCATCAATCACAATTCGGTTACAACACCGACCGGAAACGTCTGGCATGTGCTACCAGTAATGTACTTGAGCTATGGGACTATAAGCCGGAAACATTAACGCTCCATAAAAGACTATTGTTAGCACCCTATCATTATCAGTTCAATTCAAGCCCAGACGGTGTGTATGCGGAAAGTGATAATCCTGATGCCGAACTGGGAGCACGAGGCATTGCCGTTTCCAATAACTATGTTTATGTACTGTATAACCCAAACACCAATCGGATGCACGAAGAACAAAAAGAAACTCTAAACAGCGAGATTTGGGTTTTCGACTGGGAAGGAAAACCGGTACGTAAAATTTTGACAGATACTCATATAGAATGCTTCTGTGTAGATGAAACCGATACTTCATTTTATTGTGTAATGACTGCACCGGACTATTGTATTGGGATAGTGTCACCATCCCATTAACATAGTGACAGTATGTGCCAAGGATAGTGTCACTATCCCGAGCACATACTGTCACTATAACAAATCGAATATTTTGAGCTATTCTTATCCTAGTCCGCCCGCTGTGTAGGCAGTGTAAACTCCTGAGAATCACAGATTACCCCATTCTCATCAGACACCGCTACGCGGAAAGTCACTTCACCATCTTTCAGCTTACTTCCGGCATAGACCGTAGCCGTATAGCGGATACCCTCACCCGGAAGAATTTCTTCTATCATTACAGTAGGAGAAATGCCGATATGTTTCACTTTCCCGACCGTCTCTACAATAGGAACCACGTCATAAACCGGATTCCGTCCTTCATTCATGATTTCAAAGATGATCTTGCTGCTTTCTCCCCCGTCTATCGCATGATTGCGGTTATCGTCAATAAAGCGAATCTTGCGCAGTTTCAACTGAGTCAGTTGCTGCTGAGTCTGTGTCCGAGGTTTAAACTTAGAGTGAGACTGCCCCTGTCTGACTTCCGGAACGTAAGCATATTCCTCTATCGGGTCCGGCTTCGGAGCAGTCAGCGCATTCCCTATCGCTGCACCGGCAATGGTGCCAACAATATTTCCAATGGCAGAGCCGCGATATCCGCCCCTCCAGCCACGATTATTATCTCCGATAAGTCCGCCTATCGAACTTCCCAGACTTCCCCCAATTGCAGCACCACCTACAATTGCTCCGGGATTTCCCATACGTCCCGATGCACATCCGCTCAACATCAGAGCAGAAAGCAGAATTACAGTTAGTTGTTTCCTCATGATCATCTCTAATTTTACTATGATTACTCTATCACTTTAAAACGTGCAAAACGCAACAATAGTTGCTTGTCCCCTGCATTTTCAAAATGAATCGTTGCTTTTGCATTATCACCCGTTCCTTCTACCCTGATCACTTCGCCCAAGCCGAAACGTTCATGTTCTATCATCTGCCCCGCCTGTACTCCTGTTACAGATGCCGAACCGGCTGAAGCCGACCGTGTACTGCTTCCACTCACCGCACTGACCTTCTTCAAATTCTTCGGCACACTGGGTGCAATCACCTGAGTCTTCGGACGTTCACGATCGGAAAATTTAGTACCATAAGGCGTTCGTGTAGGAGATGCCGTACGCGTAAATCCACCTTCGATCTCCCTGCGGAAACGCCCCGCACCTTCATCCACCGACCGGCTGACTCCCGCCTCATGCGGCAACCGCAAATAATTCACATCGATATCGCGCAAGAAACGGCTGGGACTTCCAAATTCCATCTTTCCATAACGGAAACGGGTCTTGGCAAAAGAAATATAACAATGTTCTTCGGCACGGGTAATGGCCACGTAGAACAAACGGCGCTCTTCTTCCAGAGCACGCGGAGAATCGCCCACCATACCACTGGGGAAAAGATTTTCTTCCAGTCCCACTACAAATACGTTTTTAAACTCCAGCCCCTTGGCCGAATGAACGGTCATCAACGTTATCTTTTCTCCATCATCCGCTTTGTCCGAGTCCTGATCAGTAAGCAAGGCAATCTCCGAAAGGAAATCTGTCAGAGAAATATTCGGGTTGCCTTCTTCCTGCCGCAACGCGCAGAAATCATTCATACCATTCACCAATTCCTCAATGTTTTCCTTGCGGCTCAGATTCTCCGGCGAAGTATCCTGACAGACATCATTGATGATGCCGGACCGGCGGATAATATCCGTTCCTATCTCATACGCACTCTTGTCTGCCTGATCGGTCATAAAGCCTTCTATCAGTTCACGGAAACCTTGCAGTTTGGCGTGCGTACCTTTATTGATGTTCAGCCCGTAGCTCAATGGTTCGCAAAGCGCCGCCCAAAGGCTGACACCATTTTCAGTGGCAGCGGAGATGATTTTTCCAACCGTCGTATCACCGATGCCACGGGCAGGATAATTAATGATTCGCTTGAATGCTTCTTCATCATTCGGGTTCACTACCAAGCGGAAGTAAGCAATGACGTCCTTAATCTCCTTACGCTGGTAGAATGAAAGTCCGCCATAGATTTTATAGGGCATACTTCGTTTCCGAAGAGCCTCCTCGAAAACACGGCTCTGCGCATTCGTACGGTATAATATGGCAAAATCAGCATAGCCATAACTATGTTCCCGACGCAGTTCAGCTATCTTATTGGCTACGATATCCCCTTCTTCCACATCACTGTAAGCCTGAAACACGCCAATCGGTTCGCCCCGTTCTTTTTCAGAGAATACTTCTTTCCGAATCTGACGTTCATTCTTCTCGATCAGACTGTTGGCAGCACAGACAATGGTTTGCGTAGAACGATAATTCTGCTCCAGTTTAAAGACTTTCGTGTTAGGATAAACCTTCGTGAAATAAAGGATATTATCAATATCCGCTCCACGGAAAGAGTAAATACTCTGCGCATCATCGCCTACCACACAAACACGCTGATTTTCTTTCGTCAACTGGAGTACGATGCTATGCTGGGCATAATTCGTATCCTGATACTCGTCCACCAGCACATAACGGAACTGCTCCCTATAACGGGCCAGCACTTCCGGAAAGTCGCGGAACAGAATATACGTATACACCAGCAGATCATCGAAATCCATAGCTCCCGCCTGACGGCATCTTTCCCAGTAACGGGTATATATTTCACGGACAGCAGGCACTTTGGCTGCCATATCTCCTTCATACGCTTCTTTGTTGGCGGCATATCCCGTAGGAGAAACCAAATGGTTTTTGGCACTCGAAATACGGGCCTGCACCATCCCCGGCTTATATGTCTTTTCGTCCAGTCCCATCTCCTTGATGATGGAACGGATCAGACTTTTACTATCCGCCGAATCATAAATGGTAAATTGGGAAGTGAATCCGATATACTTTGCTTCGGCACGGAGAATACGGGAAAAGACGGAATGGAAGGTACCCATCCACAAATAACGTGCCCGCTCCATGCCCACCTGACGGGCTATACGATCTTTCATCTCACGCGCCGCCTTATTGGTAAAGGTCAGTGCGAGGATGTTCCACGGTTGATAGCCGTTTTCCAGCAGATAGGCAATTTTATAAGTCAACACACGTGTCTTTCCCGAACCTGCACCGGCTATCACCAGCGAAGGCCCGTCGTTATAAGTCACTGCTGCACACTGACTCTCATTTAATTCCTCTATATAGTTGGTATTCATAACAGCATTATAAAAACAATGAGGATTTTTAACAAACCCTTGGCGTTCAAATTTGTTTCAATACGACAAAAGTATAACATTCATTTGACAATGAAGATATTTTTATGAATTTTCATCACTAACTATTTAACCTAATCACTCAAAGCAATGAAAAAGAGTATATTTTTATCATTTATTTTATGTTTGTGCCTTGTCGCCTGCATACCACAGCAAGCAATGGCACAAAAGCAAAGCCGCATGGAAAAGCTGCTGAGGTATCTGAACGACAATGACGCCGACAAATGGCAGAAGAACAGGGAAAAACTGGATGACGAAACAAAGGCGTACTATGCCGAAGATTTATCATTGATGGACGTCCTCAACGACCTGTGGAACGGACAGAGCGAACAGGCAGCCACCCTCTACTTCGGCTGCTACGAGAAAGCCGCCCAAAGTAACTTCCCCGGCATCTGCGAAGGGGAAAAGATTCCGCTTTCTCAGATACGGGACAAGGCGGACCAGTCCATTATCAACCTGCTGGAGGCCTCGAAAGATAAAATACCTTTCAGCCGGGCACTGCTGGACAGCATTCACGCCACCGAATATCCGGTTGACTCCGCCATGCTGCAACGGCTGCAGAACATCCGCGAGGTGGCACTGCTGGAAGGAATGCTCAACCCCCCCACTCCCATCATCTATCAGACTTACGTCAAGGAGTATCCCAACGGCAAATTTATTGCACAAGTCAACGCCTCCGAAAACGTACGGCTCTACCAACTGGTGAAGACGGCCCCGACTCCTGCAAACTTCAAAGCCTTCTTTGAAGACCCCGAAATGCAGAAGTATTATCAAGACAGAGGTCCGCGCCCCTATCTTGCCGAGGTCCGTACCTTATATGATGATTTCCTTTTCCAACGTATCGACAGCCTGAAAAAAGAAGGAAATGCCACCGCCATCCGGCAGATCATCGATGATTATAAGAATACACCTTATCTGGCCACCGGTGCACGGACTCACCTGAACGATCTTGAATATCTCAGTGAAAAGGCAGACTTCGAGCTTCTGAAACCGGCAATAGTCAACTCCGAATCGCTCGGTTTATTGCAGGAATTCCTCAAAACACACAAGTATAAGGAATTTCGTGACCAGGCAAAAAATTTGCGTGCTCCATTTATCCTGCAAGCCATTGTTTCCACCCCGACTACCGTGAAATATTACACTCAAGGACGATTGATAAAGTGCTGCGAAACCGACAGCACCGGCAATATTACGACCAGCTACACCTACAATGACAAGGGGCAGCTTACCACCACATTATCCGTGACCGAAAAGAACGGGCAACCCATCAACGAGGTGCAAACCAGCAGGCTGTACGACCCGCAAGGCCACTGCATCTTCGAAGTGAAAACTAATCCGAAAACCAAAACGGACTTTTACCGCCGTGCACGCCGCATCGGTATCGACGGTAGCATCGAAAGCGATTCTCTAAAATACATGGACGGCAGATATACCGTCAGCAGCTACAACAAGCAGGGATTACTGACGGAAACCAAAGAGTACAACAAGAACGGGGAAATGGAGGGATATACAGTCAACAAATACGACGACAAAGGCAGAATGACCGAATCTCAGCATCAGAATATGCTCTTTGTCAATTCGCCCAACCAGATTCTCTCGCAAAAAGAACTGTATGAATATGATAAATACGGATACCTCACCCGCATCGTCTACCAACGTATCTTCGGCAACAGCCAGAAGACGTCCGGCTACCGCCCCGCCCGTACGACGAGTACGGAAACCGGATCGACGGTGACTCCTATTACGAATATGACAATACGGGACAATGGATATGCCGCACCAGCTATGACAACCCGCAGCAAGTGGAACGTATACAGTACATTTATAAATAAAAATAAAATACCGTGAACCTTTTGCGAACTATGGCTGTTATTATAGTATAACAAAACCATTTAAAGTTTTGACAATATGAATACTATATTAATGTCTTTAATAATTATGACCATGACTTACGAAATGCCTAAACTTCCTTACGCAAACAATGCGCTGGAACCTGTAATCAGTCAGCAAACGATAGATTTCCATTACGGAAAACATCTGCAAACATATGTAAATAATCTGAATAGCCTTGTGCCCGGAACAGAATATGAAGGCAAAACGGTAGAAGAAATCGTTGCCACCGCTCCCGATGGAGCTATCTTCAACAACGCCGGCCAAGTGCTGAATCACAATTTATATTTCCTCCAATTCGCTCCGAAACCTTCGAAAAAGGAACCGGCAGGCAAACTGGGAGAAGCCATCAAACGTGATTTCGGCAGCTTTGAAAACTTCAAGAAAGAATTCAATGCAGCAGCAGTCGGATTGTTCGGTTCAGGATGGGCCTGGTTGTCAGTAGACAAGAACGGTAAACTGCATATCACCAAAGAAGGAAACGGCAGTAACCCTGTACGCGCCGGACTGAAACCACTTCTGGGTTTTGACGTGTGGGAACACTCCTACTATCTGGACTACCAGAACCGCCGTGCCGACCACGTAAACGCCCTGTGGAACATCATCGACTGGGATGTGGTAGAAAAACGAATGTAACCGGACTCATTAAAATTAAGCTAAACTATACTATTGAAAAGGTCGTTGTGGATTTCACAGCGGCCTTTTTTCTACAACAAAAAACCTAAGCTTTCTATTGTATATCAAAGGCATAAATTGTATTTTTGCAATAGCCGAAAATCAAAACAGACAATTATGACACTTCAACAAAAAAATAAAGAATGGCGCATTTTCTTTGTTGCCTTCTTCCTTTTGCTCTCTTTCATCAGTAACGCGGCTACCCCGGAAGAATTGGAAGAGGAGATACTTTTCGTGACGTCCTACAATTCCGATACTAAATATACCTACGATAATATCAACACGTTCGTAGAAACGTACCGCCAACTGGGTGGCAAGTATTCCACCATCGTAGAAAACATGAATGTTACCGACCTCAATCAATCCAGAAAATGGAAGAAAACGCTTACCAACATTCTGGACAAACATCCGAACGCCAAGCTAGTCATCCTGCTGGGTGGCGAAGCATGGAGCAGTTTCCTGCACCTCGAAGACGAGAAGTACAGACAACTGCCCGTATTTTGCGCTATGGCATCGCGCAACGGCATCCGTATTCCGGAAGACTCTATTGATATACAGACTTACGAACCTCAGAGCATCGACTTAACGGAAAGAATGAGCGAATACAATATAATATATTGTAACACATACGAATATGATGTCGATAAAGACATCGAAATGATGCGAAGCTTTTATCCGGATATGGAACATTTAGTGTTCATCTCGGACAATACCTACAACGGACTTGCCGAACAAGCGTGGGTGAAAAAGAATATGAAACGCTATCCGGAAATATCGACGACCTATATTGACGGCCGTATCCACACCCTTGATGCTGCCGTCAAACAACTACGCGATATCCCCCAAAATTCGGTTGCACTACTGGGTATCTGGAGAATTGACAATCGGGGCATAACGTATATGAACAACTCTGTATATGCTTTCTCCAAAGCGAATCCAGAGTTGCCTGTTTTCAGCCTGACTGCTACTGCCATCGGGTATTGGGCAATCGGAGGGTATATCCCCCAGTACGACGGAATAGGGAGAAGCATGGGAGAACAGGCTTATCAATTTCTGGACAAGGGGAAAAACAATGTCAGCCACATTCATTTGTTGCCCAACAGATACAAATTTGATGCCAACAAACTGCATGAATGGGGATTTCAGGACAAGAAACTACCTTTCAATTCACTTATCATCAACCAACAGGTGCCTTTCTTTCAGGCATATCGGACGGAAGTGCAATTCATCCTGTTTACCTTCCTTGTACTGATAGGCGGACTGTTTATCTCACTGTATTATTATTACCGGACAAAAATCTTAAAGAATCACCTTGAGAAGACTACAGCCCAATTAAGGGAAGATAAAAAGAAACTGGAATTATCGGAAATTGCGCTACGTCACGCCAAAGAGCGTGCCGAAGAAGCCAATCAACTGAAAAGTGCCTTCGTATCAAATATGAGCCACGAAATACGGACACCGCTGAACGCTATTGTCGGCTTTTCCAGCCTGCTGATCGATACCGTGGAAGCAACGGATGAGCAGAAGGAATATGCGGATATCATCCAGACTAATTCCGAATTGTTATTGCAACTGATCAGTGATGTACTGGATGTATCACGCTTGGAATCAGGCAAACTGCTGTTCAAGTATGAATGGTGCGAATTGGTAAATCATTGCCAGAACATGATCACACTGACCAGAAAGAACCGGACAAGAGATATAGATGTCAGGCTTCAGATGCCGAAAGAGCCTTATATGCTCTATACCGACCCGCTACGTTTGCAGCAGGTGATCATCAACTTACTGAACAATGCGCTGAAGTTTACTCCCGACGGCGGAAGTATCACGCTGGATTATGAAATAGACGAAGAAGACCAGTGTATGCTGTTCTCTGTGACCGATACAGGCTCGGGCATCCCCGAAGACAAGCAGGAACTGGTATTCCAGCGTTTTGAGAAGCTCAACGAATTTGTGCAGGGAACAGGCTTGGGACTGGCGATCTGCAAACTTACCATACAACGCATGGGAGGCGATATCTGGATTGACAAGAATTATAAGAACGGAGCACGGTTTGTCTTTTCTCATCCTATCAAAAAGCGGGAATCGGAAGAAAAATGAAAAAAAACCGGATAATTTGATGAATCTTTGTTTCTTTTTCGCTTACTTTGCTCCCGTAAAGACAAAGGGGTGCCCCCAAAGAGGGGCTGAGATTATACCCTAGGAACCTGAGGCAGTTAGCACTGACGTAGGGATTGTGTTTCTTTCTTATCGCCTTTCTATATAAGCACGCTCTTTGTATTTACTTTCAACTTATTAATACTGATAGGACAATGAAAGTACAAGTTAACAACAAAGAGGTGGAAATGACTCCTGCTTCTACCCTTACACAACTGGCTCCCCAACTGGAACTTCCGGTACAAGGCATCGCTATTGCCGTAAACAACAAAATGATTCCACGTTCCGAATGGGAGAAATTCGCGTTACAGGAGAATGATAACCTCGTGGTCATCAAAGCGGCTTGTGGAGGGTAAAAGTATGGTCAGTCTACAATTTATCACCCACCAGACCGATCGGTATACTTATTTCGAATCGGCACTCATGGCACTTGAAGGAGGATGTAAGTGGATTCAGCTACGCATGAAGGAAGCTCCGTGTGAAGAGGTGGAAGCTATTGCCCTCCAACTAAAGCCACTCTGCAAAGAAAAAGAAGCGATCTTACTTCTGGATGACCACGTCGAACTTGCCAAAAAGCTGGAAGTGGACGGAGTCCATCTGGGCAAAAAAGACATGCCGATAGATCAGGCACGACAATTACTTGGAGAAGCATTTATTATCGGAGGTACGGCAAATACATTCGAAGATGTCGTACAGCACTACCGTGCCGGAGCGGATTACCTCGGCATCGGTCCTTTCCGGTTTACCACTACAAAGAAAAACCTGAGTCCTGTTCTGGGACTGGAAGGTTATGCCGCTATTTTATCTCAGATGAAAGAAGCGAATATCGAACTGCCGGTAGTAGCCATCGGAGGAATCACCTGTGAGGATATCCCCGCCATACTCGAAACCGGAGTGAACGGAATAGCACTTTCCGGAACGATTCTTCGGGCGGAGGATCCGGCAGCGGAAACACGAAAGATTTTGAACATGAAATGTATAATCAAATAAAATAATTGAAAAGTGGAAAAGTTAGTAATTGCAGGCCGTGAGTTCGACTCCCGCCTTTTTCTGGGTACAGGAAAATTCAATTCCAATGAAGTAATGGAACAAGCCATTCTGGCATCGGGCACTGAAATGGTAACCGTAGCCATGAAGCGCATCGACATGGATGACAAAGAAGACGATATGCTGAAACATATTATTCATCCGAATATCCAGTTGCTACCCAACACATCGGGAGTACGCGATGCGGAAGAAGCTGTTTTCGCCGCACAGATGGCACGTGAAGCTTTTGGTACCAACTGGCTGAAACTGGAAATCCATCCGGATCCGCGCTATCTGCTCCCCGACTCTATCGAAACCCTGAAGGCTACAGAACAGCTTGTTAAACTGGGCTTCATCGTATTACCTTATTGCCAGGCCGACCCTGTGCTCTGCAAACGACTGGAAGAAGCCGGTGCCGCTACCGTAATGCCGCTGGGTGCTCCCATCGGAACTAACAAAGGACTGCAAACCAAAGAATTCCTGCAGATTATTATCGAACAGGCCGGTATCCCCGTTGTCGTAGATGCCGGAATCGGTGCACCGAGCCATGCTGCCGAAGCAATGGGACTGGGTGCGTCTGGCGTACTGGTAAATACCGCCATCGCCGTAGCAGGCAATCCGGTAGAAATGGCGTTGGCCTTCAAAGCCGCCACCGAAGCCGGAAGACGGGCATACGAAGCAGGACTGGGTCTGCAGGCTGATAACTTTATAGCAGAAGCAAGTTCACCTTTAACTGCATTTTTGGAATAAGTAATAGGTGATAAGTAATAGGTAATAAGTAGGGAGTAGTGTTTGTTTCACTATTCTTAATAATACGATAATAAAATTCTATGGAACAAAAAATAAAATTCCCCCGTTCTCAGAAAGTGTATCTGCCGGGTAAACTCTATCCGAACATCCGTGTAGCCATGCGGAAAGTTGAACAAGTGCCCAGTGTCAGCTTCGAAGGAGAAGAAAAGATAGCTACTCCGAATCCGGAAGTATACGTATATGACACCAGCGGTCCGTTCAGTGACCCGTCAATGAGCATTGATCTTAAGAAAGGACTTCCCCGCTTACGTGAAGAATGGATTGTGGGACGCGGTGACGTAGAGCAACTCCCCGAAATCACTTCGGAATACGGACAAATGAGACGTGATGACAAAAGTCTGGATCATCTCCGCTTTGAACACATTGCCCTTCCCTATCGTGCCAAAAAGGGAGAAGCCATCACTCAGATGGCATACGCCAAACGAGGAATCATCACTCCAGAAATGGAATATGTGGCGATCCGCGAAAATATGAACTGTGAGGAACTGGGAATCGAGACTCACATTACTCCCGAATTTGTCCGTAAAGAAATAGCAGAAGGACGTGCAGTGCTGCCTGCCAACATCAATCATCCGGAAGCCGAACCGATGATTATCGGCCGTAACTTCCTAGTGAAAATCAATACGAATATCGGAAACTCCGCCACCACTTCCAGCATTGACGAGGAAGTGGAAAAGGCTTTATGGAGCTGCAAATGGGGAGGTGATACGCTGATGGACCTTTCAACAGGAGAAAATATTCATGAGACACGTGAATGGATCATCCGCAACTGCCCTGTACCGGTAGGCACTGTACCTATCTATCAGGCACTTGAGAAAGTGAATGGCGTAGTGGAAGACCTAAACTGGGAAATCTATCGGGACACACTGATCGAACAATGCGAACAGGGAGTAGATTATTTTACGATTCATGCAGGTATCCGCCGTCATAATGTTCATCTTGCCGATAAACGTCTGTGCGGCATTGTCAGTCGTGGAGGAAGCATCATGAGCAAATGGTGTCTGGTGCACGATCAGGAAAGTTTCCTGTATGAACACTTTGACGATATCTGTGATATTCTGGCTCAATACGACGTTGCCGTATCATTGGGAGACGGACTGCGTCCGGGCTCTATCCATGATGCCAACGACGAAGCACAGTTTGCAGAACTGGACACGATGGGAGAACTGGTACTTCGTGCATGGGAAAAGAACGTGCAGGCATTTATCGAAGGTCCGGGACACGTACCGATGCATAAAATCAAGGAGAACATGGAACGTCAGATCGAGAAATGCCATGATGCGCCATTTTATACACTCGGCCCTTTAGTGACGGATATCGCTCCTGGCTACGATCACATTACCTCTGCCATCGGAGCTGCTCAAATCGGCTGGTTAGGTACAGCTATGCTTTGTTATGTCACTCCGAAAGAGCATCTTGCCCTGCCGGATAAAGAAGACGTACGTGTAGGGGTTATCACTTATAAGATTGCCGCTCATGCTGCCGACCTTGCCAAAGGGCATCCGGGAGCACAGGTACGCGACAATGCCTTGAGCAAGGCCCGTTACGAGTTCCGCTGGAAAGATCAGTTCGACTTGTCTCTCGATCCGGAACGGGCACAAGGATATTTCCGCGCGGGACATCACATTGACGGAGAATACTGCACGATGTGCGGACCAAATTTCTGCGCCATGAGATTATCCCGTGATCTGAAGAAAAATGCCAAGAGTGATAAATAATGAGTTGTGAATATCCCCAAACCAAGTCACAACCTCATTTCTTTTTAATTTTCAACTTTCAATTAATTAAAATGTTCTCAGACGAATTAGAAAAAATATCCTGGGAAGAGACGACAAAAGCCATCTATTCCAAAACAGATGCCGATGTGCGCCGTGCATTAAGCAAAAAAGAGCATCTGGATGTCAACGATTTTATGGCATTGATCTCACCTGCCGCCACTCCCTATCTGGAAGTGATGGCCCGCCTCAGCCAAAAATATACGATGGAGCGGTTCGGCAAAACAATCTCTATGTTTGTGCCGCTCTATATCACCAATTCATGCACCAACTCCTGCGTCTATTGCGGTTTCCATATCAGTAATCCGATGAAAAGAACGATTCTGACGGAGGAGGAAATCATCAACGAATACAAAGCAATCAAACGGCTGGCTCCTTTTGAGAATCTTTTACTCGTGACAGGTGAAAATCCGGCAGCAGCAGGTGTACCTTACATCGCCCGTGCTCTCGATCTGGCAAAACCTTATTTCAGCAACCTTCAGATTGAAGTGATGCCCCTCAAAGCGGAAGAATACAAAGAACTCACCCATCACGGGCTGAACGGAGTCATCTGCTTTCAGGAAACTTATAATAAGGCGAACTATAAAAAGTATCACCCGCGAGGCATGAAGTCCAAATTCGAATGGCGTGTCGATGGATTCGACCGTATGGGACAGGCGGGTGTCCATAAGATCGGCATGGGTGTCCTGATCGGTCTGGAGGAATGGCGGACAGATGTGACAATGATGGCTTACCACCTCCGCTACCTGCAGAAACACTACTGGAGGACCAAATACAGCGTCAACTTCCCCCGTATGCGTCCATCCGAAAACGATGGCTTCCAACCCAATGTTATCATGAACGACCGGGAACTTGCACAGCTTACTTTCGCCATGCGAATCTTCGATCATGATGTAGATATCTCCTATTCTACCCGTGAAAGCGCCGAGATACGAAATCACATGGCAACACTGGGCGTGACAACCATGAGTGCCGAAAGCAAGACAGAACCGGGCGGATATTACAGCTACCCGCAAACACTGGAGCAGTTCCATGTGAGTGACGAACGGAAAGCGGTAGAAGTGGAACGTGACCTGAGGAAATTAGGACGTGAACCGGTCTGGAAGGATTGGGACCAGTCTTTTGACTTTAAAAGATAAAACGATGCGATACGACAGGCAAATGATCCTTCCCGAAATCGGAGAAGACGGTCAGCAGAAATTGAAGCAAGCAAAGGTTCTTATTGTAGGCGTGGGAGGGCTAGGCTCTCCCATAGCCCTCTATCTGACCGGAGCAGGAGTAGGCTGCATTGGACTGGTAGATGACGATGTAGTCAGCATCAGTAATCTGCAACGGCAAGTGCTCTATTCGGAGAAAGAATTAGGTAAACCCAAGGCAATATGTGCCGCCGAACGACTTTCCGCACTAAACAGCGAGATAACTATCCGGACTTATCCAATCCGTTTGACGGAGGAAAACGCACAGGAAATTATCAGTCAGTATGATATAGTAGTAGATGGCTGCGACAACTTTTCTACCCGCTATCTTATCAATGACATCTGTGCCGAAATGGGGAAAGTGTATGTCTATGGAGCAATCTGCGGCTTTGAAGGTCAGGTATCCGTTTTTCATTACGGAGAAGAGAAAAAAAGTTATCGGGACTTATATCCGGACGAAGAAGAAATGAGGCGAATGCCTCTGCCTCCCAAAGGTGTAATGGGCATTACTCCTGCGGTAACAGGAAGCATCGAAGCAACGGAAGTGCTGAAGATTATCTGTGGATTTGGCGAAGTATTATCAGGTAAACTATGGACTATTGACTTGCGCACATTGCAATCTAACAAATTTTCACTATAAACGTTGGTTTCTGAAACAGTTAATTAGTAACTTTGCTAAACTTTACAACTTTACACAGGAAATGAAACTAATTGTAGTTACCACGCCCACGTTCTTCGTTGAAGAAGATAAGATTATTACCGCTCTTTTCGAGGAGGGACTGGATATTCTACATCTCAGAAAACCTGAGACACCGGCCATGTATTCCGAACGATTACTGACGCTGATTCCGGAAAAATATCATCGCCGCATTGTGACACACGAACATTTTTATCTGAAAGAAGAGTTCAATCTGATGGGTATCCACCTGAATGCACGCAACCCAAGCGAACCGCATGACTATGCCGGACACGTCAGTTGTTCCTGCCATTCCGTAGAAGAGGTGAAGAACAGAAAGCATTTCTATGATTACGTTTTCATGAGTCCCATTTACGATAGTATTTCGAAGGTTAATTACTATTCTACTTATACGGCAGAAGAACTTCGTGAGGCACAGAAAGCTAAGATCATTGACTCAAAAGTAATGGCACTTGGAGGTATTAATGAAGATAATCTACTAGAAATAAAAGATTTCGGATTTGGAGGGGCTGTTGTATTGGGAGATCTTTGGAATCGATTTGATGCCTGTCTGGATCAGAATTATCTGGCTGTGATCGAGCATTTCAAGAAGTTAAAGAAATTAGCGGACTAAGAGGAATATAGGTGTACTTTCAGTACTTATATACCCGATGGTTCATCTGCAAAAGGGTATATCAGAGCCCTTATAAATTAAAAATCACCCTCGCTCCAGATTGAA
>ERZ780057.457-NODE-457-length-16731-cov-2.5641_pt1 | contig 16731 bp, 9 predicted proteins | sample MGYA00511844_ERZ780057 | MGnify/ENA primary metagenome ERZ780057 (study PRJEB29588, sample SAMEA2149030) | human gut metagenome | biome: human gut; feature: human-associated habitat; material: faeces | place: Denmark | collected 2008/2010 ...
AGTGAAAGGCACAGGTACGGGTACTGTGACAAATGTGGATGGTAATTTCTCTGTGGATGCTCAGCAAGGTAGCACATTAGTAATTTCATTTGTGGGGTATACTTCGGCTGAAATAAAAGTAGGTGCGGGAAGTATCTATAATGTGACTTTGGCAGATGATACTCAGGCGCTGGAGGAAGTTGTAGTAACGGCGATGGGTATCAAAAAAGAACGCAAATCTTTGGGGTATGCTGTGGATGATGTAAATGCGAAAGAATTGATGAAGAACAAGAGTACCAATGCGATCAATTCTTTGGCTGGTAAGGTGGCGGGTGTGACGATTACGCAGACGTCAGGTGCGGCTGGTGCAGGTTCTCAGATTATCCTTCGTGGTGGAACATCACTCGAACGCGACAATCAGCCATTATTCGTTGTTGATGGCGTTATCTATGATAACTCAACTTCAATAATCGGTAACTCTGCATATGATGGGATGAAAGCTTCAGCTACAACAGGCTCTAATCGTGTTATGGATATTAACCCGGAAGATATTGAGAATATGTCAATTCTTAAAGGACCTGCAGCATCGGCTCTATACGGTTCTCGTGCTGCAGCCGGTGTTATTCTTATTACGACAAAGAAAGGTAAAGAAGGTAATGTGGAAGTAAATTTGAGTGCAAAGTATCTTACTTCATGGGTAAAATCGCTCCCGAAAACTCAATCCATGTATAAGAGAGGATTTTACAACGGCCTTGATTCGAGTGGTAAGGCTATAGTAGATGATTTTACTACAAATTCTTGGGGAGAACCTTATGCAGCTGGAGAAACAGCTTATGACAATGTTGGAGATTTCTTTCAAAACGGAGGTGCATGGGACACTAATGTGAGTGTATCAGGTGGTAATAAGACTGGTAACTTTTTCTTGTCCGGTTCATTCTATGACCAAGATGGCATAATTCCGACTACCGGTTATACAAAGACAACTTTCCGCTTCAATGCCGAGCAAAGATGGAAAATGCTAACATTTAATGCTAATGTAGCCTATTCTCAGGCTCGTACAAGCAAAACTTTAACTTCTGCAGGTCTTCATGATTCATCAGGGACGGGTTCCATGGTTGCTCTTTATGGATGGGCACGCAGTGATGATATGAAGCATTATTTAAATGAAGATGGTTCAAAATATCGTATATTCGAAGGTCGCCAAGAGCTATCCGCTGATGTTGAAAATCCTTATTGGATGCTTGATAATTACAGACTGAAGGATGATACAGAACGTTTTACGGGTAGTTTCAGTGTGAAAGCTGATATTACAGATTGGTGGTGGATTTCTTATCGTATGGGTGTTGATTCATATACGACAGAAAATAGTAATCGTATTGCTGAAGGCGCAGCTGTGAAAGATCTGTGGCAAAATGGAATGATGAGTGAAAACTCTCTTCGTTACCAATATTTGTCTACTAACTTGATGACTAACTTCAGCAAGTCGTTTGGTGATTTTAATTTTAACTTGATGCTTGGCACTGCAACAGATGCCACGAAGTCGACGACCAACTATCGTTATGGTTGGAATTTTGTTATTCCGGGCTTCTATTCATTTGGTAATATTTCAACAGCTGATAAGTATCTTGTTGTAAATCGTAGCAAGCACCGTCTTGTCGGTGTGTTTGGTGAATTCCGTGTTGACTGGAAAAATACAATATTTTTAACAGCTACAGGTCGTAATGACTGGTCTTCTACGCTGCCTGTGGAAAACCGTTCGTATTTCTATCCATCTGTCAGCGGAAGTTTGGTATTTACTCAGTTCTTGCAAGACAGGGGATTGATGGATGATAGCTTTCTTAGCTTTGGTAAACTTCGTGTAAGTTGGGCCAAAGTAGGTAAAGATGCCAGTCCTTATGCTACAACTACTTATTTGGAAAATGCAGCAACAATGCTTGGGGGAATAACCGGATATGGAACGAGCTGGAGTCGTGGTAATCCGGTATTGAAACCCGAGATGACGGAATCAACAGAAATAGGTCTTGAGTTACGTTTCTTAAAGAATCGTTTGCGCCTAGACTATGCTTATTATACTAATAACTCACTTGATCAGATTATTTCACCGCGTGGTCCGCAATCCACGGGTTTCATATTCTTTGCCCAGAATATCGGTGATGTCTATAACAAAGGTATGGAACTTACAATCAGTGGTACTCCGATACAAACTAAAGACTGGACTTGGGATGCAAGCTTGAATCTTTACGGGAATCGTGGTACTGTTAAAAATTTACCAGTAGGCACAGATGTGCTGTATGTTACGGATGTGAAATTTGGTGGTGCTCAGGCTGCGTCATTCAATAATGGCCCATTCTTGGGTATCTCCGGATATCACTATAAATATACTGATGATGGCAAGGTAATTCTTGACCAATATGGGATGCCTACGTATGATAAGGATACCCGTGTGCTTATAGGTAATCGCGAACCCAAACTCCAAGGTGGTTTTAATAATACCATCAGCTATAAGAATTGGACATTTAATATGTTGTGGGAGTTCCGGATAGGTGGTGATATATATAACGGTACTGATTACTATTTGGTTGATAAAGGTCTTAGTGATTTAACTGCTAATCGTGAGTCATTGACTATTGCGGGTGCCCAGAAAGATGGAGATACCTATAAAGATGTAACTTACACATTCAATGCCAATGAAACTTATAACCTCAATGGAGCTCAGGTTTCGGGAAAAGAAGTAATCCAAAAATATTATACAGATTACTACTATCGTGAAGGTCTTAATTATATCACTAAAGTCAACTCGCTCCGTCTTCGTACTATTTCTTTGAACTATGAACTTCCTAAGGCATTTTTGGCTAAAATAGGCATAAAGCGTGCCAATGTATCCGCGACAGCCAATAATTTGCTTTTGTTTACTAACTATCGTGGTGATCCCGAATCTTCTTCTGCAGGTTCCGGTATTTCCGGTTCCGGTGCAACGGGTATTGATTACTGCTGTGTACCACCAACTGCAAGTTTTGCATTTGGCTTTAATGTAACATTCTAATTTTTCAACTGCTAAAATTTAGAAATATGAAACTATTTAAATCAATTATATTAAGTGTAGCAGGGTTAATGACATTTGCCTCTTGTACAGATTGGCTGGACGTCAATGAGGATCCCAACACTCCCGCCCAAGCTGCCGTTTCTGTAAAGACTTTGCTTCCGTGGATTCAATATCACTTGGCTTATGCAACCGGTGCACATGGATATCGCTCGCAATTTATTTGCCAGGCGTTTACTGCTACTTCTCGTACACATCGTGATGGTTGTTCTGCGCAATGGGAGGCTACCAGTTCATTGAGTACTACCTCCTATCAACAATTCTTTGTTGGTGCGGGTCCCAATCTGGTAGATATGTATGACAAGGCTATTGCTTCAGAAGCATGGCATTATGCGGGTGCAGCTAAACTGCTTAAGGCTTATGGTTTCCTTTTAATGGCTGATATGTATGGTGAAATGCCTTATTTTGAAGCTAATAGTATTAGCCCTCATCCCAAATATGATACAGGTGAAACCATCTATACTGAGTCTTTAAAAGACATTGATGAAGCTATTGAACAATTTGGAAAAACTCAGGCGCTAGGACAACCGGCATTGTCTGAAGGTGATAGCTGGAATGGTGGTAATATCGATAAGTGGGTTAAGATGGCCTACCTGTTAAAGGCTCGTACTATCAATCAAATGTCGAAGAAATCTGCATACTATGATCCTGAAACTATTCTTGATTGTTTAAACAAGGCGCAACAAAGCATTGATGATGATACATATATTGAATGTCAGGATATTAGAGAGTCTTCAAAAGATTTTATTTCCACTGACCCTATGCAGACCAATTATAACTGGAATCAAACTTACAATGGTAACCGCCATATCACATTACCAACAAAATGGCTTGTAGATCTATTGACTGATTTTGATAATAAGGGCATCGAAGATCCGCGTGCAGATAAGATTATTGCTTGGCGTCAATTCAGTGAGAATGGAACTAAAATTTGGAAACGTGGTGCAGGAGTTGATATGCAATCGGACGTTCGTATACCCAATGGTATGGCTAATTTTATCAGCCGTAAAGAGGGCGGTTGGAATCCATCCATAGACACTCGTGCATCAGACTCCATTTATGTAGGTATTTATGCGGGTTCTGTAGGCGTTTACAGTACACCTAATATTTTCTATCGGGCTATTGATAATTGGTATCCTTCATCGGGTAACGTTTATGTCCGTCCTAATAGTCCTTATTTGTGGGCTACTTATGCTGAAGCCTGCTTTATCAAGGCTGAGGTACTCTTTAAGCAAAGTAAAAAAACAGAAGCTTTTAATGCCTATAAGGACGGCATCAAGGCTAATATCGATGAACTAAACAAGATGTTGACGATTTGGACCGGTGATGCAGCCTATACTGACTGTCCTTCAATGGGACAAATGGAACAGGTAAAAATAGACGAGTTCCTAAATGGTGCCATTGGTACTGCATCAGACATAACATTGGAAAAGATTATGAGTCAGAAGTTTATTGCGATGCTTTACTCAACTGTGAATTGGAATGATATGCGTCGTCATGATTATAAAAATTATATGGGATGGCAAATGCCTTATGAATATTCTGTAAATGCAGCTTCACTGAAGGGTATTCCACAAGGTAAACAATGGCGTCGTATAAAGCAATGTTCTCATGAAATCAATTATAATGCAGATCAGCTTAGAGCCATTCAACCCAACTATAATGATGATGACATCTGGACATATCCTGTATGGTGGGATTCAGCCGATTGAAAATAATATGTTTAATTTGAAATGAAACATAGCGAAGACTTTTAAGTCTTCATTCATAAATGATGATTGGGGCAGTCGGTTCGTGGGAATCGCTGCTTTTTTGCATATTAATCTATAAAATTACATAGTTTATAGAACGTTAATTTAAATATCTTAAAATATTGGGAATCTATATATTTCATTGATTATCTTTGCGCTCGGAAACAGAAATATGATTTTCTTTGAAGTTTCATAGAGATTTAATAAGATATTGAAGACTGTAACGGTCTTCATTCATAGATGATGATTGGGACAGTCGGTTCGTGAGAATCGGCTGTTTTTTGTTTCTGTTTGTTTGCATATCAACGGATGTAATGTTACTTTTGCCGAACGAGGTCAGGTGGCCTCGTTATTAACCTCTGAATAGCAATGGCACAAAGCAAGAAATTTATCTCTCCGGGAGCATGGTTTTCCATGTTGTATCCCGCAGACTGGAATGAGTTTGAAGATGGGGAAGGCTCTTTTCTCTTCTATAATCCAAGTGAATGGACTGGAAATTTTCGTATTTCTGCATATAAAGGTAACGCTATGTATGGTCGGGAAGTTACCCGTCAGGAACTGAAAGACAATCCTTCGGCAGTCTCCGTTAAAATAGGAAGCTTGGCATGTGCTTACAGTAAGGAGATGTTTGAAGAAGAAGGGGCTTATTATACTTCTCATCTTTGGATTACCGGTGTGGATGATGTTGCCTTTGAATGTTCCTTTACGGTAAGCAAGGGAGCATCTGTGGCAGAGGCCGAAGCCGTTATCGCCTCGTTGGAAATACGTAAAGAGGGAGTGAAATATCCGGCAGAGCTTATACCTGTCCGCTTGTCCGAAATCTACCAGATTAATGAGGCTTTTGAGTGGGTGACCACTACTGTAAAAGAACAACTGAAAAAAGATTTCCAGGGTATGGAAGAAGATTTGGACAGTATGCAACAGGTCATTGATAGTGGAACTATCGGTCCGAAGAAGAAAGAAGCATGGCTTTCATTTGGTATTGCCATCTGTGTGATTCTTGCCAATGAAGTAGATGGGTTAGAATGGATGACTCTGATAGATGGTAATCGTGAAGCTCCTGTATTGCAGAATCTTACTACAGGAGAATGGATTGACCCCATGAAATTAGTGTGGAGCAAAGTGAAGGCAGGGGAACCTTGCAATCTGGCAGAAACCTACAAATCCTTACTCTGATCATTTGCCAACCAGCCATAAATCATAAATTATAAATCATAAATCTTAAATTGTGATTAGTTATCTTCAGATAGAAAATTTGACCAAGTCATTCGGTGATTTGGTATTGCTTGAGAATACTTCGCTCGGTGTGGCCGAAGGGCAACGTATCGGACTGATTGCCAAAAACGGCAGTGGTAAAACTACTTTGTTGAATATCATTGCCGGAAAAGAAGGCTATGACAGTGGAACCATTTCTTTTCGTCGTGACCTTAGGGTCGGATATTTGGAACAAGACCCGCAATATCCCGAAGAACTGACCGTTCTGGAAGCTTGTTTCCATCATGGCAACAGTACGGTAGAACTGATAAAGGAGTACGAACGCTGCATGGAAACAGAAGGACATCCTGGTTTGGACGAAATCCTGGTGCGCATGGATCATGAAAAAGCATGGGAGTATGAACAGAAGGCCAAGCAAATTCTTTCCCAGTTGAAGATAAGAAACTTCGATCAGCAAGTAAAGCATCTTTCTGGTGGACAGTTGAAGCGCGTGGCGCTTGCCAATACCCTTATCACTGAGCCTGACCTGCTGATTCTGGATGAGCCGACCAACCATCTCGATCTTGATATGACTGAATGGTTGGAAGATTACCTGCGCCGCACAAACTTCAGTTTGCTCATGGTGACGCACGACCGTTACTTCCTCGACCGTGTCTGTACCGAAATCATTGAAATAGATAATCGTCAGATCTATCAATATAAGGGAAATTATAGCTATTACCTGGAGAAACGTCAAGAGCGTATCGATGCAACGAATGTTGAAATAACCCGTGCCAACAATCTGTATCGCACTGAGTTGGAATGGATGCGTCGTATGCCGCAAGCCCGCGGGCATAAAGCGCGTTATCGCGAAGAAGCTTTCTATGAACTGGAGAAAGTAGCTAAACAGCGGTTTAATAACGACAATGTGAAACTGGAAGTAAAGGCCTCCTACATCGGTAGCAAGATATTCGAAGCAGACCATTTGTACAAGTCGTTTGGTGACCTTAAAATATTAGAAGACTTTTCTTACATTTTTGCCCGTTATGAAAAGATGGGCATTGTAGGTAATAATGGTACCGGTAAATCTACTTTTATCAAAATACTGATGGGAGAGGAGAAAGCCGATAGTGGAACGATTGATATCGGAGAAACGGTACGTTTCGGTTATTATTCGCAGGATGGCTTACAGTTCGATGAGCAGATGAAAGTGATTGATGTGGTACAGGATATCGCCGAAGTCATAGAGTTAGGTAATGGTAAAAAGCTGACCGCTTCCCAGTTTCTGCAACATTTTCTCTTCACTCCCGAAACCCAGCATAGCTATGTTTATAAACTGAGTGGTGGAGAGCGCCGTCGCCTGTATCTGTGTACGGTATTGATGCGTAATCCTAATTTCCTTGTGCTGGATGAGCCTACCAATGATCTGGATATCATTACCCTGAATGTACTGGAAGAGTATTTACAGAATTTCAAGGGGTGTGTTATCGTAGTAAGCCACGACCGCTACTTTATGGATAAAGTAGTAGACCACATGCTAGTCTTCAACGGTCAGGCAGATATCCGTGATTTCCCCGGAAATTATACCCAGTATCGTGACTGGAAGGAAGAAAAAGCCCGGCTGGAAAAGGAGAAAGAAAAAGAAGCCTCTAAACCGCAGGAAGATAAAACCGCTAAAGTGCGTTTGAATGAAAAACGCCGGATGTCCTTTAAAGAGAAAAGGGAGTTTGAACAGCTGGAGCAGGAAATTGCTACATTGGAGGACGAAAAGAAAACCATTGAAGCTGCCCTGTGCAGTGGCACCTTATCCGTAGAAGAACTCACAGAGAAATCAAAGCGTTTGCCCGAGATCACGGATTTGATTGATGAAAAGACCATGCGTTGGCTGGAACTTAGTGAAATAGAAGAATGATAGGGTGATAAGATGGTTGATAAGATGATAAATGATAAGATGATAAAATTATGAGCAACAGAACTGGAAATTTAACGAACTATCATAGTCATAGCTTATATTGCGACGGACGTGCTAATATGGAAGACTTTATCCGCTTTGCCCTGAGTGAAGGATTTACTTCTTATGGATTTTCTTCCCATGCCCCTCTGCCGTTTTCTACAGCGTGGACTATGGAGTGGGACGCTATGGATGACTATCTGGCCGAATTCCATCGTCTGAAGGCTAAGTATGCCGGACAAATAGAACTCTATATCGGTCTGGAGATTGACTATCTGAATGAAGAGAGCAATCCGTCTGTTGTCCGTTTCCGCGAATTACCGTTGGATTACCGTATCGGTTCTGTGCACTTGCTTTATGATGATAAGGGAGAAATAGTGGATGTGGATGTGACGGCTGATAAATTCTGCAGAGTTGTGGATAAACATTTCAATGGTGACCTGGTGAGAGTGGTGCATCTTTATTATGACCGTTTGATGCGTATGGTGGAACTGGGCGGTTTTGATATTGTCGGTCATGCTGACAAAATGCACTATAACGCATCTGCTTATCATCCCGGCTTACTGGATGAGCCTTGGTATGATGCTTTGATTCAGGAATATTTTGATGCTATTGCCCGAAAAGGATATATCGTAGAGATTAATACAAAATCTTATCTGGAATTGGGTACTTTCTATCCTAATGAACGCTACTTCCCTGTATTGCTTGAAAAGGGAATCCGTGTACAGGTTAATAGTGATTCCCACTACCCGGAGCGTATAAACAACGGACGCCTGCAAGCTTTGATGGCCCTGCAAGCGTCCGGTTATCACACTGTCACGGAGATGTACAATAATGAGTGGAAAGATATGCCACTCCTCATTCATACATAACTCCAGTGACTTTTTCTTATATATTATTTCTTCTTTAACAAGAAATCTTCAATTGCCTTTTGGTAAGTGGCTTTATCAGCTGCACCACGGAAAAGCTGAGGTTCTCCTTCCATCGGAATGAATACAAAGAGAGGAATGCTGCTTGCATTGAATAATGCGGCAAGTTCACGCTCTTTGTCCACATTCACTTTGTAGATCACGATCTTTCCGGCGTATTCTTTTGCCAGATCTTTCATGATGGGCGCTGTCATGCGGCAGGGACCACACCAGTCGGCATACAAGTCAATGATGGCGGGTTTGTCACCCTTATATTTCCAGTCCTGGGATTTCTCGTAATCGAATACATCTTTAATAAACATATCCTTGTTCATTACGATTACTTCTCCGCTTTTGGCTTCTTTTTGTTCCGGTTCATTGGGTTGTGCTTTTGCTCCATCCTTGCAGGCAAATGTCAGTACGCTGGCAAAAATCAGAATGGCAAAGGTTAGTACTTTCTTCATAATGTTTGTTCTTTATGAATTTTGTTCAATGACGCCTTTCAGCTCACTGCCCTTAATAACTCCGGAATGACGCCAAACGGCTTCACCTTTCTTGAATACGATAAAAGTGGGTACCGCTTGTATACGATACTTAGCAGCCAGTTCCTCATGTTGGTCTACATCGATTTTCACGATGCGGGCACCATCACCGATTTGTCCTTTCAGCTCTTCCAATACGGGATGCATTGCCTTACATGGGCCACACCAAGTTGCAAAAAAGTCTACTAAAACAGGTTTTTCTGATTGTATAAGTTCTTCAAATTTCTCCATAATCTTTTCCTTTCTGTTATTAATTCATTTTTTTTATAAATACAATATTAGTGTTGTTGTCTGTATAGTGAAACAGTTTGTGGTGTCTTTTGTTCACGATCTATTGCTTTTCATACTATTTAAATGGCATATTTGGGTATTTTTTAGAATACTTTCAATTTTGAAACATTTTCCATCGGAAAATTTATCAAATGATTCTGATTTCTTTCCTGGGTGCTCTGTGGGTAACTGTTATACTATGGTTGAATGAAAACATTTCGCCCCTGCAAACATTGTGATTGACTTTAGTTATTCACTTTACTTGCAGGGGCGAATTATGGTTCACTTGAATATCCGAGTGATATTTTTATACTTCCTTTTATTTATTCCGCAATAGTCAGTTCCTTGATAATATGTGAGGCACCGGCATACTTCTCTATGATAAATAAAGTGTAGCGAATGTCTACGCAGGCTGCACGCTGTGAAGAGGGGCGGAAGGCTATATCTCCTGTAAGTCCTTCATAATTGCGATCGAAACCTGTACCGATGAGCTCACCTTTGGCATTGAATACCGGACTGCCGGAGTTACCGCCGGTGTTGTCTGTATTCACAATGAAGCAGATAGGCATTTCACCATTCGGCATGGCATAGCGTCCGAAGTCCTTGGACTGATACAGTTGTTTTAATTTGGCAGGAATCACAAACTCCCAATTGTCGGGATCTTCCTTTTCCATGGCACCTTTGAGGGTGGTATAGTAACCATATTCCACTCCGTCAGCCGGTTCATAAGGCAATACCTTTCCGTAGGTGAGGCGCAGGGTGGAGTTGGCATCCGGATAAATGGGAGTACCTGCACTCCGTTTCATGTCCATCATACCTTTTACCCATACTTTGTGTGCGGCATTGTAATTCTTGTTGGCGTCTGCCATAGCAATGGCGGTCTGCAACAGTCCGTCTGTGATGGAATGTTTGAACAGTACCATCCAGTCAAATCCCAACTTATACGAGCCCGGTTTTCGGATGAACTTTTCAAAGTTTTCCTTCTTGCCGAAGATAGAGTGGTCGAAACAAGCATCGACAAAGGCATCACTGTTACCTTTGAAACGTTTGTCAATGACCTCAAAGATGCTGATGCGTTGTTCCGCCGGGATATATTGTATATAAGTCTGCAACATTTTCTTGGCAACTGTACGTTCCACATCAGGGAAAGGTACGGAAGCAAAGTACTTGTCAGCGGCAATCTTTAAGCTATCAGCGGCAGCCTTTATCTGTGCCTTGTCCTTACTTTTCAGGGCAGCCAGCATGGCAGAAGTGTTGGGGATGCGCATAAAGTCCAGGCCTGTCACCAATGCTTCCTGAATGGCCTGCTGATGATAGAGGGCAGGGCGGCGATGCTCAACGATACTGCGTATTTGATCGAATGCTTTCTGGTAAGAATCATCACCCTGTTCACGTCCGCGAGCCAAGAGTTGTTCCTGCTGGGCACGTTTCGTGTCGAGTACTTTCAGGCGGATAAGCCCTTCGTTCATGCCAATGGCATTTTTCCAATAATTGGCAGAAGAGGCATACTTACTGGCATAATGGATACGTACAGCAGGATCTTTCTGCATTTGTTCCATCAATGTTTCCTGGCGAACACCACGTACATGATGGCGCATGAAATTAGTGGTTTGCATGCGTTCTTCCACTTCGTCGGAAATCATATAGCGCCAGTTGCGTCCGGGAAATCCCATGACGAAAGTGAAGTCACCTTCTTTGTATCCGGCAAGGCTGATGGTAAGATGTTTCTTTACTTTCAGGGGAACGTTATCCTTGGAGTATTCCACCGGATTTCCGTCCTTGTCGGCATATATGCGGAACAAAGAGAAGTCACCTGTATGTCGCGGCCACATCCAGTTATCGGTATCCGCACCGAATTTACCGATAGAAGAGGGAGGTGCACCCACCATACGGATGTCACTGTAAGTGGTTTTAACAAACAGGTAGTAGCGGTTACCACCATAGAAAACTTTCAGTTCAAGCTTGCGTCCCGGTGTCAGGGCAATGCCTTGTTCGGAAGAGAAGCGCTCGGCTACTTCCTTCAGGTATTTGGGTGACAGATAGTTTGTACCGTTTGGGTCCGGATCTATCTTCAACTGTTCGTTGACGTAGTCTGTTACATCCAGGATTTCATCAATGTAAGTAATGGTAAGTCCTTTACAGGGAAGCTCTTCTTCGCGGTTCATTGCCCAGAATCCATCTGTCAGATAGTCATGCTCCACTGTACTGTGCTGTTGGATAGAACCATAGCCACAATGATGGTTAGTCAGTATCAATCCTTCGGCAGAGATCACTTCACCTGTGCAACCGCCACCGAAGTGAACCACTGCATCTTTCAGGGCGATGCCGTCAGGATTATAAATCTGGTTCACCGGGATTAGTAATCCCAGTTCCGTCATAGCGACTTCGTTCTGCTTTTGCAGATCGGTCAGCATCCACATGCCTTCGTCAGCGTGTGCGGCGAAGGCAAGTGATGTTATGAATAGGGATAAGATTGTTTTTCTCATTCTACAATTTTCATTTCTTTAATCAAATGTTCGCATCCTCCCAGTTTTTCAAGGATGAACAGTACATAGCGGATGTCCAGATTGATACAACGTTGCAGGTTATTATCAAAATTGATGTCACCGCTAAGAGACTCCCAGTTACCATCGAAAGCAGTACCGATTAATTCACCGTTTGCATTCAGCACGGGGCTACCGGAGTTACCACCGGTGATGTCGTTTGTGCTGAGGAAGCAAACCGGCATATCACCGTTTGGCAGAGCATAACGTCCGAAGTCTTTTTTCAGTATCAGCTCCTTCAGTTTGGCAGGAACTACGAATTCACGGTCCTCGGGATTTTCCTTTTCCAGAATACCGTCCGTAGTAGTATAGTACTTGTAATGTACGGCATCACGCGGATTGTATGATTTCACGTTACCATACGTCAGTCGAATGGTAAAGTTAGCGTCCGGATAAGAAGGAACGGGTTCTTTCATTTCGCCCAGTCCGCGGATATATGCTTTGTGCAGTAATGCCAGTTCTTTGGAAGTACTGTTCAGTTCTTGTGCCAGTGACCTCAGTTTTTCAATCTTGGCGCGTGAATATTGAGTTGCCAGATCCTTTTCGATAGCTTTTACTGTAGGTTTCTTGATGAACTTGTCAAAGTTGGACTGGTTTGCCAGGATGGAATTGTCATACATGGCATCAATATAAGCATTATAGTCGCCTTTAAACTCTTTTTCAATATCCTGATAGAAAGCCGGGCGTTGTTCTGCCGGAATAATTTCGGCATATACCGGGAAGATAGCTTTGGCTACTTTGCGGTCTACTTCATGATCGTAGTCTTTATTATGGATGTCAGCAAAGACCTCTTTCAACTGTTCGAGAGACTTATTGATGAGAGAGTCGTTCTTTTCTTCCAATCCCTTTTTCAGGTTATCCATAACCATGTACGGGCTACCGAATTCAATGGCGCCACTGAATGCTTCCATCAGGTAATAATACTGACCGGTTACCGGCATTGTCTGGTTTACAATGGCATCTATTTTTTCTACTACACCTTCGTACTCCGGTTTACCTTTAGCGAATTCTGCGAATTTCTTCTCCTGTTCTGCCTTTGTACCCAGTACATCATTATCAATGATCGCTTTATTCATACCGATGGAGTTCTTCCAGTAATTGCTGCTGCCGGCATACTTGTTGGCATATTGAATACGAGTTTTGTCGCTGGCAGCCATCACTTCTTTCAATACGGCGAGGCGTGCGCCACGTATAGTGATACGCGGTTGGTTCTGTGCTTCCATACGTTCCTTTACTTCCGATACGGTGAGGTAACGGCTTGTGCTTCCGGGGAAACCCATGATCATGGCGTAATCACCTTCTTCCAGTCCCTTGATAGAAATAGGCAGATATTTGGGAGTCTTCAAAGGTACGTTTGATGCTGCATATTCTGCGGGATCACCGTTAGCATCGGCATAGATACGGAACATGGAGAAGTCACCCGTGTGGCGGGGCCACATCCAGTTGTCCGTCTCGCCACCAAATTTGCCTACGGAAGAAGGAGGTGCGGCTACCATACGTACGTCTGTGTACACTTTCTTATAGAACAAATAGAATTTATTTCCGGCATAGAACGGCAAAGCTTGTACTTCAATGCCTTTTTTACCTTTCAGATCGCTCTTCTCAAACAATTCTTTAGCCAGTTTATTGAGGAACGGGCGGGTGAGTGCATTTACTTCAGTTACTTCACCGGCAGCGATCTTTTGGTTCACGATGTCCGTAATGTCTTCGATACGGTCAACGAACTGGAATTTCAATCCCGGAGTAGGCAATTCCTCACCACGGTTTTTTGCCCAGAAACCATCGGTCAGATAGTCATGTTCCACGCTGCTATGTTGCTGGATAGAAGCGTATCCGCAATGATGGTTTGTCAGAATCAGCCCTTCCGGTGAGATGATTTCACCTGTACAACCACCGCCAAAGATACCTACCGCATCTTTCAGTGATACTCCATTCGGATTGTACAAATCATCCGCTTCCAGTTTCAAACCTTGTTTTTTCATCAACTCAATGGAGTTCTGCTGTTTCATCAGTTGCAGTAACCACATTCCTTCGTCGGCACGTGCTGTAGAGCCGAACGCCAGCGCTGCAAGCGCTACTAAGTAGGTTCTAATTTTCATTGTTATCTGTTTATACAATTTATTGTTTTATGAAATTCATTACATTGGCAGGCGGACGTTGGTTCATCAGTTCATTCTTCATGAAGTCCATGTATGGCGCTACATGACTGAAAAAACGATGATATCCCTTGCACAGATAATTCAGTCCCGGTTCTCCACTTGCCGTTCGTGCGAAGCGGTTTTTAGGACATTCGCCATTGCAGGCAAACAGCCATTCACACTCCCGGCATTGGGTGGGCAATGATTGCTGCTTCATTTGTCCGAAAGCCTGCTGCTTATCACTGTACATCATCTCCACCAGCGTCTTCTGGTAAATGTTGCCCAACTTATATTCGGGGAATACAAAATGGTCGCAGGAGTATACGTCTCCGTTGAACTCCATCACTCCCGCATGTCCGCAGGTCTTTGCCATGGAGCAAACGCCCGGTTGTTCGCCTATCCAGTTGGCCAGGGTAGAGTCGAACAATTGAATGTAATAGGTACCTACATCCTTTTTCACCCATTCGTCAAAGAGGGTGCAGAGGAAATTGCCCCATTGCTCAGGGCTGATGGAGAAATCCGCCAGTCCGGCCAAAGCTTCGCGTTCGGCCAGTGACGCCGGATGACGTCCGTCCTGATGCCCGAATACGCGCTCTACGATGGGGGCGAACTGTATGTAGTGACAACCTATTTCTTTGAAGAAGTTGTAGAATTCCAGAGGATAATCGGCATTGTAGTCGTTCACTACCGCCATGCCGTTCCATTCCACACCATGCTTTTTCAGCAGATTGATGCCTTGCATTACTTTTACGAAAGAAGGCTTACCTTGCTTATTCTTGCGATATTCGTCGTGAAATTCTTGTGGCCCGTCGATAGAGACACCTACCAGCCAGTTGTTTTCACAGAAGAATTCGCACCATTCATCCGTCAGCATGGTTCCGTTGGTCTGTATACTATTGTCTATGGTGCGTCCGCGGGCATATTTTTTTTGCAGTTCCATGGCCTTTTTGTAGAAGGACAACGGGCGCATCAAAGTTTCCCCACCGTGCCAGGTGAACATTACCTGCGGCATGGTTTGCGAATTTATGTATTCTTCAATAAACTTTTCCAGCAACTCCTCACTCATTACGTGCTTGGGGTTGTTTTGGTATAGCTTGCTCTTTTCCAGGTAGTAACAGTAATCGCATGCAAGGTTGCATACGGCGCCTACCGGTTTCAGCATAACATAAAGAGGCTTGGCAAAAGGAGCATAAGTTGACATAGGAGATTAACTTGTTTCAGTTACAGGGTTTACATTTTGTTAGTTATCACTGCAAAAATAAGTAAACTAAATGAAATATCCTTTCTTTTCTCCCTCCTTATAAGGATTATTAATGGAAAAAAGAGAGCAAAAATTAAATATTGATAAAAAGTTTCTTTACAGCCCGAATAGGTTGTACCTTTGTATCGTGTTTCATAAAAATCGTTTCCTGCATGATTAGAATGAATGTGAACCGTATTTTGCCCTTAATGCTTTTGCTCGTGCTTTTTGCTTCGTGCAGTCGCAAGTATAAAGTGGAGGGTGTGTCATCGGTGACCAGCCTCGATGGTAAGATGTTATACCTGAAAACGCTCCGCGACGGGCAGTGGATAGCAATTGATTCCGCCGAAGTGGTACACGGTTTGTTCTCTACGAGTGGTCCGTCGGACTCTGTAATGATGGTGACGCTCTACATGAATGATGAGGCTATCATGCCTCTTGTACTTGAGAACGGTAAGATTGAAGTCTCCATATCCAACTCTCAACTCACCGCTAAAGGTACGCCGCTAAACAATGCTTTGTATGAATTCATCGAAAAGCGTAATTCGCTTGAGTTGAAGATTGAAGAACTGGAAAAGAAAGAGGCACGTATGGTGCTGGATGGCGCCGCATTGGATGACATCCACGAACAACTGACTCAGGAGGGAGAATCCTTGGTAAAAGAAATGAATGACTATATCAAGGAGTTTATTTCCACCAATTATGAGAATGTCCTTGGTCCCAGCGTATTCATGATGATGTGCAGTACACTGCCTTATCCCATCATGACACCGCAAATAGAGGATATCATCCGTACAGCCCCTCAAACTTTCAAGAGTAGTCCTTTGGTGAGGGAATTTCTCGATAAAGCTAAAGAGAATATGAAATTGATAGAGGAACATCGGCGTATGGAGGAGAGCGGAAAAATTAATAATTAGAAATTAAAAATTAAAGGCATGTTATCATGCTGTTTCACAAACTCATCTTTTGGATTGCAACGTTTTAATTTCTAATTTTCAATTTTTAATTTTATTATTGGTCCTCGTTTTTCACCATTCCCTTGTATTCTTCTGGTAAAGCACTTTCTACGGCGGCGTAGGCTTCGGCCATCGTCGCCTTGATGTTTTCTATACCTT
>ERZ780057.460-NODE-460-length-16682-cov-2.8912_pt1 | contig 16682 bp, 5 predicted proteins | sample MGYA00511844_ERZ780057 | MGnify/ENA primary metagenome ERZ780057 (study PRJEB29588, sample SAMEA2149030) | human gut metagenome | biome: human gut; feature: human-associated habitat; material: faeces | place: Denmark | collected 2008/2010 ...
CTGCTGAAAACGAAGAGGAACTGCTGGGCTTGGTGAAATATTGCGAAGACTTGTTCAATGAAGAGTTCTCTGCAATCGAAACTCCGATCAGCTTTACGGCAGAACGTGTGGAGCTTCCTGCCGGTGAAGTGCCCGAAGAAATTCAGGATAATCTGATTGATGCCATCTTTGCTTGTCAGAATGGTGTGACCCGTATGATTCCGACCGTTCCCGATACGGTGGAAACATCTTCTAATCTGGCTATCATTACGATTGGCGGGGGTGAGGCTGGGGTTAAGATTTTGGCCCGTAGCTCCAGCGATAGTATGAAAGAGTATCTGACTACCAGTCTTGAGTCTTGCTTCTCTATGGCAGGCATGAAGGTAGAAATGACTGGCGGCTATTCAGGATGGCAGCCGAACGTTGAATCACCTATTTTGCATGCGATGAAGGAATCTTATAAACAGCAGTTTGGAGTAGAACCCGCAGTGAAAGTAATTCATGCAGGTTTGGAATGTGGTATTATCGGTGCTATCATTCCGGGGTTGGATATGATTTCATTTGGTCCGACATTGCGTTCGCCGCACTCACCGGATGAAAGAGCTTTGATTCCTACCGTACAGAAGTTCTATGACTTCCTGGTGGCTACATTAGCACAGACTCCGACGAAATAAGGATTCTTTTCCTATTTATATAATAGGTATCATATAGTAAAAAGGCATGGAAGATTATCTTCCGTGCCTTTTTGTCATATTTGCTGCCATTGAAATTATAATTCTGCCTTATAACAAATAAATTAATTGATGCAAATCAATTAATATGCTATAAAACATAAATTTCTTTCCTTTTTCGGCTCAATCTATAAACAATGGTCGTATTTTTGTGTTATAAAACATGTAATTAGGAGGATAACAAAATGAAAAAGTTAGAAAGATTGTTTAGAAAGATCGGCAATGCCGATGTACATGTTTGGGGATACTCAACACTTGGCATACTCCCCAAAGAGAAGATTTAAGTTTTTTAGTTTTCAGGTATTAGTAATTTTAAAGGTTTAAAGATTATGGCAAAGAAAATGAGTTCATTAATTAGAAAAATCCTCAGTGAAGTAGGTCGCAACGAAATGCTTTCATGGGGGTACAGAATTGAAAAATGAGATTCAGTACATTAACTAAGCTTGAGTGGGGATGCGTTATTGAAAACGTTATCCCCACTTTTTATTCTGTCATTTAAGCTGTATAGTGGTTAATCCGCGTTCTTTATCTTTCTGTTTTCCATGTTCCGATAGTTCTTGTCGCACTATCAAAGTTTACCCCCACTTTTATTATTTTCCAGTCTCCCACCTGATAGGGAATGGCATACTCCTTACTATTAATCTGCGCCAATGCTTCTTCCGGTGTACCGTCCACTTTAAATTCAAAGACATAAAGGGTATCTTGTAATTTTACAATGGCGTCAGCTCTTCCGATAGCTGTATCTACTTCCACATCTATATATTGCCCCATCAGCCTGAAAAATAGATAGAAGATGGTTTGGTAATGTTTCTCTTCTTTATTATTTAACTTATTAGGGATAGAAGCGAAGAAGGACTTTAGTCTTTCCAGGCATCCATCCAAATTTCCGGCACGTAAGTCTTTAATAAATGATACTATATAAAATGTATTCTCTCGTGCGGGCAAATGTACATAAGCAGGCATGAGAGATTCGAGAAATCCTTTCCTGACTTCCTTGTTGGGGTAAGCTAGGGTATAGAGCTGAAAACTCGGGTCATATCCTTTAATAGTGAGATAGCCGCTTTGATAAAGTACTGGAAGAGGGTCGGTAATTCTATTAGTGGGAGCATCAAATTGTTCTGCTGTAGCAGTAGTGTCATCCAACTCACGGATATCAAAGTTACTTTCTTGCAGGAGATCTATCAAAAAAGTGGGAGTACCGGTAGAAAACCAAAAATTGGAATACTTTTTTTGTGCGAAAGCATTGAACAGACTGAATGGATTATAAATATCCTCGCTATTTTCACTAAAATGATATCCGTCATATTGTTGTTTCAGATGAGTACAAGCTTCTTCATATGTTTCGTTATTGGCTTGAGCCATCTGTTCGATATCGATTTGCAGTGTGTGTACCTCTTGTTCGGTAATGCCGCATATAGCGCTATATTCATCCCACATACTGATATTTTGCAAGTTGTTCAGTTCGCTAAAGATACTCATTTGACTGAATTTGCTGATACCTGTGATAAAAAGGAAACGGATATATTGGCCTTGCGCTTTCAAAGGGCTGAAGAAATCGCGCATAATATCACGAATTTCTATTTGCAATTCCGTATTGTTATTACTGTCCAGCATGGGAGCATCATATTCATCTACAAGTATCACAACTGGTTTGCCGGTCTGTGTATATGCGCGTTGTATGATTCCCTTTAAACGAAGGCTGAAAGTCGTTTCTCCTTCTTCGCGTCCATATAATTTTTCCCATTGCAGTAACTGGTAATTAATGACGGCTGATAACGCTTCGGCAGTCATATATTTACTCACACTGAAATCAATATGTAGCACCGGATAAACAGCCCATTCTTTTTCCAGAGTTTCCATTGCCAATCCGTTGAACAAGTCTTTCTTTCCGGAAAAATAAGCTTCGAGTGTAGATACTAGCAGACTTTTCCCGAATCGTCGGGGACGGCTTAAAAAATAAACCTTATTTGTGTTTGTCAAACGGTAAATTAACTCCGTTTTATCAACGTACACATAACCATTATTTCGCAAATCTTCGAAATTCTGTATTCCTATCGGGTATCGTCTGAATCTCTCGTCCATCTAAATTACATTTTTATATGAAACATAGACAAAGATAGAACTAAATAGGGGAAAATCAAAGATCAAAAAGTATATTGTTGTTTTCTTCCATTTTTATTTTCGTATTTCTTTTCACATAATATACTCTTGTTTTCTTCCCATATTACGATACATTCTTTTAGCTCCTCACCTGTTTTATTTCTATTTGTGTATATATCGGTCTCATGGTGAAAAAATGACCTTCTTAAAAAGGGAATATTTAAACAGTCAGGAAGGCGCTAATGCCAACATCATATAAATATAGAATGAAAAAGCTTCGGCATTTGTAACTATGATATTTACTCTTTTTATGAATTGGATGGTTTTGTGATTAAATTGAAGCTGTCTTGATCTTAAACTGGTTATTTGGTAACTTTATTGAAATTTGATGATTCATTATGCTATTGTTATCATGTTTGTTATTGTCGATAACTAGAGAAAAATAGCCTCCCTATGCCTCTTTTATTACTTTTTTGCCAGTGATAAATAAGTTCCTCGGTGAGGAAAGAGTCGTTGGTTTAAAAGGAACATCCCGTTGGTTTTAAACCAATGAAGGTTTTGTTGGTAAGAAAAGATGCATATTTCACGTACTTTTATGTAATATTAGTCTATGTTTCTGCATATTATTACACTTATTTATGCGAATTATTTGCTGGTTCACTATTTTTTGATTAACTAAATTTCTAATATAATCTTAAAAATCGAACATTGCTGTCTCTTTTTCAAATTTGGTATCAGATGAAATAAGACAATTATTGAAAATTAATTGAAAAAGAATAAATCTTTAAACTTTTATTCCTTACTTTGTTATTTATACAGATATATATCAAACTTAAACTGGAAAGATTATGAAAATAAGGCAGATTTGTATGCTGGTGCTGTTATGTCTGGGAGTGATTCCGGCAGTGCAGGCACAAACTTACGACAAATTATGGAAACAAGTGGAGCAGGCAGAAAAGAAGAGCCTGCCTGAGACTGTGATAAAACTGACTGGCGAGATTTATCAGAAAGGGGAGAAAGAAAAGAACTCTCCACAAATGCTGAAAGCGTATATGTGGCGGATGAGATACCGGGATATGCTGACCCCAGATAGCCTGTATACGAACCTGAATGGTTTGGAACTGTGGGCAAAGCAAACTGACCAACCCATGGACCGAGCTGTATTACATTCGCTGATAGCCGAGATTTATTCAATGTATGCTTTTAACAATCAATGGCAACTCCGGCAACGGACAGAGATTGTAGGTGAAGCTCCTTCGGCAGATATGAGGGAGTGGACAGCAAACATGTTTGTAGAGAAAGTGAGAACAAACGTAAGGGAAGCAATGGCGGATTCCGTACTATTGCTTAACACATCTTCACGTACTTATATTCCTTTTGTTGAGTTGGGCGAAACAAGTGAATACTATCATCATGATATGTATCATCTGCTGGCTACCCGCGGTATTGTAGCTTTACAGCAGGTAGCGGGATTGGATCGTGCCACTCCGGTGGAAGATATTTCGGAAGATTCGTCTGCTGAAAAAGAATCTTCGGTGAAACAGGATATTATAGCAATTTATGGAAATATGATTGCTGCTTATAAAGCATCCGGTTTGAAAGAAGGCTATGTGTTGACAGCGCTCAGCTATTTAGAGTGGAGACGTGATTCAGATAGAAACATCCGGCCTTTCGGACTGAAGAAAGGATTGTCGGGATTAACAGAAGATACCTACGTTACTGCACTGAATGAACTGAAAAGCAGATTTAAATCAGAGAGTATTTGTGCTGAAGTTTATTTGGCCCAGGCTCGCTATGCGATTGAAAAAGAACAGCAAACGTCAGCTTTGCAGCTTTGTGATGAGGCCATCCGTTTATACCCCGGTTATCGTAGAATTAACGCTCTGAAGAATTTGCGCGAAGATATCCTGTCACCGTTTCTGAATGTAACTGCGGCTGCAACAGCTTTCCCTGGTGAGGAAATCGAAATAAGAGCTTCGCACAAGAATCTGGATGGATTTACACTTCGTCTTTATCAGGCAAAGAAGTTGATAAAGGAACAGCACTTTGCAGTTCTTCGTCCCGAAGACTACCGGACGCAGGATACGGTATTTACCTTTAAAGCGCCGGAAGTCGGACAATATGTAATGCGTATCGTTCCGGATATTCGTGCCAAGAGAGACAGTGAAAGCAAATTCAATGTGACACGTTTCAAAGTATTGACCTGCCGTTTACCGGGAAATCAATATGAGGTAGTGACGCTGGATGGACAAACGGGACACCCTATACCGAATGCGAAAATAACTCTTTATACGAATGACGAAAAAGTATTGCAGGAATATACAACCGGGGCAGATGGCAAAGTTGTCTTCCCCTGGAAATCCGAATACAGATATTTGAAAGCTGCTAAAGGTATCGATACCGGTATGCCGTTTCAAAGCATTTACGGTGGAAGTTATGGATATTACGGAGATGAAAACAAGGTCTCCGAAGGAATGACTTTGTTGACGGACCGTTCTTTGTACCGTCCCGGTCAGACCGTATATGTGAAAGGAATTGCCTATGTACAGAAATCTGATACGGCAAATGTACTTCCGAACAAGGACTATACTGTTGTTTTGATGGATGCAAATAATCAGGAAGTTGGACAGAAAGCGGTTCGTACCAATGAATTCGGCTCGTTTACTGTCGATTTTGCATTGCCAATCGCTTGTCTGAATGGGATGTTTTCGTTGAAAGCTGGCGAGGGAAGAACGAATATTCGCGTGGAGGACTATAAACGTCCGACGTTTGATATTACTTTCGACAAGCAGCAGGGCAGTTATCAATTGGGCGATAAGGTAGAGGTGAAAGGTAAGATACAGTCTTATAGCGGTGTGTTGCTGCAAGACCTTCCGGTAAAATATACAGTGAAGCGTTCTGTTGTCGATCTTTGGAGACTGGCGGAAAGTACGCAGATTGCTTCCGGTGAGGTAATTGCCAATGAGGACGGGGAATTTACGATTCCGGTTTTTTTGGAAGAAAATAACGCCTATAAGAATAATACCAGAATCTATTACCGCTACTCGATAGAGGCTACTGCAACCAATGTAGCAGGTGAAACACAGTCGTCTGCAGATGTGATAGCAGCAGGTAACCGTTCACTGATTCTACAAACAGAATTAAAAGAGAAGACCTGTAAGAATCAACCGTTTAACACTGTATTTAAGGTACAGAATCTGAATGGGCAGCCTGTTGAAGTAAAAGGTACATTCTCCCTCTATCAGGCGAAAGATGCGGACTTCAAGCAACTGGACGAGAATCCGGCTGCAACAGGTACATTTACTTCCAACGAAGAAATGACGATTGAGTGGGGAAACCTTCCTTCCGGACCGTATGTGTTGAAAGCAGTCGTAAAAGATGGACAGGGCAAAGAAGTGACGGCTGAGGCCAACACCATTCTTTTCTCCCGCGAAGATAACCGTCCGCCGGTAGAAACGACCGTTTGGTTCTATGAGGCAAATACGGAATTTGATGCAACGCATCCGGCCGTGTTCTGCTTCGGAACTTCGAAAAAAGATGCTTATGTGATGATGAATGTATTCTCCGGTAATAAGTTGCTGGAAAGCAAGACTATGAATCTGTCCGACACAATTGTACATTTTAAATATCCATATCAGGAAAGCTATGGTGACGGAGTACTGGTAAGTTTCTGTATGGTAAGAGACGGACAAGTCTATCAGGAACAGGCAAGGCTGAAAAAGCGTCTGCCGGACAAGACATTGACCATGAAATGGGAAGTATTCCGTGATAAACTGCGTCCCGGACAGAAAGAAGAATGGAAACTGACTATTAAGACACCGCAGGGACAGGCTGCCGAGGCAGAAATGCTAGCAACTATGTACGATGCTTCGCTGGATAAGATATGGAATAGAAAACAGAATTTCAGTGTATTCTATAATCAGATCATCCCTTATTCTAGTTGGATGGGCGGATATTTCGGTAATAATTCGTTCAATTACTGGTGGAATAATAAATACTTCAAAGTACCGGCAATGGAATATGACTATTTTGTGACGCAGGGAACGATGTCGATGGACCAGGCGTTGAATGGAATGGTGCCGGGAGTGATGGTCAGAGGATATGGCGTGCAAAAGCAGGCCTCAATGACGGGCAGTATGATGATACGGGGCGTTTCGAGAAGTAAGGCGGAAGCAAAATATGTACCTGCTTTGGTTGGAAGTGTTGCTGAGGATGCGGTATTTGAATCAGAGTTAGTGTCAGTAGAGGCAGGCAAGCAGGACAGCGCATCCGAAGAAGAAACTCTTCCCGAAGCTCCCGCCGATTTGCGTACGAATCTTGCGGAAACAGCCTTCTTCTACCCGCAACTTCGTACCAATGAACAAGGCGAAGTTTCCTTCTCCTTCACTATGCCCGAAAGCCTGACCCGCTGGAACTTCCGCGGTTACTCTCATACCAAAGGTATGCTGATGGGCACACTGGACGGTGAAGCCACTACAAGCAAAGAATTTATGCTGACTCCTAATCTGCCTCGTTTCGTACGTGTCGGAGATAAGACATCTGTTGCCGCCTCCATTTCCAACATGATCGGAAAGCCGCAGGCCGGTACGGTGAGCATGATTCTCTTTGATCCGATGACGGAAAAGGTAATCAGCACACAAAAACAGAAGTTTACCGTAGAGGCCGGAAAGACAATCGGTGTCAGTTTCATGTTTACCGTGAGTGATAAATACGAGATACTGGGATGCCGGATGATAGCCGACAGCGGTACCTTCAGTGATGGTGAACAGCAGCTACTTCCCGTGCTTAGTAATAAAGAGCATCTGGTAGAAACGCTTCCGATGCCTGTCCGTGGAGAAGAAACACGTACTTTCTCTCTTGACAGCCTGTTCAATCATCATAGTAAGACGGCAACCGACCGTAAACTAACCGTTGAATTTACCGGAAATCCTGCCTGGTATGCTATTCAGGCATTGCCTTCATTGAGCCTTCCGGAAAATAATAATGCCATTTCGTGGGCTACCGCTTACTACGCAAATACACTGGCTTCCTACATCATGAACAGCCAGCCACGTATTAAAGCTGTATTCGATAGCTGGAAGCTACAGGGTGGAACCAAAGAAACCTTCCTGAGCAACCTGCAAAAGAACCAGGAAGTGAAGAATATCCTGTTATCCGAATCTCCGTGGGTACTCGAAGCGCAAACGGAAGAACAGCAGAAAGAACGTATCGCCACTCTGTTCGATCTGAACAATATCCGTAGCAACAACATTGCCGCATTGACAAGATTACAGGAGTTGCAGAATTCAAGCGGAGCATGGTCGTGGTATAAAGGTATGACCGGTAGCCGTTACGTCACTACCTACATTGCCGAATTGAATGCCCGCCTGGCTATGATGACAGGTGAGCAACCAAGCGGCACGGCGCTTGCCTTGCAGAAGAATGCCTTTACCTATCTCCATCAGGAAGCTCTGAAGGAATATAGAGAAATTCTCAAAGCACAGAAAGACGGGGTGAAGTTTACAGGGATTTCCGGAAGTATCTTGCAATATCTATATCTGATCGCTCTGTCCGGCGAACAAGTTCCGGCTTCCAATAAAGCCGCCTATACTTATTATCTGTCCAAGATAGGCGAAATGCTTCCGACCGCTTCGATGGATACGAAAGCGATTGCCGCTATCATTCTGGATAAGGCCGGACGGAAGAAAGAAGCTCAGGAATTCATCGCTTCACTGAAAGAACATCTGACGAAGACGGACGAACAGGGAATGTTCTTTGCCTTCAATGAAAATCCCTATTCCTGGGGCGGAATGAAAATGCAGGCTCATGTAGACGTAATGGAAGCACTGGAACTGACAGGCGGAAATAACGATACCGTAGAAGAAATGAAACTCTGGCTGCTCAAACAGAAACAGACCCAACAGTGGAATTCTCCGGTAGCTACTGCCGATGCTGTCTATGCCTTACTGATGAAAGGCGTAAACCTGCTCGACAATCAAGGAGACGTGCGTATTGTCATTGCCAATGAAGTGCTGGAGACTGTCTCTCCAAGCAAGACTACCGTACCGGGACTGGGCTATATCAAACGCTCGTTTACACAGAAGAATGTAGTGGACGCCCGTAAGATAGAAGTCGAAAAGAGAAATCCGGGCATTGCGTGGGGAGCCGTTTATGCGGAATATGAATCACCCATCAAGGATGTGAGACAACAGGGAGGAGAACTGAATGTGCAAAAGCAACTGTATGTGGAACGTATGGTGAACAATGCTCCTCAACTACAGCCTATTACAGAAAAGACCGTTCTTCAGGTAGGCGATAAAGTAGTTTCCCGTTTGAGCATTCGTGCAGACCGTGCGATGGACTTCGTACAGTTGAAAGACCAGCGGGGCGCCTGCTTCGAACCGATCGGCAGCGTATCCGGTTACAACTGGAGTAATGGAATCGGCTATTTTGTTGACATCAAGGATGCTTCCACCAATTTCTTCTTTGATCATTTAGGAAAAGGAGTGTATGTGTTGGAGCATAGCTATCGTATCAGCAGAGTAGGAACCTATGAGACAGGTTTGGCAACCATGCAATGCGCCTATGCGCCGGAATACGCTTCGCACTCGGCTTCGATGACAATTATTATTAAATAACGCACAGAGAAGATTTCTTCTCCACCGGTGAGCAGGGCACTCGCCACCGATGAGGAAGGTGTTCCCCACCGATGAAGGCTGCCTTCATCGGTGGGGAACTTTTTGTTGATGAATACTGCGCTGCAGGAGTTGTCACAGGGTAAAGTATTTTCTCAAACGGTGTTAATCTATGTAATCTGTGATGAAAAACTCATCTAAAACTCCTACATTTGTGGACCAAAATAAAATATATCACATGAAACGTACTTTACTATTGATATTTACTCTGCTTACTGTCACTTTGGCGGCTGTTGCCCAACCCCGTATTTCCTCTAACAAGGAGACGCACAACTTTGGACAAATAGAATGGAAAAAGCCGGTAACAGTAGAATATACCATCACCAATACCGGAAACGAGCCGTTGGTGCTGACCAATGTCACGACATCCTGTGCCTGTGCCGTAGCCGACTGGACAAAGGAACCCATTGCTCCGGGTGCCAAAGGAACTGTGAAAGCCTCTTTTGACGCGAAAGCGCTGGGACGTTTTGACAAGTCGATAGGCATATACAGCAATGCCACTCCGAATCTGGTTTATCTGAAATTCACCGGTGAGGTAGTGCAGGAAATCAAAGATTATTCAAAACTTCTTCCGTATGCCATCGGCAATATCCGCATTGACCGTGACGAGTTCTCCTTCCCCGATGTCTATCGCGGACAGCAACCGTCCATGACGTTCAGCATTGCCAATCTTTCCGACCGTCCGTACGAACCGGTATTGATGCACCTGCCTCCTTATCTGAAGATGGAAGCGGAACCTAAAGTACTGCTGAAAGGTAAAAAAGGAACGATCAAGCTGACACTGGATGCCAGCCAGCTGCAGGACTTCGGACTGACACAGACCTCTGTCTACTTGTCCCGTTTCTCCGGTGATAAAGTGAGTGAAGACAATGAGATACCCGTTTCGGCCATTCTTCTTCCCGATTTCTCGCGTATGACGGAGAAAGATTCTTTGAATGCTCCTTCCATCCACATCTCGGAGACGAATATTGACCTGAGTATTCCGTTGATCAAGAAGAATAAAGTCAGCCATGATATATTGATCGCTAATGCGGGAAAGACCCCGTTAGTTATCAGCAAGTTACAGGTATTCAACTCTTCTGTAGGAGTAAGACTGAAAAAGACGGTCATTCCGCCGGACGGAATGACCAAGTTGAAAGTGACGATCCACAAGCGGGATGTAGGTAATAAGAAACATCATTTACGTATCTTGATGATTACAAACGACCCGTTGCGTCCGAAAGTTGAAATAAATATCAAACGCTAACTCTTATTGCCATGGAACATCCTGAAAATAACGAAGAATATAAAGGACTCGTTGTCAATAAAGGCATCGAACAGCCCTCATCCGTGAATCCTTATTTGAAACGTAAGCCCAAAAAGCGTCAGCTTTCGGTAGCGGAATTTGTAGAAGGTATTGTGAAAGGCGATGTCACTATTCTCAGTCAGGCTGTGACACTGGTAGAGAGCGTGAAGCCCGAACATCAGGCTGTCGCCCAGGAAGTGATCGAGAAATGTCTGCCTTATTCCGGCAATTCCATCCGTGTAGGTATCAGTGGAGTGCCCGGTGCGGGAAAGAGTACCTCGATTGACGTATTCGGCCTGCATGTGCTCGAAAAAGGCGGTAAGTTGGCGGTGCTGGCTATCGACCCTAGCAGTGAGCGCAGTAAAGGCAGTATCCTGGGAGACAAGACACGTATGGAACAACTTTCTGTACATCCCAAATCGTTTATCCGCCCCAGCCCTTCAGCAGGTTCGTTGGGAGGAGTTGCCCGGAAGACCCGTGAAACGATTGTGCTTTGTGAGGCTGCCGGATTTGATAAAATCTTTGTAGAAACCGTTGGAGTGGGACAGAGCGAAACGGCTGTTCATTCTATGGTAGATTTCTTCCTGCTGATTCAGTTGGCAGGTACGGGAGATGAATTGCAAGGCATCAAACGAGGAATCATGGAGATGGCGGACGGTATTGTCATCAACAAAGCCGACGGAGATAATCTGGAACCTGCCAAGTTGGCTGCCAGTCAGTTCCGTAATGCGCTGCATCTGTTTCCGGCTCCCGAATCGGGATGGATTCCGAAGGTGCTGACTTACTCCGGTTTTTATAATATCGGCGTGAAGGAAATCTGGGACATGGTGTATGAATATATCGATTTCGTGAAGAAGAACGGTTATTTTGACTATCGCCGTAATGAACAGAGTAAGTACTGGATGTACGAAACGATCAATGAACAGCTCCGTGATAGCTTCTATCACAATCCTCGGATTGAAGCGATGCTTCAGGAGAAGGAACAACAAGTGCTGCAGGGAAATCTTACTTCGTTTATCGCTGCTAAGAGCCTGCTGGATACCTATTTTGACGAATTAAAACGATGATAAAGCAGAAACAGTGATGGATTAGAAAAACGACCGAACATTTACCCCCGATAACTATACCCTAATTAATAACCAATTGTTAACTTTAACACCTGATGAACAAAACCTTATTAACCGGGCTTTTGTGTTGTAGTTTGTCAATACAGAGCTTTGCAGACCAACCGTTAGAAGGATTCACCTATGGTTCGGTGAATGCTCCTACAGGAAAAGAGTGGGAATCTCCCGAAAACCTGGCGCTCAACAAAGAGCAGCCGCATGCTTATTTCTTTCCGTTCCAGCATTTGGATAATGCCCGCAAGGTATTGCCGGAAAACAGTAAGTATTGGCAGTCACTTGACGGTGACTGGAAGTTTCACTGGGCACCCGACCCCGACTCCCGCCCCAAAGATTTCTATCAGACTGAGTATGATGTCAGCTCATGGGATGCGATTCCCGTGCCTTCAAGCTGGAATATTTATGGCATTCAAAAGGACGGAAGCCAGAAGTACGGAACGCCTATCTACGTCAACCAACCGGTAATCTTCCAACACAGCGTGAAGGTGGATGACTGGCGCGGAGGCGTGATGCGTACTCCTCCTGCCAACTGGACTACTTACAAGGATCGGAACGAAGTAGGTTCCTTCCGCCGTGATTTCGAAATCCCGCAGGACTGGGACGGACGCGAAGTCTTTATCAGCTTCGATGGTGTCGATTCATTCTTCTATCTGTGGATCAACGGTCAGTACGTAGGTTTTTCCAAGAATTCGCGTAATACCGCTAATTTCAATATCACTCCCTATTTACAGAAAGGCAAGAACACCGTAGCCGCCGAAGTGTATCGTAGTTCGGACGGTTCCTTCCTCGAAGCGCAGGATATGTTCCGTCTGCCGGGCATCTTCCGTACGGTTGCCTTGTACTCGGTTCCCAAAGTTCATTTCCGTGACTTGGTTGCCACACCCGATTTGGATGTGACTTATACGGACGGTTCGCTGACTGTCAATGCCGAAATCCGTAACCTGGATAAGAAAGCCATCAAAGACTACAAGGTATATTACTCTTTATATGCCAATAAATTGTACTCTGATGAGAATACCTTGGTAGACGGATTTTTATCTCCTGTGATCGACAAAATCGCTCCGAATGAAACCGGTAGTGTTCAGACTGTTCTTAAGGTAAAGGCTCCTAATAAGTGGTCGGCTGAATTTCCTTATCGCTATACGTTGGTAGCCGAACTGAAGGACAAGAAGAACAGAACCGTTGAAATGGTTTCCACCATTGTCGGTTTCCGCAAAGTGGAGATTAAGGATACTCCTGCCTCCGAAGATGAATTCGGACTTGCCGGACGTTATTATTATGTGAACGGAAAGACGGTCAAACTGAAAGGAGTGAACCGCCACGAATCCAATCCGGGAGTAGGGCACGCCATTACCCGTGAGATGATGGAAAAAGAGATTATGCTGATGAAGTGTGCCAACATCAATCATGTACGTAATTCACATTATCCGGATGATCCGTATTGGTATTTCCTGTGCAACAAATACGGTATTTATCTCGAAGATGAGGCGAATATAGAATCGCACGAATATTATTATGGTGCTGCCTCCCTCTCTCATCCGGTGGAATGGAAAAATGCGCACGTGGCACGTGTGATGGAAATGGTGCGTGCCAATGTCAACAATCCTTCTATCGTTATCTGGTCGTTGGGCAATGAAGCCGGACCGGGCAAGAACTTTGTGGCGGCTTATGATGCTTTGAAGAAGTTTGATACTTCCCGTCCTGTGCAATATGAGCGTAATAATGACATTGTAGATATGGGTTCCAACCAATATCCGTCTATCGGCTGGGTACGTGGGGCCGTGCAGGGGAAATATGATATCAAGTATCCGTTCCATATATCCGAATATGCCCATTCAATGGGGAATGCCTGCGGTAATCTGATAGATTACTGGGAAGCTATGGAGTCGACCAATTTCTTCTGTGGAGGTGCCATTTGGGATTGGGTAGACCAGTCTATGTACAATTATGACCCGAAGACAGGTGTCCGTTATCTGGCTTACGGTGGAGACTTTGGCGATACTCCCAATGATGGTCAGTTTGTAATGAACGGCATCGTGTTTGGTGACCTTGAACCGAAGCCTCAGTACTATGAAGTGAAAAAGGTATATCAGCACATCGGCGTAAAGGCAATAGATACAGAAAAGGGTGTATTTGAGATCTTCAATAAGTACTACTTTAAGAACTTGGCGGAAGATTACCAGTTGGTATATTCGCTTTATGAAGACGGTAAACCGATAATGACCGGTAAACCGATGGATATCAATATAGCTCCACGCCAACGTGCACAGATCACTCTGCCGTATGATCATGCCTCTCTTAAGAAAGATGCTGAGTACTTTATGAAACTACAGTTTATACTGAAAGATCAAAGACCTTGGGCTGCCAAAGGCTTTCCGATGGCAGAGGAACAGATTTTGATAAAGGAGGCTACGGACCGCCCGTCCATCAGTGAAGTAACTGCCGGTGCAGCAAAACAGGATGGATTCGTACTGGACAAGGATACGAAGCGCATCCTTATAAAGGGAGCTGACTTTGAAGCCATATTTGACCCGCAAACCGGAAGTATCTACAGTCTGAAGTATGGCAACGAGACTGTTATCGCCGATGGCAACGGTCCGAAGCTCGATGCTCTCCGTGCTTTTACAAACAATGATAACTGGTTCTATGCCCCCTGGTTCGAACATGGTTTGCACAATCTGATTCATAAAGCAACTGAATATAAAGTACTGAATAAAGGCAATGGCACTTTGGTATTGAGTTTTACGGTAGAATCTCAGGCACCGAATGCCGCACGCATTAAGGGTGGTACAAGCTCCGGTAAGAATAGCATCGAAGAACTGACCGACAGAAAATTCGGTAGCAATGACTTTAAATTTGTCACTAACCAGATATGGACAGTGTATCCGGACGGTTCTATCGAATTGCAGTCCAGCATTACTTCCAATCGTTCGAGTTTGGTTCTGCCACGTTTGGGTTATGTGATGAAAGTTCCCCAACAATACAGTAACTTCACTTACTATGGACGCGGACCGATAGATAACTATGCCGACCGTAAGAGCGGACAGTTTATCGAACAGTATACGAATAGCGTAGCAGGTGAGTTCGTAAACTTCCCAAAACCTCAGGATATGGGCAATCACGAAGATGTTCGCTGGTGTGCATTGACCAATCAGGCAGGGAATGGAGCTGTCTTCGTAGCTACCGACCGTCTTTCGGCTTCGGCACTTCAGTACTCGGCTCTCGACTTGATTTTGGCTTCCCATCCTTATCAGTTGCCGAAGGCAGGCGATACCTATCTGCATTTGGATTGTGCAGTGACCGGTCTGGGTGGTAACAGTTGTGGCCAGGGAGGTCCTCTCGTACACGACCGTGTGTTTGCCAATCAGCACAGTATGGGCTTCATCATTCGTCCTGCCGGTAAGGAACTGAGTGTCGTTGCCAATGTTGCCCCTGCGGGAGATCTTCCTCTGTCTATCACACGTACCCCTGCCGGAATGGTCGAATTGACTTCGGCAAAGAAAGATGCTGTCATTTGTTATAGCATTGACGGAAGTAAGAAAGTGCAGGAATACACAGAGCCTGTCCCTATGCGTAACGGAGGTACGATCAAGGCATGGTATAAGGATAGTAAGGATATCAGCAGCACGATGAAGTTTGAGAAAATAGAAAGCATTCAGACGCAAGTCGTATACGCCAGTAGTCAGGAATCGGGTGAAGGCGATGCTTCTCATCTGACTGATGGTGATCCGAATACCATCTGGCATACCATGTATTCGGTGACAGTTGCCAAATACCCGCATTGGGTAGATCTGGATGCCGGTGAAGTCAAGGAAATCAAAGGCTTTACTTACCTGCCACGACAGAATGGAGGAAACGGTAATATCAAGGATTACTCTATTCAGGTCAGCATGGATGGAAAAGAATGGGGAGAGCCTGTTAATAAAGGAACGTTCGCAAGGGACTCCAAAGAAAAGAGAGTCTTGTTTGACAAACCGGTGAAGGCACGTTATATCCGTTTCACGGCTTTAAGCGAACAGAATGGACAGGATTTTGCGTCCGGTGCGGAGATAACGATTCTGGCTAACTAAAGATAGCTGAATCTATAGAAGAAAAGTATCAATGGGAATGTGTCCCCCCTTCTAAATTTATGAGGGTTTCGACACATCCCCATTGATGCTTTTCTTTATTTTAATCGGAATGAGGGAACTCCTACAACTCCTTTCCCGCCTTCTCAAAATCCGCCTTAGACTTACTCTGCGTCACAATATACACACCCAGAAACACAAGTGTAATGGCGATTCCTTTTTCCCAGCCGAAGCTCCCGATTCCCATGAGGATTGCTGCAATCGTAGCCACAATCGGCTGCATATAGTTATACATACTTACCACTGTAGGGCGAAGTAACTTCTGAGCTGTCATGATGCAGAGATAAGCAAGGAAACTTCCTCCCAGTACGACATACAATACCTGCAAAATGGCAACCATTGGAATGCTGGTCCATTGAATGACCGAAATATCTTGATAAGAGAAAGGAATATAACACATCGAAGCATAGATAAACATCCATTTATTGATGGTTACTGCCGAATATCGCTGAGACAGCCCCTTGAACACCGTCAGATAGATGGAGAAACTGATTTGCGCAACCAGACAAAGCAAGTCGCCGATCAGACTTCCGTTACCACTACTCGCTGCCTGACTGCTCATAATAAGGATAAGCGCTCCCATAGCTCCCACGAAAATACCCAGTACTTTCTTGTTCGTAATCGGCTCTTTCAGATAGATGGCTGGCACAAACATGGTAACTATC
>ERZ780057.471-NODE-471-length-16315-cov-4.27189_pt1 | contig 16315 bp, 10 predicted proteins | sample MGYA00511844_ERZ780057 | MGnify/ENA primary metagenome ERZ780057 (study PRJEB29588, sample SAMEA2149030) | human gut metagenome | biome: human gut; feature: human-associated habitat; material: faeces | place: Denmark | collected 2008/2010 ...
GTGACGGAGGACCACGCCGGCCCGTCCAGCCCGACGAACGAGGCCGACTACATCGGCTGATTCGCGTCGGTTTCGTACGATTCGTGCACTAACGTTTCGCACTGTTTTATTGCGATTACACGACGAGGGTCGGTGGAGACGCACATTTTCGCAAGGTTTCCACCGGCCCTCTTTCGTCGGATGCGCGGCACGTAGCGCAACGCGCGCATGCCACGCATACCGCAGCGACAGGCAATACGTCTACTTCCCTAGAGCCGCCTTCAGGTCGCGGTTCTGGAATCGCTCGTGCAGCAGGCAGTAGCCGCCGAACACGACGAGCCACAGCAGGCCGGCGATGGCGGAACCGCGCGTATCTGCGGACAGGAACAGCGTGACGTACACGAACACGTAGAACGCAATCGCAATCCAGTCGCACACCTGCCATGCCGGCATGACGAAGCCGTCCGGCAGGAAGTCGGCGCTTTGACGGTAGCGGCGGTGCGCAAGCATCGTCAGCACGTAGATGAAGATCACGACGGCGCTGGCTGCGGAGGCGAACAGCACGAACGCGCTGGAGATGCCCGGGATCGCGTTGATCAGCGGGGAGAACAGGATCATGCAGCCGGACACGATGATCGCCTTCGCCGGCACCTTGCGTTTCGACACCTCACCGAAGCGCTGCATGGCCGGCGATTCGGAGTCCTGCGCAAGCTGGTACAGGTGGCGTCCAGCCGAGTAGATCAGCGAATTGAGTGCCGACGCGGCTGCGGCGATCACCACGAAGAACACGAGCGCGGCAGCCCAGTCGAGGCCCGCGTATTTGAACACCATGATGAACGGGGAGCCGAACGAGCCGTCCGCGTTCTGGTGGAAGTTGCGCCACGGCACGATGGCCATGATGGCCACGAGCGCGCCCACGTAGAAGATGAGGATGCGCATGATCAGCTCGTTGACGGCCTTCGGTAACACCTTGCGTGGGTTCTGGGTTTCGGATACGGTCACACCTACGAATTCGATGAGCTGGTAGGCGAAGAACACCATCTGGAAGCTCATGAAGAAGTTCATCCAGCCGTTCGGCGCAAGCTGGAAGCCGTCGGTAATGTTCGTAAGGCTCACAGTGGCACCGGAAACCGTGCCGTCCACGCCTTCGATATGCGTGGCCGGGTAGCTGAAACCGAGGAACAGCATCACCACGGCGGTGACAATCAGACCCACAATCAGTGTGATTTTGATCATGGAGAACCAGAATTCCGCCTCGCCGAACACTTTCACGGCAATGAGATTGATGCCGGTGAGCGCCACAAGGAAGCACAGTTCGATAAGCCATTTCCACGCGTTGAGGTCTATGCCGAACGTGCCGAAGAATGTGACGAAATAGGTGCTGACGGCTGTGATTTCGGTCATGCCGGTCAGGATGAGCACAATCCAGTACGTCCAGCCGGCGAATTTGCCCCACGCGCGGCCGAGGTAGCGGGTGATGAAGTTGATGAACGTGTGCTGGCTTGGGTCGCTGTACATCATTTCGCCGATGGCGCGCATGAGCAGGAACATGATGAGGCCCACGCCGATGTACACGAGGATGATGCTCGGTCCGGTCAGCGCGATCGACTTGCCGGAGCCGAGGAACAGGCCGGTGCCGATGGTGCCGCCGATGGCGATGAATTGGACGTGGCGGTTTTTCAGGCCGCGTTCCATGTCGTTGCCTTTGTCGAGGCTTTCGATGGATTTGATTTGCGCGGTTTCCGTCGCTTCGGACGTGCTTATACCAGTTTTTCCGGTTTTCGTATTCCCAAAAGTCATAATGTTCACACCCTACCGCGGGAGCCGCACAATCTCTGCCGTTGTTCGTACCGCGAAATGCGCTATATGTGGCAGATTCGCATCTTTTCCAAAAAACGCTTTGCGACGGGTGGAGTCAGCTTGCCAAGGTTTTCAGCTTGCCACGGAGCGATTCGTTTTCGCGTTCCAGCTCGTCGATACGCCGAGCCTGTTGTTTGATGATGACAAGCGCCGTCTCGCTGTCAAGGCCGCTGCTCGCGCTGAGAGGTGTAGGCGGCACGGCGATGGCAGCCGCATCGGATGGGACGGGCACGTCAGCGGATATACACCCCCCCCGACACGTTCGCCCTGTCCAGCGGATGCGGAGCATTTCCAATGTTCGCCTTATCGGAATTGGCGATTCCTGCGATGCCGTCGAGTTTCTCCTTGCGCGTCACCGCATGAACATACAGGTTGACGAGCTCCGTAATGATTTCGCCGTTACTCATGTCACTGCTACCACTCACGGATTTGAGGACGGCAGCCTTCCAACGCGCCACACTTCGTTCTATACGTTTATACCCAATCAGTTCCGGCGGCAATCCCGCCTCGCGGAAGATTTTGGTCGGCGATTCCCCCGCAAGATACCGTATGACACACACCTGTTTGAAGGCGTTGGAGTACGTGATGCGGTCTTTCGACACGTTAGCCACCGCCGGCAGATCCCGCAACATTTGGAGCTCGTCCATGCTGAATGATCCTCCACCGCGCATCGTTTTACCCCCTTTGCTATACCCCGTGATGAAGCAAGTGTATATCCGACTTCTCACAAGCAGCTTTTCAAATATTGCTGACCGTATATTGCTTCAACCGATCGGCCACACGTCAATGCGGGCGATTATGGAATACCCACAACCGCCCGCATTGACTTTTATTGTGAGTGAGTCAATTCACAACTCACTCACACCGAACGCATGCGCTCAGTACGTGCGGCGACGACTCTTGACCGCCACAGCCACGCCAGCGCCACCCACCAGCAGCGCCACGACGGTGAACAACACGGTTCCCGCGGCACCGGTCAGCGGCAGCTGAGTGACAGACTTGACGTTCAGCACGGTAGCGGTGGCATTCGCAGTGGTGTTATTGACCGGTTGGACCTGGCGAAGGGCATCCGGCTCGAAGGTGATGAGACCTTCATCTGTGATCTCCACATTGAAAGTGACCCTGAAGTTCTGGGCGTAATCGGTCGGAGCCTGAGTCTCCACAACCGTGTAGGTTCCTGCCGCAAGACCCGCGACCTTCACCAAACCATCATTCTCAGTAGTGAACGTCTTGGCATCATTCTGATCGGAAACAAACGACCACGCACCGTCCTCAGCCTGCTTAAGGAACTTGCCCTCCGCATTCTTGACAACGAACTTGGCGCCGGCTAGAGGCTTGGCCTCATTCCCTTCCTTGCCAATCTTCGTGAACTGGAAACCGTAGGTCTTAAGGACAGTCTTGCCTTCACCGCTGGTACCATCCTTGGTGGTGATTGTGGCCTTGTTGTCCACACTGCCGCTCAAGCCATCCAACGCATCCTTGGTGACGGTGCCCTGGTACGACACGACGATCGTCCTACCGGCCAGCGTTGTGGCATCGGCAAAATAGATGGTCGTGGTGGTGCCGGATTGAGCATTGCCTTCCTGCGTTATCGTGTACAGATCGGGATTCACAGTAGTATGATCTCTGAACTGGACCTTGAAGTCACTCGTTTCCGCAATCCGCAAACCTTTGGACGCGATATCGGTAATGGTAAAGGGGTACGCATCCCAGCCAGCCGCAGCATGAGGAACCTCCGCGGCCACAGTGAAGTCCACGGTGTCGCCCACCTTTACGCTCTGACCGTTCACATCCACGTCATTCATCCGGGCGAACTTGAGCGGCTCGTCGGTCGGATTCGCGTTCTTCGCGTTGAACTGGCCTTCAGTCGTGATGTTGCCCTGACCGGTCGTCGCATCGGCAGCAATCCTCAGATTGGACAGTCCATTGACGGTGGGGGCCACCCCAGGCCGGGTTCCCGACGTCGCAGTCGTTTCGCCAGCCTTGGTGAACGTATCCTTCACCAGATACCAGCCTTCTCCGTCCACATTGACCGCCTGGCTCGTATTTGCCTGCTCCTTGGTTACGGTCAGGCCAGTACCATCAGGTCCTGCCGGCGGAGTAATTCCAGCCAAGGTCTTGGCGAAGACACGGAGCTGATCCGCAGTGAACGTCGCCACATAGGCGGCTGGATTATCCTTGTACTCTGTCGGGATGCCGTTGTGACTTCCATCAGCCGCGTCAGCAGCGGTGGTCACAGCTCCCTTCCATGCGTCAACCGTTTTCACTTCGACCGAGCCATTGCCAGGATTCTCGAACGTGGCAAACTTGTATGGCGTGTACGTATGGTCTTCCTGTGCGTGGTTAACTTGCAGCAATGGAGCATCATCAGCCTGTGCGGCGGCGACGCCGATGGCCATGCCGCTCAGCAACGTTGCCGCGGCGGCCAGCCCTGCAAAAAGCTTCCTCATCTTCATGAGAATCTCCTCTTCCTAATTGTTGGTTACTGTGTTCTGCAATCGCGGGAGGCGGGAACCCAACATGCCCCCGCGATCCGCAAATCCTGTGTTGTTCAGCCGAGCCGCTTCTTGCGTCTCCACTGGTCGGCCGCAGCGACGGCGAGCAATGCCAGCACGCCAATCCCGCTCGCCGCCAGTTGCCACCATCGTTCCGCGCCCATGCGGCCCGTCAATGGCAGCGACGATGCCGAAATGTATTTGTTGGTGAACAGCATTGGCCGGGTACTATCCCAATTCGAACCAGCGGCACCATAATCGGTTTTCAGCTGGGTCACGGATTTGACAACGGCCTTCCATTCACCGGACGTTCCGTCTTTCATCACGCCCACGACCACCCGGTATTCCGCCTGCGAGTAATACATTGCGGAAGCATTACCAGCGTTCTCCGTCACAAGATATGTGTACTCGGCTTCACCTGCGTCATACGTGATGTCGCCGAAGTAAGCAACGTGATCGTCAGACGAATCGCGTTTCACCGTCACCGTGCACGCCGACTGGTTCTTGCAGGAAGCTGGCATCGGCGCGTCTGGATTGGAATCGTCTGCCTTCAGCTTGAAAGTGAACTCGTCGGAATCCTTCCAATCGCGCCCCTTCAGCTCCTTCTGCACGCCAATCGCATGCGTCAGCATGGTCTGCTTCAACGTGTTGGTGATGACTACTGTGGCGTTCTGCGATGCCATGGATTCCGGCACCGTCACCACATTGCCGTCAGCAAGATTTCCATCGCCGACCTTGTGCTGGTAGGAAGCCTTCCACAAGTGGCTGTCCGGTTCGACTTCCGTCACCGTGTACGTCTTTTGGGCGCCTGCCGGAATAATCACGTCGGTGGACCATTTGCCGCTATCGTCACGCTTCAGCGTGACCGTCTTATAGGTATCGTTGCCCTGTTTGATATCCACCGTGATGCTTTCCGGCTTCTGGCCGTTACCGCTCCACTGCTTGTCGACGTGCAGTGTGGAATGCACCACCTGGATTACCGGGTGCGGATACGGGTTCTCCCTGCACTCATGAGTCTTGCCATCGGCCGTATAGGTCAAGCATGCGGAATCGTTCGTATGGAAACCCGGCTGGTTCGAGGACGTGGCGTTTCCCGGCAGATCGGTGTTCGCGTTACCCTTTACGCCGTCATATCCATCCTTGCCGGCATTCAGGTTGGCGGCATACTCGTCATATGCCTTCTGCGTGGGCTTCACGTTGTATTCCAGCGTGTATGTCACGTTGTGGGCCAGAGCCTTCAGGAATGCGACCGTGAATTTCTTCGTGCTCGCGTCATACGTCAAGGTGTAATCGACATTAGTCAAGGAGACCACCTTGCCGGAAGCATCCTTGGCAACGACCCTGTAGTTGTTATCCGCAAGATCGACATAGTCGGAGAGCGTATCCTCCATGGTCACATTGGTGTATGCGGACGTGGTAGTCTCACTTTTTTCAATCTCGTCGAAGATGGTATTCAGCTCCGAAGCGTTCGTCGCGCTTTTATAATAGCCGGCTTCGATATTCCCTTCACCGAGCTGGTTGTATTTCGTTGCCTTTGGGAAATTGCTGGACACCGCATGCATGAACTGGTTCTCGTTGCTGGAGAGCGAGGACGGGTTGGCACTGGCGAAGATGCCGATGGAATACACCGCGGCGCCACCATCTTTCAATTCCTTGGCAGCTTCGACGGCCTTATTTGCCACTTTACCCTCGAAGCCACTAGACGATGTAGGCGAACCATCCGCGAAAAAGATAACGACCTTCTTCGCATCGGTTCGAGCACTAGCACTGCCCATCACCTTGACCGCACGATTGAATCCATTGTCGGCGCGGGTGGCGCCAGCGGCTTTGAGTTTGCTGACTTTGTTCTTCAGACCGTTCATATCCGCAGTCAGATTGCTAACGATTTGGGAGTAGTTGTAGGTGTACCCACCACTTCGGTACATGTCATCCCCGATTTTGTCCGTTTTATCGCCGGCGAACTTCACCAGTCCAACGTGAACCAGTTCGGAACCGGCCTCCGTATTAGTATTCGCAGCTTCATCAAGAAATGCTTTAACCGCTTCTTTCAGTGCGTCTAACCGCCTGGTCCGATCCGTCTTACTCATCGGATCGTCCATCGAACCGGACACATCCAGCACCAGCGTGAAGTCGATCGGCTGGGTGGTGGTGACCGTGGTGCTGTTGACGGCGCCCTTCACATCCACGTTCACGGTGTAACTGCCATTATCGTTCTTCTTGATGCGCTTATGCTTCTCCGGAGCGCCCAACTGAGAACCAGTCTCGTTCTGCGCAACCGACTGCGCCCGATTTGCTCGCGCAATCGGTTGAGCGGACAACGTAACTGGCTGCTCATCAGGTTGTTCAGATTGTTGTTCAACCTCCTGCTCAACCCACTGCTCAGTCTCTTCTTTCGTTTCTTGTTCCGTTTCTTGTTCGACTTGCTGGTAAGCCTCTTGATCTGACGGCTGCTCTTGCTCTGACGGCTGTTCTTCTCCCACCATCAAATTTTGTTCCACCGGCTGTGAATCCTCTTGCCCAGATTCTTGCAATACCGGCTGCTCGATTTGTTGTTCCAAGGCTCCCGTGGCATCTTCCGCCGCCGCTGACGAAGCAGTGACGCACCCCACGCCGGCGAGCATTGCGGCCGGCGGGCGCGGCGCAATGACACGACGCGTGAACAGACCTGTGCCCCTCGCCCTGTTTCGCTCAAAGACGTGTCTCATACGCCTACCCCCTTGTACCGTTAAGCGATCGGGGAAATACCTTCCTCCTTCGACCGGTATATTTGATGCGTCTTCGCTTCACATACCGTCCGACAATCGCTTCGTTGCCTAAACCTTAAGGAGAAAAACAGAGGGATACATACCCTCCCAACGAGGTAATCAAGGGGATATACTTTCCTTGAAATCGCACATATCATCGCGATTCTAGAGTATTCTTGCCCCCGTAAATCGCGATGCAAAAACTATAAGCAAACGTTGTCATGTCTCTTTCAGAATTGTCCCCGACAAAAAAGCATCTGTCAAGTGCAACATTAACGCCATCAACCCCTAGTTGCGCTTTGGCCACCAAGCGGCATGCCTACGGACATGCCACGGACAGCGGAGCAGCCAAACCAACAACAAACCGACCAGCAACGTGGCAGCTGACACCACGCCCGCAATCACACGCACATCTTTTGCCGCATCATCCTCCGCGGGAATCTCTTCGGGAATGGCGGAACGTAATGCCGAAACCAACAGACGATGCGTATTCACACCGTACGGAGTGCACGTCATCAACGTCACGCGGTCCTCGCCGGGCACAATCTTCAACTTCGACGTGTCATCCGGGTTGATTTCGGTGATGCGATCCACCTTGTAGCCAAGCGTATGGCCCATCACATCGATATAGAAGTAATCGCCAACCCGCATCTCATCCAAACGCGTAAACATTGAGGCTTCAACCAAACCCCGATGTCCGGTAATCACCGCATGCGTATCCTTGCCACCCACCGGCAGACTACTGCCATACAAATGCCCCGCACCGGACGCAAGCGTCTGCTCCGACGTGCCATGGTAGATCGGCAAATCCACAGAAATCTTTGGAATGCGGATGGAACCCATCACGCCATCGCCAGTATCCAGCAAACGCTGGTATTCCGCGTCTTTGGAGCTAGCGGAATCCTTGTTACCATCGCCAGTGGCGCCTGCGCCCGTCGAGCTGGAACCGGAACCGTCGCCGGAGTCGGACTGATTGTTGTTGTACAACTCGGCGAGCGGATCCTCAGCCTCGCCAATCACCGGCTGCCCCGATTCGGCGAGACGCTTGTTGTACGCCCCAGCTGCGGCGAATGCCTCGTCGGCCTGCGGATACGGCCAGCCCGCGACGCTCTGCTCGGAACGGGCGGACGTGCTCGCCAGCTTTTGCGCGGACTGGTATTGCAGCACTTTCGGGAAAAGACCAATGCCGATTGCGGAGAAAATCAGCACCGCCGCAAGCACACGCAGGGCAATGGATCTACCCACGCCGGCGCGACGCGCGCGAATCGCTTCGGACACATCGGCCGCCTCGGCGAACGTCGGCGGAACGTAGGTGCGTGTATCTTGCGACCCGCTGCTTCTCGACCCGCCGCACGTGCCCCCTCGCAAAATGCCTGCCATCAGTCTAAGCCCCCTTGAACCACCTAGTACAGGGACATTATATGGCGTTCCGGACGGACTTTGCACCCTACCTAGTGCGCTTAAGCATGAGCGATTTTCTAAAACTATACTTCTATGACACTGGCTTGGCGGCCAATCTGCTGGACATCGGAAGGGTGACAGGCCACTGTACGCAATCGAGGTCAAATCGTCCGCCACGTACCGGCCGAGCGCTTTCGAGAACCTGGAGGATCTCGCGCCGATCATGGGAGTGGACACAGACCATCGGTTCGTCGTCTATGGCGGCAGCGAATCCTTCCCCACACGGCACGGCAAAGTGCTGGACTTCGACAGTCTCGAGGCTTTGATCTCCTGATCGGACCGATCCCCGGGCCCGTCTGGCTTATAGATGGCGGGTGTTGGACGGGAATAGACAGTTCGGGGGCATGTTTTGTACCCCTGAACTGGCAAATAAGGCGCACCATCCGCCATCTATAAGCTAGATAGCATAAGTCAGGCCTCAGCGGAGGCAGGATTGGGCCCGACTTCCTTGTCCAGCTTGTTGCGCAACCTCACCACATCGCGCTCGAGCTCGTCGATACGACGAGCCTGCTGCCTGATAATAATGCCGGCCGTATCACCGTCGAACAGTCCGAGAGACAACGGATGAACGTCATTCGACGCAGCCGTTGCGGCAGGCTTCGGCTCAGTGGCCGTATTGGCGATGTCTTCAAGACTCCGCCTCGTCGCCAACGCACGCTTATACCGCGCCGCAAGCTGCGCTATGATCTCACCATCGGTCATGGTGTCGCTGCCGCTCACCGACTTGATGGCCGCATCCTTCCACCGCGCCACACTGCGCTCGATACGCTTGTAACCAACCAATTCCGGCGGCAGACCCGCTTCGCGGAAGATCTTGGTGGGCGACTCCCCCGCAAGATATCGGATAGTGCACACCTGTCTGAATGTGTCGGAATAGGTGATACGATCACGAGTCACATTGGAAACAGCCGGCAATCCACGCAACAGCTGAATCTCCTCGTCACTGAATGCTCCCCCACTGCGCATCGCAATACCTCCCATTGATGCTTCGTTGCTTTCTTTTGCGGATGTGCCTGCGATTCTATGGCCCTCCTTCCGCGCAATACCCCCACTTCACTCCCCTGACTAACAGCCCCCATAACGGTTCACGTTTCCAGATTCCGTTTGTTGCAACACATCCCACCGAAACTCCTTATACCCTCGAAAAATGCAATGCCCACCCACATCGGGCGGCACGTCCAAAGCAACGTAATATGGCGCAATCCAAGCAATCCCACATGAAATACAGAGCAATACAAAAAGGCCGACCCATAATGGGTCGACCTTAAATCACTCCGAATTGGTGTTCTTATCGAATACCGTCAGAGATGGGCGATCAGGCCTCGGCGTTCTGACGAGACTTGATGGCGATGGTCACGCCAGCGCCAGCCACGAGCAGAGCCACAACGGTGAACAGCATGGTTCCCGCAGCGCCGGTGAGCGGCAGCTGGGTGATGGACTTGATGTTCTTCACGGTCTTAGCAGACGTGTCGACCAGGCCCCACGGATCGGAAGTGGCGGTCAGAACAGCTGAACCGTCCTCCTTGCTGAAAGACACAGTAAAGCTCGGCATGATGTTGAGGTAGGCATCGCTGGCGCGCACAGTTTCCGTGACGGTGTAGATCTTGGCCTTATCAAGACCGGTGAAAGACAGCTTGCCATCAGCACCAGTCTTGACATCAGCAGTTGCGCCCGAAGTGGCAGCAGAAGCAGCCTTCTTGTAGGAACCGTCCTTCTGCTTCACGAAGTACAGCGTGGTGTCACCGTCCTTTACCTGGAAGGTAACGTTCTCAATGCCTTTGCCATCAGGATCCACCTTGGTGAATTCGAATTTGCCAAACGTGGTCGGGACCTGAACCGAGGTGCCATAGTTGTCAAGCTTGTTGACGACACCATTCTCGACGTCAGCTTCGTCATTGATCACTGCTTCAAAGGTGACCACAATCTTCTTGCCTGCATAAGCGGACGGATTCTCCACCTCGACATCGAAAGATGCGGTACCATTACCCGTGAAATCACCAGTCGGGGTAACACTGAAGTTGCTCGCAGGTTCAGCTTGGCGCTCCGCATTAGCCTCCTCCGTAAAGAACTGGAAGCTGTTAGCCTTGATGGTCAGACCCTTGCTCGGAGTATCGGTGAACTTGAACGCGGTCGGAGCCGGGTTCGCGACAACGCCGGTAAGGGTGTAGGTCAGAGTGTCACCGATGGCAGCAGAAGTCTTATTGACTTCCTTTGTCTTTTCGGGGTTGTTGGTGTTCTTCATGTTCACGGTGTTGGCGCCCCGAATCGGATCAGTCAAGACCTTATCAGCAACCGTGCCGGAAGCGACAATCATCGGGATTGCCTGGGTCACAGAACCAGTAGCAACCGCAGAGTCAATGAACACATAGATACCTGCCTGCAAAGACACGGTGGCGGAATAAGAGCCGTCTTGTGCAGCAACCGGGTTGCTCAGCGTAACATCAGTTCCGCTAGTCAAATGGCCTTCGCTCTCCAAAGCATCGGCAAACTTACGAGTTGCCGTAGGAGAAGCCCATGGGCGAACATCAGAAACATCCAGTTGGCCGGCATTCAGGGCTGCGGCCAGATGGTCCACCTCAGAATCCGTAGTATCCACACCGGCAGCCTTCAACGCGAAGTCAACGGCAGTCTTATTGCTAGAATTCGTCACCACACCGTAAGCAACGTTCTCGCCGGAACCATACTGAACATAATCGCCAATCTTGTATGCTTTCAGTTTGGCGTTGGTCAACTGTTCAGCGGTTTCAGCGGTGAACGTGAACGTTGCTTCGCCCGTTACCGGAGTACCAGCAGCGTCATCGGCCTGTGCGCTGGTTGCGCCCAGGGCCATGCCACCCAGCAGCGTCGCAGCGGCGGCGATGCCTGCGAAAAGTTTCCTCATCTTCATGAGAATCCTCTCTTCCTTATTGTTTGATTACTTGTTTTTGCAATCGCGGGAGGCGGGAACCCAACATGCCCCCGCGATCCGCAAATTTTGATTTGCCGGCCGGAATGCCCTCAAGTTGGTAGGCATTCCGGCCTCACACAGCAACTCAGACGAGTCGCTTCTTGTTATTCCAAATTTCGGCAGCGCCGATAAGCAGCACCGCGAGTCCGCCGATCACACCGCCAACGAACAGCCACTGACGATCCGTCGTTCCGCCCGTCAACGGCAACGCCGACACCGCCACATACGTATTGGTGAATTTGGCGACATTCGCAGACTGATTATCAACAGGCTTGCCGTTGTCGTCCTTGACTTGCTTGATGCTCACTGTTGGCGTGCCCATATCGGCAGGAACCGTCACGGTTACCGTGTATTCCGCCTGGGAATAGTGCAGGCCGACAATGGCGTTGGTGGGCTTGGTTTCCTTCACCGTGTAGGTGTAGGTGCCAGCGGTCTTGTATTCGATCTTGTTGAAGCTCGCCTCGTGATTTGCGGTATTCGTGCCGATCGCGACGGAAGCTGGATCATCAGGCAATGGAGCGTTCGGAGTTGGATCCGTGCCGATAATGGTGAAGTTGAAGGAGTCACCTTTCTTCCATTTACGACCGCTGATGCTCTTGGACACCTTGATCGAACCCTCAGCCAGAGTCGACTTCTTGTGAGTGTTGGTGACAGTGACCGTCCACTTCTTCACATTGTCAGCCGTATTCGCATCGGGCTTGGCTTTCCATAGCTCGTCGGCAGTGATTGCCACGTCTTGGCTCTCGTAAGAAGTTTCGTAGCCTTCAACAGCCTTTTCAATCACCTTATAAGTGTGATGACCGGGAGCTAGGTTTTCGAAGGATGCCTTCCACTCCGTGCCAGCCGTTGCCACAGCTTCGCGTTTCGAATCTTTTCCGTCGATCTGCAGTGTAAATGTCACCGATTCAGGATTGCCTTCTGAGCTCGCCTTGCCATCAGCATCAACCCACTTCTTCTGCACTGTGATGGCACCGGTCTTGACCTGATCGACAGGGTGTTCCGTATAAGGCGTATCACTGCAGTCGTGCGTTTCGCCGTCACCCGAGTAGGCCAAGCATGCGCTGCCGTTGGTGTAGAAACCAGGCTTACCTGCAGACGTGGCATTACCGGCAGCGTCGGAATCTGCGCTACCAATCACACCGTTGTAGCCATCTTTTCCATCGTTCTTGCTCGCCGCATAATCGTCATACGCCTTCTGCGTAGGCTTGATATCGAACTGCAGCGTGTAAGTCACACCATTAGGAAGTGGCTCCGTGCTCTTCGGCGATGCGGTAATCGTCTTACCACTCACATTGATATTCCATCCCGCAGTTACGTTAGCGCCATCATTGGTAACCACTTTTGCGGTTTCTGCAGGCTTGGCATCAGCAAATTCAGCATATTCCGACAGCGTATCCTGAATGGTCACGCCGGTATATCCGTTGGTGGTCGTAATAGTTTGCTGAATGTCTTCGAAAACCTTCGACAGTTCAGAAGCCGTACTGGCGGTCTTGTAGTAGCCCTTGTTCGAGCCGTCACTAAGCGTTACACCAGACGAATTATCCCAAGCAACACTTCCATAATGCGGATAATTGCTGGACACCGCATTCATAAACACATTGGCTTTGCATGTCTCATCTGACCGCCGATTGCACGAAGTTACGCTCGTGTTAGCACCAGAGAAGATGCCTACGCTGTACACACCAACATTCGCATCTTTCAGTTGCTTAGCGGTCGTCAATGTCTTGTTCGCAACAGTACTGTTGAATGTCCTATCCGTAGTCGGCACACCATCGGTAAAGAACACTACATACTTGATTGCATTAGTTCGCGTGTCCTTATCCAAGGTGGACTTAGCTTTGCTGAAACCAGCCGCAGTATTAGTGGCACCCTCGGGATTTAAGCTGTCGACCCCCTTTTTCAGTGTCGTTACGTCAGACGTAAGTTCGCTTAGCGTAGATGCAGATTTAGCAAAGCTCACCAACGAAACCTGTACTTTGTTAGCAGCGTTTGCGATTGTCTTATTCTGCGTATCAACGCCATTTAAGAAAGTGGTCACTGCCGCCTTCAGCGCTGCAGAGCGAACAACATTATCGCCTCCGCACGGGTCGAAGAAGGAGGGCTGATGACCATTCATGCAGTAGGCCATCGAGCCGCTGTTATCGAGCACTAGTGCGATGTCGACTGGCTGGGAGACGGTTTGCGAAGTGCTGGACCGCTTGCCCGTCACGTTGAGGTTCAACGTGTACGTATCGTTGGCACCATTCTTCTTGGTGATGGTCTTATGATGTTCCGGCGCTCCCAAAGGATCCGGATGGGCAGTCACCGTGAAGTGGCCCTGCACCGTATGATCAGCCGCAACAGTCATGTCAACGTAATGACGTCCATTTTCATCTATCTGAATCGCAGAGCTGGAAACAGCCTTGCCATTGTCAGTACCTTCGAATGTCACGTCATACTTAGACCAGTCACTTGGATTACCTTCCAAGTAGAAGCGAACTGTTTTCGATACACCTGCGCTAGCGAGGATCGGTAAAGTACTGCTCTCTGCCGTATTCGACGAGATCGAATCCGATTCAAGACTTCCGACTTCATTATTCGAAACACCAGCCCTAAATGTTGTGCTCGTATCACCACTGGCCAAACCGTTTACAGTGATCTTCGCAACAGCCTGCGAGAAAATAACGCCGAACGCCGCACCCTGCCTAGAGCCAGGACCACTGTTCTTCATCTCAATAGAAACCTGAGTTGGAGCGGACGTTGTATACAGACGAATGCCTTGAGGCACGCCGTCCCCATCCTTACCCGTGCAAGTTATAGTTTTCTTGTCATTCGAAGATTGCGGCTCACAGAAACCGTAATTGCTATCGTCTGTTGGATAAAATCCCAGTTGCGTAATCGCGGAATCGGAGGTGTACACCATCTGCTCGTTTTTGTTAGTACTTTCCGCATCCGCCATAACGAACGAATACTGCAGATTAGCTACGTCCTGACCGTTAATGGTGATATCTGAAAGCTGTATCTTCGAATCGTTCTGATATCCATCGTTTTGATACAGCGCGGGCTTGCTTCCGGTCGGGAAATCAGAATATCCCTCAACACCGAAGATTGCGTGATGTCCAGCTTCACCTGGGTGTGCTGCACGATTATCCCACGTTGGCACTCCACTGGCGGCGACCGTACGATTGCCGGAATAATGCGCGATAAATGACATGGTCAGGCCGCCGCCGAGATTCACGGTCATTTTTTGTCCGGCGTTTGTTTTGGCGGTCTTTGAGTTGAACTTGGACATATCAAGCCAGCACACGCGCTGCAAAGCATTCGTTCCAGCATAAATACAGTTGGAATCAGTAACATCCGCCACTGCAGAAGGACTATTTTGCGCGGCGTTGACAGGTTGCGGATTGGACTGTGCGGTGGTATCAGTCTGCGAGTTCGCATCCGAAGATGTAGCATCTCCGACATTTGCCGCATTCGCCGTGTTCACGTCGGCATCCGCACCAGTGTTGGTATCGGATTCAGTGTCTGCGGTACCGGTGGCAGTATCGCCTGCATTGTCCGCATCCGTGCCGTCCGCAGCATTCTTGCCATCAGTCGACTCGTTAGTAGTAGTCACGCTTTGATCCGTGGTGGTTTCCACAGTGGCCGGCGTATCTTCCGCAAGAGCGGCGGAGGTGGCGTAGCCCATGCCACTCAACATGGCGACCGATGCGAGCACAGCCACTATACGTTTGGCAAGTCCTCCCCTGGGCTTCGCCTTATATTCATGTGCATGCCTCATGAGCATCCCCTTAATCCCGTGCAATCACACGTCTCACGACGCGCAACCTCTCTTCATGCCAGGATTTGCGACATCTTCTACGTGCCCGAATAATCCTGACAGTGCTTCAACTCTGAAAGCTAGAGGAAAAGGGACCGCCATGCGTACACCCTAAGTGCGGAAAAGTCGGGTATCGCACAATCGATGGAAATTGCTGAATTGCAACACAAGTCACCCGCGAAAAGCACCCGACGTCACCGCAAAGAAACGATGGGATAATCACCAAAATGACGCTTCTTCATACTTTCGTAACCATTAGTCAATAATGGAAATCACGCATTTTTTTGTGCGCCAACCACGTTTTTATATTCAAATTGCATGTCAGACACGCCTTCATGCAGTAGCCACGTCAGCCGCGCTTCGGCCACCAAGCCGCATGTCTGCGAATATGCCACGGCCGCCTGCACAGCCAAACCAGCAACAAACCAAGCAGCAATGTGGCCACCGCGGCCGCAATCGCAATCGTCCGCGCGTCCTTCGCCGCATTCCGTTCCTCGGGAACCACTCCAGGAATCGGCGCACGCACCGCTGAAACCAGTAATCGGTGAGTGTTCACACCGTATGGCGTGCAGGTCATCAACGTCACCCGGTCCTCGCCGGGCACGATCTTCAACGTAGAAGTGTCATTCGGTTCGATTACCGAAATGCGATCCACCTTGTAGCCGAGCGTGCGGCCCATCACTTCGATGTAGAAGTAGTCGCCGACGCGCATCTCATCCAATCGGGTGAACATCATCGCGTCCACAAGCCCGCGATGCCCGGTGATTACGGCATGCGTGTTCTTGCCGCCCACCGGCAGACTACTGCCATACAAATGCCCCGCACCGGACGCGAGTGCCGACTGCGACGTGCCATGGTAGATCGGCAGTTTCACGGAGATTTTCGGAATACGGATAGTGCCCATCACACCGCTGCCGGAATCCAGCAGGCTTTGATATTCCGTATCTTTGGCGCTGGCGCTGTCTGATTCGTTGGAACCGGATTCGCTGGACCGCGAACTGCCCTGCGCCTGGGAGAACGGATCCTTCGC
>ERZ780057.489-NODE-489-length-15857-cov-2.84831_pt1 | contig 15857 bp, 9 predicted proteins | sample MGYA00511844_ERZ780057 | MGnify/ENA primary metagenome ERZ780057 (study PRJEB29588, sample SAMEA2149030) | human gut metagenome | biome: human gut; feature: human-associated habitat; material: faeces | place: Denmark | collected 2008/2010 ...
ATATAGTATTAATATAAAATTAGAAAGTATGAGAGAGTTGAAAAATCATCCGTCCCCGGACCAGTTGGATTCGTATGACAAGTATCCGTGCTATTATGAGAACGATTTGGAATTAGTCTATACACCCCAGCAATCCATATTTACGCTATGGGCACCAAGTGCCGATAATGTCCGTTTAAACCTGTATTCATCCGGCGAAGCGGGAGATCCGGAAGAACAACTGGAAATGGACATAGCCGACAATGGGACCTGGTGTATCCATATAGACCGTGATCTGAAAGGTTCTTTCTACACCTTCCAAATAGAAAAAGATGGAAAATGGCTGGACGAAACACCCGGTATCTGGGCAAAAGCAGTCGGCATCAATGGCAATCGCGCTGCTGTAATCGACTGGAACGAGACAAATCCCGAAGGTTGGGAATCAGACCAGTCACCCGAACTGAAAATGTATTCCGATATCATTCTTTATGAACTTCATCACCGCGATTTTAGTATTGATCCAAACTCAGGAATTGAACATAAGGGGAAGTTTCTTGCTCTGACAGAGACCGGAACTAAAACTCCCGAAGGAGAATCTTCCGGACTGGATCATTTAAAAGAATTGGGAGTAACGCATATACACATCCTTCCTTCATTCGATTTCGCCACAATCGATGAAAGGAAATTGGAGAAAAACAAATACAATTGGGGATATGACCCGAAGAATTATAATGTACCAGATGGAAGTTACTCCACCGATCCTGTCACCCCCACCACCCGTATCCGCGAATTTAAAGAGATGGTAAAAAGCCTCCATCAAAATGGTTTTCGTATTGTACTCGATGTGGTTTATAACCATACAGCCTCAACCGAGCATTCTAATTTTGACCTGACGGTTCCGGGATATTTTTACCGCCAGAATCCCGACGGTTCCTATTCAAATGCTTCCGGGTGTGGAAATGAGACAGCCTCAGAACGCGAAATGGTTCGCCATTATATCATTGAGTCGGTCAAATTCTGGGCGAAAGAATATCACATTGACGGTTTTAGATTCGATCTGATGGGGATACATGACATCGACACCATGAACCAGTTAAGAGAGGAATTATTAAAAATTGACCCCACCATTTTTGTATACGGAGAAGGTTGGGTAGCAGCAGATTCTCCATTACCTTTCGAGCAACGGACTGTAAAGGAGAATGTACGAAAAATGAAAGGTATTTCCGTATTTAATGATGAATTTCGTGACGGTCTGAAAGGAAGTACCTTTGACGAACAGGAACCAGGGTATGCCTTCGGAAATATCAACGGGCATTTTGAACCTGTCAAATATGGAATCGTTGGCGGAACACAACACCCACAGGTAGATTATAGCGGGTTACTTTACTGTGACGGTCCATATGCCGCTGCTCCCTCTCAAATGATTAACTTTGTTTCCTGTCATGACGGATATACGCTGGTAGATAAGCTGAAATTATCTGTTCAAGGCGAACATTCTGAAGAAGAACTGGTTCCTATTGACAAATTAATACACACCGTGCTTTTAACCTCGCAAGGTATTCCTTTTATTCGTGGCGGGGGAGAAATCATGCAGGACAAACAGGGAGAGCCAAACAGCTACAAGTCTTCTGACGCCGTCAACCAAATAGACTGGGCGTTAAAAGCTAAAAACCGTGATATATTCAATTATATCAGAACATTAATCGCACTCCGCAAAAAACATCCCGCCTTCCGTATTCCTACAGCAGAGGGCTTAGAGAAATGGCTTCATTTTCTTGATACAGGCGATTCCGGTGTCATCGCTTATACTCTAGGCGAGTATGCTAACGGTGATGAATGGAAAGAAATTCTGGTTGCATACAACGGTAACCGGAATCAGGCAGATATCAATATCCCGGAACAAGATTGGATTATAGTCTGCCATAACGGACAAATTGATCTAGACAGTCAGGAGCATTTATCGGGAGGGGATATTTCTATCGCAGCATCTTCAGCTCTTATCTTGTATCGTCAATAAAAAGGAGATCAACTTGATATTATTAAATAAAAGTACAATTATAAATCAGTTAGACTATGTTAGAAAATGAATTATGGGGAAATACTATTGAAAACTGGGGTATTTCCATTCTTATTATTTTAGGAGCAATTATTATTGTCAAATTATTATCGCTATTAGGCAAGAAAGTTATCAAACCTTTTGTTACGGGAACCGACAATCACCTGGACGACGTCATTTTTTACTCTTTGGAAGCGCCTGTTAAGTTTGCTATAATTCTGTTGGGAATCTGGATCGCTATCCATCGGTTGGTTTATCCGGACAGTTTTGTGAAAGTAGTTGACAATGCTTACAGCATTTTGATTGTTCTGGATATTACTTGGTTTTTCGGCCGTTTGTTCAGTAGTTTACTTCAGGTTTACTGGGGAAAGCAGTCCAACGGACAAGCTAACAAAATGATGCCAATCATCAAAAGAACCATCTTGGTTATAGTCTGGCTCATCGGCATCGTCATGGCTTTGAGTAATGTGGGAGTTAACATCAGCGCTCTGTTGGGAACTTTGGGTATTGGTGGTATCGCATTTGCGTTGGCAGCACAAGATACAGTAAAAAACGTTTTCGGTACGTTTACCATTCTGACGGATAAACCTTTCAGCATCGGAGACACAATTCGCGTGGATAGTTATGAAGGAACGGTAGTAGACGTAGGAGTCCGAAGCACAAAAATAATGAATTACGACAAACGTATTATAACTTTCCCCAATTATAAGATTACCGATACTTCTATCGTTAATATTTCATCCGAACCTATGCGCCGAGTAGTCTTGAATCTTGGACTGACGTATGATACGACTTCCGAAAAGATGAAAGAAGCTTTAGAACTATTGAAATCCATCCCCAAAAGAGTAGAAAATGTATCTTCTAACCCTTCTGATATAGTCGCTGTTTTTACAGAATACTCAGATTCCGCATTGGTTATCATGTATATCTATTTTATAGAGAAACAAGGAGATATTTTAGGCGTAACCTCAAATATGAATATGGAAATACTGGCTGCTTTTAATAAAGCAGGATTGAACCTTGCTTTTCCGACACGGACTGTCTATATTCAGAAAGACGAATCATTGAAACAAGAAAGTTGATAAACCCATCGTTCTCTTAGAAATATGTACATGCAGCCCAACATCAATGTGCTATTTTTAAGATTAAACAAAAATACAGTTGAAATAAAAATAGTAAAACAAAGAATAAAGCGCATAAATTAGTGCAATAATATACGGAATAACAGATTATTATTGCATAAATTCACATGAGATATGCATCTTTTTCTATCACTAAACCATTCGTTGGTCTTAAAGAAACGCCTCCTTGGTTTAAAACCAACGTATTCTTCCTCACCGAGGAACCTGTTTTTCCTCGGTGAGGAAGAGATAAAAAGACTATCCGGAGCTTGTTTTCACGCTGGTTAATCACAAATAGCGAAAAGGCAAGATTAAACAAAAAGTTATCCTTTCAGCCAATACATCATCCAAAAGAAAACATAAGAAGTAATATCATATCAATCTATTCAGCATACAACTTAAATAAAAGAAAGGAAGATTTTCATTCAAGCAAATGCAGGCGTTTTTCTACTTCTTATTTATCCGTAATGTAATTTATAGCATTCCTTGGCTGATTAAATATTCCTTTTTTAAGAAAGTTCTTTTTTTCAGCAATAGGTAAGCCTGAGCAATAGTTAACGAACGACTGACAATACACAAACGATCATAGTAATTAGTAAGTCTGCAAGATCTTTTCGAAGCAGCTTTGTTGCCTGTTGTATACGATAAGCAATTGTTTTTACTGAAACCCCGGAACTCTCAGCTATTTCCTTATAGCTCTTTTTAGTAAAACGATGCATAACAAAAGCCTCCCTATAGGAAGCAGGCAATGCATCTATAGCTTCTTTCACTCTTTTTGAAAGCTCTTGGAACTGGTAAGTCTCTGCATCATGTATCAGCTTTTCCATCTCCTCATAATACATAGTATCAGCATGATTCTTCAGCTGTTTTTGCTTGATGCAGTTAAGTGATCTATGGTAAACCGATTTGAGTAAATATCTGCCTAAGGAAGTTTAAACCTGAAGTGTTTCACGATGTTCCCACAGCCATAAAATAGCGTCACCCGCTATTTCTTTCGACTCTTCATAGTCTACAAACCTATTTCCATACGCACAAAGAATCGGATAGTATTTTTTAAATATACTATCAAAAGCGATCATCTCCCCTCTCCTTAGTGCCATCAATAAGTACGCATCTTCATTGCTGTATTCCATGGCTGCAATGATAATGCTTATATTTTAAATAAGCGTAAAATAACACAGTTATTAACCATAAAGTTTATTAATGTTAATTATTTAAATAACCTTAGTAGTTTTATTTTCCCGCTTGTCTCTTTAATAAATTTATCATGGAAATGCATCATTCAACTATAGAAGACTTGCTGATCAGCTATTATGATGGTAAAGCAACAGCAGACGAAATTCAGGAAATAGAAGCCTGGATCAAATTGTCAGATGAAAATAAAAAGAAGGCCATGGACATTTACACACTTCTTCTTATGACTGACACGCAACAGATTACTGAAAAAATGGATATGAATGAGGAGCTATCAAAAGTGAAGGGACGGATGCAAGAGAATAAGTATCATATTTCCTGGTGGGGTTGGATACAACGTGCAGCTGTTGCCTTACTCATACCGATGGCTATTACTATTTTGGTTTTGCTTAACCAACCCCAATCTACCGCCCCCGTCCATGCCCAGATATTCGAAGTCCGGACACAACCCGGAATGATAACTTCTTTCAGATTACCAGACAGCACTTTAGTGTACTTAAACTCCGGCTCAGTCTTAAAGTATCCTTCCATTTTCACCGGTAACATTCGTGAAGTGAGTCTGAATGGCGAAGCGTATTTTGAAGTTGCGAAAGACCCTGAACATAAATTCATTGTTTCGACTCCCCAAAAATCTAAAGTGGAAGTTTTGGGTACACACTTTAACCTGGAAGCATTTGATGAGATGGATGAGGTGATTACCACTTTGGTAGAGGGAAAGGTCGAATTTGTTTATGAGAAAGACGGACAGGGAAGTAAAATACTAATGCGTCCCGGACAAAAAGTGATTTATAATAATAAGGACGGACAGATTCTGTCATACAACACCAATGGCGAATCGGAGCTTGCCTGGATGGACCAAAAGATTATTTTTGATAAAACTCCATTTAAGGCAGCATTGCATATACTGAAGAAACGCTATAATGTAGATTTTATTGTAAACACTTCGAAATTTGACAAATATACATTTACCGGAGCGTTTACAGAACAATATATAGAAGAGATTCTGGAGAATTTTAAAATATCCTCACACATACGCTGGCGTAATGTGAAACTGACAAATAATCAAAGTGAAGAAAGGAGGCAGATTGAAATATATTAAAGCCTTTCATGTTTAACCAATAAAATTATAATACGTATGAGAAACTTCCAACCGCCTTAAAAAAAGCATACAGGCAGATGTTCCCGCATCCAGCCTGTATGAGAAAGCCTTTAACCTGTTTGAATACAAACAGAGAAAATTATTTCTTAACTTTAATTCATGCAAATATATGAAGAAAAACAATTATGTCCAACAATTGCGGGCGGATAATCCCGTTTTTATTGTTTGGAAAAAAATTCCTTTGTCTATGAAACTGCTCTTTGTTTTCTGTTTTTGTTTTGTTGGGCTTCTATGTGCTAACGACAGCTACGCCCAACGTACTATGATCTCTGTGAAAGCACAAAACTTGACTGTGAAAGAAGTTCTGTCACAAATTGAGGCACAATCTGATTTTAGCTTTTTCTACAATGACCATCATATTGATGTAGACCGCCGGGTATCGGTAGTTACCGAACAGAGCAATATATTTACCTTATTGAATGAAGTGTTTAAAAACACCAATGTCAAATATGCCGTACGTAATAAAAAAATAATATTATCTACGCAAATAGTGGAAGCGCCTGCCGCGAAACAAACCGTGCAGATAAAGGGAAAAGTGACGGATATGTTTGGCGATCCGGTCATTGGCGCTACCGTAATGGAAGATGGGACCCAGAATGGTACAATTACAGACCTGGATGGGAATTTCATATTGAATACAGCATCTGCCAATGTGACGATTACGGTTTCTTACGTAGGCTATATGTCCCAGACCGTGAAGGCACAGCCCGGCAAAAGTCTGTCGGTCATCCTGAAAGAGGATACCAAGACACTGGACGAAATCGTTGTCGTAGGTTTTGGTACACAGAAGAAAGTCAACCTGACCGGTTCGGTATCTACGGTAAATGCCGAGGATTTACTGTCACGTCCGGTTTCTAATGTAAGCCAAGCATTACAAGGATTAGTTCCGGGAATGAATTTTTCTTATGCTTCGGATGGCAACGGTGGTGAAATTGGTGCAGACATGAAAGTGAATATCCGTGGAGCCGGTACGATCGGTGACGGTTCCAATGCATCTCCGCTGATTCTGATCGACGGCATGGAAGGAAACATGAATATGCTGAACCCCAATGATATTGAAAGTATTTCGGTGTTGAAGGATGCGGCTGCCTCTTCCATCTATGGTTCCCGTGCGCCATTCGGCGTAGTGTTGATAACGACTAAAAAAGGAAAAGCGGGGAAAGTCAACATTAATTATAATAATAGTTTCCGCTGGTCAGAAGCCATTAATCTGCCGGATGTAGCAGATGCCTACACTTATGCCATGTACTTCAACAAAATGCAGTTGAATGATGGTAAAACAGCGGTACAGTTTGACGATACCCGTCTTCAGGCTATCAAAGATTACGCATCAGGCACAATTACCACTACTACCCAACCGAACAGAAATACTCCCACTATCTGGGACTGGATCGGTAATACGAATACAGACTGGTATGACGTAGTTTTCGGAGGTACAGCATTCTCGCAGGAGCATTCTCTCAGCGTCAGCGGAGGAACAGAAAAAATACAGTATTATTTCTCCGGCAACTATATGGGACAGGAAGGAATGATGGCTATCCGCTGTGATAAATTACAGCGTTATTCGGTGAGCAGCAAGATTAACGCACAGCTTTATCCGTGGCTGAACATGAATTACAGCATGAAATATATGCGGAAAGATTATAGCAAGCCTACCGCGATGACTGATAATACCTTATATCAGAATATAGCCAAACGCTGGCCGATGGAACCAACTGTAGACCCCAACGGTTATCCGATGGGTAATACGATTATCCGGCCGATTCTCTATGGAGGCGATAACAATTCGCAGACTGACTGGCTATACCAACAGTTCCAGGTGGTGATAGAACCGATCAAAGACTGGAAAATCTTCGGAGAAATCAATTATAAAGTGATAGATGCCTTCACCCATACGGATTATTTAAAGGTGCCGCAGATGAATGTAGCCGGCGAACCTTATTCCGGTGATACATGGAAAACGTCGAAAGTTACCGAAGGTGCCGAGCGTACCAATTATTTCAATGCCAACGTCTACAGTGAATATTACAGATCATTTGCCGACGCACACCATCTGAAAGCAATGGTCGGTTTTCAGGCCGAAGTAAATAAATGGCGGCAGTTGCAGGCGTCCAAGCTGGACTTGATTTCAGAATCCGTGCCCAGTATTAATGCCGCTACGGGTGAATCGACTATCGATAAGTCCAAACTGACACATTGGGCAACAGCCGGTTTCTTCGGCCGACTCAATTATGATTATAAAGAACGGTATCTACTGGAAGTCAATCTCCGGTATGACGGTACTTCATGTTTTGCAAAAGACAAACGCTGGAATTTGTTCCCTTCCTTCTCTGCCGGATGGAACGTAGCCCGTGAGGCATTCATGGAACCTGCCAGCCATATCATTAATACGTTAAAGATCCGCGGTTCCTGGGGAGAACTGGGCAATCAGAATACAGAAAACCTATATCCGTATATCCAGTTAATGAAGTTTGTCGCCCAAGATCCCAACTCCAACTGGCTGATTAACAACAGCCGTCCCAACACAGCGAATGCACCGGATTTGATTTCAGCGCTATTAGGATGGGAAACCATGCGGTCATGGAACATCGGTTTTGACCTAGGTATGCTGAACAACCGTCTGACTGTAAGTTTCGACTGGTTCAACCGGAAGACTATCAATATGGTAGGACCAGCTCCCGAACTTCCTGTAACTTTAGGGGCAAATGTACCCAAAATGAACAATGCGGATATGCAGTCTACCGGTTTTGAATTGGATTTGGGATGGCGGGACCGCATTAAAGATTTTGACTACGGCGTGCACCTGTTGCTTTCGGACGACCGTCAGAAAATCCTCAAATACCCTAACACGACTGGTAAAATAAACACGTGGTATGTCGGTAAATATAATGGAGATATATGGGGATTCGAAACCATTGGCATAGCTAAAAGCCAGGAAGAAATGGATGCTCATCTTGCTTCACTGCCCAATGGCGGACAGGATGCATTAGGAGTCAAATGGGGCGCAGGTGACATCATGTACCGGGACCTGAATGGTGACGGCAAGATTTCTGACGGAGCTACGCTTAATGACCCGGGTGACAAAAAAGTCATCGGTAACTCTTCTCCGCGATTCCGGTTTGGTCTGGACCTGAATGCATCCTGGAAAGGCATTGATGTACGCTTATTCTTTCAAGGAGTGGCGAAACGTGATGCCTGGCTGAACGACAATATGTTCTGGGGAGCTACGGGAGGTATCTGGCAATCGGCCTGCTTTACTTCTCATCTTGACTTCTTCCGCGAAGAAGGGGATGATTTCTGGAGTGCCAACAAAGATGCTTATTTCCCTCGTATCTTAGTTGATAACTTCGCCAAAAATCAAAAGACGCAAACCCGCTATCTTCAGAATGCCGCCTATGTACGGTTGAAGAATTTGCAGATCGGATATACCATACCCGCCCAGATCACACGTAAAATAGGTGTCTCCAACCTGAGAGTATTCTTCTCGGGAGAAAACTTATTCACCCTTACGGGATTGCCCGGAGGATTCGACCCGGAGACAATTAATACCGGTTATGGAGCAAAAGACGGATCGAACAGTTCAGGAAAGACTTATCCGCTGTCCCGTACTTTTTCCACAGGATTTAGTGTTAACTTTTAATTGATGACGTATGAAAAAGATAATTAAATATTTATTTTTGCTGACAGGGGGAAGCTTTATACTCGCTTCTTGCAATGATTTTCTGGACAGGGAACCTTTGGACAGTGTGACTCCGGACAACTTTTTCTTTACTGAAAATGACTTGGCTGCCTATGCCGTAAAGCATTACAACTTCACGACGCATGAAGGATTTAATGCCGGAATCTGGAAAAATGACAATGCAACAGATAATCAGGCTGCCACTGACTATGATAAGAAATGGATTCCCGGTCAATGGAAAGTTCCGGAAGCATACGATAATCCTGCAAGCAATGATCCGTGGTATTTCTCTGCCATTCGTGAAGCTAATTACTTCCTCGAAACAGTAGTACCCCGATTTGAAAAGGGAGAGATAGAAGGTTCGGAAACAAACATAAAACATTATATAGGTGAAATGTATTTCCTGCGCGCCAAGAATTACTTGTCAAAACTGGAGACCTTCGGCGACTTCCCGATTATAAAGAATACGTTGCCGGATGAAAGTGCATCTCTGATTCAGGCAAGTAAACGGGAACCCCGCCATAAAGTGGCACGTTTTATCCTGGAAGACCTGGATCTGGCAATCGGCTTGCTGACCAATACTATATCCGGTGGAAAGAACCGCATTACCCAAAATGCAGCTCTGTTATTGAAATCCAGAGCAGCCCTGTACGAGGCTTCCTGGCTGACTTATCACAGAGGCACCGCTTTAGTGCCGGGTGGTTCGGGATGGCCGGGAAAGGCAGAAGACATTGCGGGCTTTAATATCGATACGGAAATCGCATTTTTTCTGAAGGAGGCCAAAGCGGCAGCCAAAGAAGTGATAGGCAATGCAGCCTTGGTACAGAATACAGCAAAAGACTGCATGGATGAAACAGTTAAAACAGACGAAGACAAATATAAAATGAGCAACCCCTATTTTGCTCAGTTCTCAGCGAATAGCCTGGAAGGATATTCAGAAATATTATTGTGGCGTGCGTATAACCTGCTCGACTATAAGATTGTGCACTCAGCTCCTTTCTATATTCGCGTGGGTGGAAATACCGGATTTACCCGGCAATATGTGGAGAGTTTCCTCTGCCGTGACGGTAAGCCGATCTATGCAACCGACCAGTATAAAGGGGACGAGTCATTATCGGATGTACGCAAAAACAGAGATCTACGCCTACAACTATTCCTGATGACATCGGGTGAGACTCTCAGCCCGAATGTAATGAATGGTACTCCCGATTTGCTGCCGGAGGTTCCGCAACTTTTGGATATAACAGAAAAGAGATGCGTAACAGGCTATCAGGTACGTAAAGGATTGTCAGGAAACTGGTACCGGGATGGCAACACAGCGATTGAAGGGTGTCCGGTATACCGCGTAGCCGAAGCTTATCTCAATTACATCGAGGCTGACTGTATGGAGCATAATGGAACTTCCATTGGTTCGGAGGCAGCAGGATATTGGGGAGATCTCCGCGAAAGAGCCGGATTGCCAAGAGACTATACAGTGACCGTGAACAATATCGATCTGTCCAAAGAACTGGACTGGGCCGTATATTCGGCAGGTAAAACAGTCTCTCCTCTACTATATAACATCCGCCGTGAACGGCGTTGTGAGCTACTTGCAGAAGGTTTGCGCATGTTAGACTTAAAACGCTGGAGAGCGCTGGATCAGGTTAAACAATTTGTAATCCAAGGGGTTAACTTATGGGAATCCGATTTAAAGGATAAATACATGCAGGACGGAAAAAATCTTCTGATACAGGAAGGAACGGAAGGACAGACCTCTAATGTATCAAGCTATGCTAATAGCGGTAAATATCTATGTCCTTACCGCGCTGTGAAGACAAACAATCTGATGTATGATGCAGGATACACATGGTGTGAAGCGCATTATCTGAATCCTATCGCTATCACGCACTTCAGAATTACGGCCTCAAATCCTAACGATCTGAGTACTTCTATTATTTACCAGAATCCGGGATGGCCGATTCAAGCCAATGAAGGGCCGATAGGTATTAAATAAAATAGATAAAGCCATCTTGGATATGGTAAAAAAGTGTAGGACGAACTGGGCTAATGTTTAATAAAAAATAAAGCTCGGCGTCCTATGCTTCAAACTATCGGGAAATTTGTACCTTGCCCGAACGAAATTCTAATGCGAAACAAAACAGTCTGATACTAATATATAAAAAGATAAATCAATCAAGCAAATCTAAGAATTATGAAAACGACTTCTACATGGTGGAAAATCTTACTCAGTGGTCTGTTATTGGCTGGAACACTGGTAGCTTATGCCGACGCTTACCAGCCATCTTACTCCACAGCCGGCTTTTATCAGCTTTCCAACACAGGCCGCACAGCGTATAGCATGAACCCAGCCTGGCGGTTTTACAAAGGTCATATCGAAGGGGCGGAACAGCCGGAATTCAATGACAAAGACTGGAACATCGTATCACTGCCCGACGGCATAGAATACCTCCCTACCGAGGCAAGCGGATGCATCAATTATCAGGGTGAAATCTGGTATCGCAAGCATTTCACTCCCGAAGAGAGTTGGAAAGGGAAACAACAATTCCTCCATTTTGAAGCCATTATGGGAAAGTCAAAAATATGGGTAAACGGCAAGTTACTAAAAGAACATTTCGGTGGTTTTCTGCCTGTCATCGTAGATGTCACTTCCAGTCTGAAGTACGGAGAAGACAATGTAATCACTGTATGGGCAGACAACAGTGACGATCCCTCCTACCCTCCCGGCAAACCGCAAGATGCACTGGATTTTGCATACTTCGGAGGAATTTACCGGGATTGCTGGATGATAGTTCACAACAAGGTATTCATCACCGATCCGAATTATGAGAACGAGACAGCCGGAGGCGGATTGTTTGTCTCTTTCGACAAAGTTTCCGAGCAATCCGCACAGTTGAAACTGGATGCACATATACGCAACACTTCCGGAAAGTCCTTCGGTGGTAAAATAATCTATGAACTCTATGACCGCGACGACAAACGTGTTCTCTCTAAGGAGACCGGTTTGTCGGTAAGCAAGGGGCTTGCGAAACAAACTTCCTGCAAAGTGACTGTAGAAACACCTCATTTATGGTCACCCGACAGCCCCTACCTTTACAAACTACACATTTATATAAAGGATAAAGCCGGTAACACCATTGACGGATATTACCGCCGCATCGGTATTCGCAGCATTGAATTTAAAGGAAAAGACGGATTCTGGCTGAATGGCAAACCTTATCCCTATCCTCTGATGGGAGCCAACCGTCATCAGGATTTTGCAGTGATAGGCAACGCCTTACCCAACAGCCTTCATTGGCGGGATGCGAAGAAGTTGCGTGACGCCGGAATGCGTGTTATCCGCAACGCCCACTATCCGCAAGATCCGGCGTTTATGGATGCTTGTGATGAATTAGGACTGTTTGTTATTGTCAACACACCGGGATGGCAATTCTGGAATGATCAGCCGATCTTTGCTCAAAGAGTGTATAGTGATATCCGCAATATGGTTCGCCGCGACCGCAACCACCCCAGTGTATGGATGTGGGAGCCGATTCTGAACGAAACATGGTATCCGGCGGATTTTGCCAAAAATGTAGTGGACATTCTCAATGAAGAATATCCGTATCCGTATTGCTATGCCGGATGTGATGTAACCGCACGTGGACACGAATACTTCCCGATACACTTCACCCATCCGATGAACGGAGGTGGCGGAGCCTTTAACTCCGAAAATTTAGACCCGAAAATCAGTTATTTCACCCGCGAGTGGGGAGATAATGTGGACGACTGGAATTCTCATAACTCGCCAAGCCGGGTCAACCGTGGCTGGGGAGAAGTACCGATGCTGATACAGGCACAGGGCTATGCTAAGAACGATTATCAGCTTACCAGTTATGATATATTGTACAGAACTACCAGACAACATATGGGTGGTTGCCTGTGGCATTCATTCGATCATCAGAGAGGCTATCATCCAGATCCGTTCTACGGAGGTATCATGGATGCCTTCCGACAACCGAAGCTATCTTATTATATGTTCTGTTCCCAGCGTCCTGCCGAACCCAACCAGGAATTGATCGCAGATAACGGACCGATGATTTACATAGCTAATGCCATGACTCCTTTCTCTCCGAAAGATGTAACGATATATAGCAACTGCGATGAAGTTCGCCTCACCTATTGCAAGGGAGGCAAAGAGTATACTTATCATAAGCCGGCAAATGAAGTCGGAATGCCTTCACCCGTCATCACATTCAAGGATGTATTTGATGTCATGTATGATAAAAAGCTGTCACGCCAAAAGAAACAGGCAGATTCTTACCTTTTGGCAGAAGGATTAATGGACGGGAAAGTGGTTGCGACACATAAAGTAACACCCACACGCCGCCCGTCAAAACTATTGCTCTGGGCAGATGACGAGAAAGTGCAGATGAAAGCGGACGGATCGGACATTGTGACGGTCATTGCAGCCATCGCAGATGAAAACGGAAACATCAAGCGTTTGAATAATTATGAAGTAAAGTTCGAAATCGAAGGACAGGGCCAACTGGTTGCCGACGAAGAAACATTCACCAATCCACGTCCGGTACTTTGGGGAACTGCTCCGGTGCTGGTAAGATCCACCACCACACCGGGAGAAATCAAAATCCGCGCATCGGTGGTATGGCAAGGCAAACATACGCCGGTTCCGGCAGAACTGATTATTCCTACTTTTCCTTCGGAACATATGCTGGTAGCAGACAAAGAAGAACTGACACAAGCACAATCCGCAAGCAAAGATGCCGGAAATAAGGTGAATGCCGCCTCATCCGATTGCGAAAAGCGTGTACTTGAATTGCAACAGGAACTGAACCGCGTGAAACTGAAAGAAGTAGAAAAGCAACAAAGTGACTTTGAATAATGCGCATGGTTCTATCTATAAACAGAAAAACACAAACTTATTAAAATACAGTTATGATAAATAGAATAGTATATACTTCATTTTTGTTAGGAGCGAGTTTCGCCAGTACAGAAGCACAGGTAAGTACTCCTCCCAATATTGTATTGATTTTATGTGACGACATGGGATTCTCCGATCTGGGTTGCTACGGAAGTGAAATCCAGACTCCCAACATAGACCGTCTGGCAGAAAACGGGGTACGCTTCAGCCTGTTCAAAAATACAGGAAGAAGCTGCCCCAGCCGTGCTGCTTTACTGACAGGGCATTATCAGCACGAAGCCGGCATGGGATGGATGACGGCAGTAGATGAACACCGCCCCGGATACAGAGGACAAATTACGAAAAACATCCCCACCATTGCCGAGGTGATGAAAGCGAATGGCTACAGCACATATATGAGCGGTAAATGGCACGTCACAGTAGACGGAGCTTTTGATGCTCCCAACGGCAGCTATCCGGCCCAACGGGGATTTGACAAATATTACGGTTGCCTGAGCGGAGGAGGCAGTTATTATAAACCGACACCGGTATACAGCAATCTGACCCGAATCACTGAATTCCCCGATGACTATTACTATACCACTGCCATCACCGATTCCGCCGTCAGTTTTGTCAAGCAACACCCTACAGACAAACCGATGTTTATGTACGTAGCTCACTATGCCCCTCACTTACCCCTCCAGGCTCCTGCCGATCGTGTAGAAAAATGCAGAGACCGATATAAAGTGGGATATGACGTGTTGCGCAAACAACGTTTCGACAGGTTAAAGGAGTTGAAGTTCATTTCGGACGAGATGGATTATCCTGTCTACCAAAAAGAATTTGGCGGGAAACGTCCCTCCTGGGGAACGCTTACCCCAAAGCAACAGGAACAGTGGATTACCGATATGGCAACCTATGCCGCCATGATCGAAATTGTGGATAGCGGAATCGGTGAACTGGTGGAAACCATCAAGGAGAAAGGGATACTGGACAATACCGTATTTATCTTCTTAAGCGATAACGGTGCAACCAAGGAAGGCGGATATCTGGGGCAGCTTATGGCTGATTTGAGCAATACTCCTTATAGAAGCTATAAGTCACAATGTTTTCAGGGAGGCACAAGTACCCCTTTTATCTTATCTTATGGCGATGCCGGAAAAAACAAGATGAAAGGTCAGATTTGCAGACAACCTGCCCACATTATAGACATACTGCCTACCTGCATGGATATTGCCACAGCCACTTATCCGTCAGAATTCAAAGAGAATTTGCCCGGCAAGAGCTTACTCCCTTCAATTCATGGAAAAAAGATAAAGCCCAGAGAATTATACTTTGAGCATCAAAGTTCCTGCGCCATTATTTCCGACCATTGGAAACTGGTACGGGGCAGCCGGAATGAACCATGGGAGCTAATCGACTTATCGATAGATCCGTTCGAAACCAAAGATTTGTCCGCCCAATATCCAAAGATTGTGAAGAAACTAGAAGTTAAATGGAATAAATGGGCAGAACAGTGTAATGTCTTCCCACTCGAAAACAAACCTTGGACCGAAAGAATTAATTATTATCTGAAACAAAATCCGGATCAAAGCGGAAAAGAATAAAATCAGGGAACAATAACCTTTTTAATACCAGGTTATAGAAAAAGACTGTTCCTTTTGAAGCGAACAGTCTTTTTTCTGTTTACATAACATATTGTTTGTATATAGCTGTTTTTTTGTTATTTTTGCACCATCATCTTCTAAAAAGCTGTGATACACATAGATTAA
>ERZ780057.501-NODE-501-length-15664-cov-8.23211_pt1 | contig 15664 bp, 8 predicted proteins | sample MGYA00511844_ERZ780057 | MGnify/ENA primary metagenome ERZ780057 (study PRJEB29588, sample SAMEA2149030) | human gut metagenome | biome: human gut; feature: human-associated habitat; material: faeces | place: Denmark | collected 2008/2010 ...
AAAGTCCGCGGATCAGAGATACCATTTCCCGGTAATAGCCATTCTGGAATGCTTTATCCAGTGGTACATCGTACTCGTCAATGAGTATTACTGTTTTCTGTCCATAGTGCTGGTATAAAAGTTTTGACAGTAATTGAATGCTGGATATGAGAAGCCCTTCCTCCATGGCATATTTTCCATTGTTCAAAGCAATTAAGGCACGGTATTTTTCTTTCTCATTTGCAGAAAGCCGATCGCTATCGTCTAAAAATGCAAATCTTTCAGCTTCTGTACCGATCAGCTCTATCAGACGGTATTTTGCTTCCTCAAATGTCAATCCCTCAACACCTTTCAATGAAAGAAAAATAACCGGATATTTCCCCATATAGGTATCACACAGTTCTTTGTTGTCTGAAATATAAAGTCCGTCAAACAGAGCAGGGGCGGTTCCGATCTCAAAAAAGCATTTCAGCATGCTCATGTTCAGCGTTTTCCCGAAACGGCGTGGGCGTGTGAACAGGCTGACTTTCCCCATGTTCTGTAATAATTGTTCGATCAATTTTGTTTTATCAATATAATAGTAGCCGGATGTCCGAATTTCATCAAAAAATTCGATTTCTACAGGTAATTTTAATCGCTGCTCCATAAAAGCCTCCAACCTATTCGTTGCTTCTTCTAATAGTTACAGTATAGCGGATTCTCCTTTAAAATACAATTTTATTGTAAGCGATGAATAACACACCGCCTACCATATTCCTGAATTCAGTTAAAGCAGTAAACGACTACCATTTACTTTCACTTCCTCTGCTACCTATGCGGCAGGGGAATTCTTTTTCCGGAACATTAGATTCCACATCAATTAGTCCTGAACATTGTTCCTTTATAAATTCACTCCATTTTCTATAACTCCCGCATTTAGATATTTGTGTATCAGTGAAATTACTCTGACATACTTGATGCTTCGTGACAATACCTCAATGAGTTTACTCTGACATACTGTGTCGAAGAACTTTTCCAAGTCCATATCCACCACATATACGTAGCCGTCATTTACATTCTTTTGGCATTGTCTGAGGGCATCGTGTGCTCCTCTTTTCGGTCTAAAACCAAAACTATTCTCCGAGAATTGTTCCTCAAAGATTGGCGATAGTTCCTGTGCTATTGCCTGTTGAATTACTCTGTCGACAACAGTAGGAACTCCTAGCTTTCGAAACTCGCCTTTTGCTTCCTTGGGTATTTCTACCCTTCGAACTGGGTTCGGCTTATATCTTCCTTCCCTTATCTCTTGGATTAGGGTTTCTTGGTTTTCTCTTAGGAAGGGCAGAAGTTCATCCACCTGCATACCATCAATTCCACCTTTTCCCTTGTTTCTCTTAACTTGTTTGTAGGCTTCATTAAGATTGTCCTTTCGCAAAATCAAATCCAAAAGATTGTTCGTCCAATAGTCTGTGATGACACCGCTCTTTTCAGTAATCTTAGAGTAGTCGAACACTTCTGCATAGTTTGTATTGCAACCTTATCCTTAGCTATAGCCTGATGTGATTTCTGTTCGTCAGACCAGAGATTTGCCGCCACCTTCCTTCAGATTCCCCTCACGTTAATCATAATCGCTGCTATGAATAGGACACCCTTGGTCTTGGCTATATCCTTCCCACTACTAGGGCGGATTAGGGACTTTCACCCATTAGAAACGTGCGCCGCAAGGCGCACAAATTAAAGAAAGAGAGCCGCGAAACGCGACTCTCTTTTTTACCTATTCATCAAACCAAAATTATTTGATTGTGATTGCTCCTGGTACAGAAACTTCCATGTTTGTATAAACATTTCCGTCAACCTTTACAGTTACAGCAAGCTTAGTAATTGTGAAATATTCACCAGATGCAACAGTCTGAGTTCCAGATGTGAACTTAACACCGTTGTTCTTGATACCTTCAACAGCTGCAATAACTAATGGCTGATCAGCTGCGGCCTTGTCAGAACGGCTGCTATATGTTGTCTCACCGTATGTTACAGTAAGTGCATTCTTTACAGCATCAGCTACAGTAGCACCAGCTACAGTGTTATCCTTTACATCAACAGAAGCCTTATCCTGAGTATCCTTTACAGTAAATGTAGTAGAAAGCTCAATATCTTTTCCTTCGTTGTTTGTGATTGTAGCCTTTACAGAGTATGTTCCTGTAGCAAGCTTCTTATCAGCAACGATTGCGGAACCACTTGTTGCTGTTGTAATAGCCTTTACTAATACAGCAGAACCACTTGTTGTTGTTACAACAGCATTTCCCTTAGCATCCTTTACAGAAATGGACTTAATTGTCTCATACTTAACATCAATGCCATCTTTCATACCAACAACCTGGATTGCGATATTCTTATCAGCTGTTGTATCCTTGTCAACCTTCAGATCGAAATTGTTGTTATCAACATCAATTCTCCAAGCATCAGGTACGGTAGTCTTAGCATCCTTTACAGCTACAGAAACAGTCTTAGCAACTACTTCTTTGTTATCACTGTTCTTGTAAGAAATCTTGTAAACATAGTTTCCAGCAGCAACATTTTCACTATTGAAAGTTACTTTCTTTCCGTTGATTGTGTAATATGTGCTTCCAGCTACAGCAGATGTGCTTAAGTTAGAAACATCTGTAGATAAGCACTCTACGCTTAAATTAGCGGCAATATCATCACCGTACTGATCCTTTACAGTTGCAGTAACAGTCTTTGTATTTTTTAACTGCTTAGAAAGAGTTACATTGTAAGAATCTAACTCAAGTGTTGCAACAGTTCTTTCTGCTACGATTTCAACAGCTACAGAACCAACAATCTTGTTATCCTTCTTAATAAGGATGTAAGCAGTACCAGCCTTAACAGCAGTTACGTTTACACTGTGCTTAGAATCAAGAGTAGATGCTCCAAGCATTAATGTAGCCTTGTCAGAAGACTCTACTGTATATTTGTTGTAATCTTTGATCTCGTTACCGTTTGCATCTTTAATCTTAAGGAATGCAGCGTACTGTGTTGGATCCTTTACAGCAAGCTTCTTAGAATCCTTAGCCTTATCGAACTTAGTTGTCGTAGCCTTGTCAATTCTTACATCAAATCCGTTTACAACAGCCTGATCTACAGCAGTAATTGTAACTTTGTTTGGTCCGATGTTTCCTTCTGCCTTACCATTCTGGTCATACTTTCCTGTCTTGTACTCGATCGTTGCTTCAGCAGTATCGTTTACCTTATTTAAGTATAACTTAGAACCGTTTGTATATCCATTTCCCTTTGTATCAATTGTAAATGTATAATGAGCATCTGCATCTGTTGTCTTCAGCTCTTTTAATACAACACCGTTAGCATCTTTAGAAACAAGCTTTACTTCTGTCTCTGTTGCATATGGGATTGTTGCATTATCAAGTGCGATAGAAGCAACCTTTCCATCAGAAGCCTTGAAAGACTTTGTTGTTCCGTCAAGTGTCACATCATAGTTAGCACCATCGCTTAACTCGCTGAACAGTGTTAATGTAACCTTTGTTGCATCCTTAGAATCAACAGATACCTTAGATACCGGATAAACAACATTTGAAGTTGTATTCTTTACTGTGAAATCAGTGGTCTTAAGGTTCTTTGTGTTTCCAGCAACAGTAGCGGTAAGCTCTGTAAGCTTTGTCTGGGAAACTGTGCCTAATGCGTAGTTCTTAACTTCAACTTCAGCAGTAGTAGAAGCCTTATCTGTTGCAGCTGTGATTGTAACCTTGCCAGTCTTTACAGGTGTTACCTTGCCAGTAGTATCTACAGTTGCAATTGCTGAATCACTAGAAGTATATGTGACTGCAGCCTTTGCCGGTGCTGTCTTTGCTGTGAACTGTACAGGTGTTCCTACAACAGCGATTGTTGTTCCGGAAACAGTTGCACCAGTTGCATCTTCAAGACGAACCTTGTAATTCTTTACAGTGATGTTAGATGCAAGAGTCTTAGAAACTTTCTTGCCATTCTTCTTTGCAGTTACCTTAACCGTAACTTTTGCCTTACCAGCCTTAACAGCGGTAACCTTTACCTTCTTTGTAGAAGTCTTTGATACCTTTGCGATGCTCTTTGCACTGCTAGAAACTGTTGTCTTAACACTCTTCCAGCTAGAAGGTGTAGTAACAGTTAATGTTTTTGAGCTACCAACATAAACAGTAGCCTTTTTTGCGCTAAGCTTTGCTGTAGAAGCTGCCTGTGCGTTTGTAGCAGGAACTGCTGTTACAACCATAGCTGCAGCGAGAGCAAAAGCTAACACTTTTTTGCTTGATTTCATGTTTTTTCCTCTCTTTCTTTTTGACTAACTTCCATCTCTTCTACTCGTTTAACCCTGCACGTTTAAGTTCCTTCATCTTCTCTTCCAAACCGCTGCGGACGATTTTTCCAGTCCAATGTTCTCGCTAATTGCCTCCACTGACCTTCCTCGGTCTTACTGTTAAGTCCATCGTCAGTTTCATCTACAGACACACAAATCATAAATGACCAGAAACTTTCGCACATCAGACGTCGGCGTAGAGTGTGATATCAACGTTGATTGTCCAGCATCAAGATCAGCAAGCTGATGTTCCGATGACTTATATTTCTAATATGTATCTGCAATTGTAAGGTCTGTCTGGAACAAGTTCCAGTTTCCATAGCCTCGATAGTAGTTCATCACTTGTCGTACTATTTATAGTACTCTTTTAACTACTCTACGTGACAATCATACACCAAGTATTGTATCTTTGCAACACCAAAATTACATTTTATTGAAAAAATTCTTTAATATTTTCTTAAGCATTTAAGAGTTTTTTCACTTTTTTCTATTATTAAAACTATTTCACGCGTAGTCCGAGTGAAACTACGCGTGAAGATAAACAATTCTATTTAAAGTAAGCAACTCCGGATTCGAAGATCTTCATATCCTGCTCTCCGTAGATGTTCATGGCAACGGCCTCACCGCGGCGCTCGCTGTGTGCCATCTTTCCGAGTACACGTCCATCCGGACTGGTGATACCCTCGATCGCCATGTACGAACCATTGACATTCCACTCTTCATCCATGGTTGGCTCGCCGGCCTCGTTGACATACTGGGTGGCAACCTGTCCGTTTGCAAAAAGCTTGTCCAGCCATTCCTTCGGAGCTACGAAACGTCCCTCTCCGTGGGATGCCGGGTTGCAGTACGTTGCACCAAGCTTTGCCTGCTGCAGCCATGGGGATTTGTTTGTTACGACCTTGGTATATACCATCTTGCTGATGTGGCGGTTGATGGTGTTGTAGGTCAGTGTCGGGGAATCCGCACTCTGTGCCTGAATCTGTCCGTAAGGAACAAGTCCCAGTTTGATCAGCGCCTGGAATCCGTTGCAGATACCAAGTGCCAGTCCGTCACGTTCTGACAGCAGCTTGTTGACTGCCTCGGTCATCTTTGCATTCCGGAATGCTGTTGCAAAGAACTTTGCAGATCCTTCCGGTTCATCTCCTGCGGAGAATCCACCCGGGAACATGATGATCTGTGACTGATCGATTGCCTTGACAAATTCATCGACAGAATCACGGATGTCTGCTGCACTCAGATTCTTGAATACTTTTACAATGGTATTGGCACCTGCACGCTCAAACGCTTTCGCACTGTCGTACTCGCAGTTTGTTCCAGGAAATACCGGAATAAATACGGTTGGTTTTGCGACTTTGTTTTTGCATACATAAATATTCTTTGTATCGTATACGTCACTCTGTACTTTTTCTTTATCCTCGGTTGCGCGGGTTGGGAATACACGCTCGAGTGTTCCCTGCCATGCATCGAGTGCTTCATCCATGGAAAGAGCCATGTCTTTGTATACGAATTTCTGTGCGTCGTTCACTTCTCCGATAACGATTGCGGATGCTTCTTTTATAATAGGAAGAAACTCTTCTTTTACTTCTGCAACAATATTACCGAATCCCGGCGCAAATAAGGTTTCTGCAGTCACATCATCGGCGATGGTTACACCTAATTTGTTACCGAATGCCATCTTGCTGACTGCTGCTGCCAGACCTTTTCCGTCCAGTGCATAGGCACTGCGGATTGCTCCCTTGCCGATCAGCTCATGAATCTTGTCATACAGTTTCATCACCTGCTCATATACCGGCAGATCATACGCGTTCTTTTCGATCGTAAAGAGTACCAGCTTATCTCCTGCTTCTTTCAGTTCCGGTGTGATCACGTCTTTTTCTCTTGCCACATCGACTGCGAAAGAAACGAGTGTCGGAGGCACGTCAATATCGTTAAAGGTTCCGGACATGGAATCTTTTCCACCGATGGACGGCAGTCCAAAACCGATCTGTGCGTCAAATGCACCGAGCAGTGCTGCAAACGGCTGGCTCCATCTCTTTGGATCTTCGTTCATTCTGCGGAAATACTCCTGGAAGGTGAAGCGTACTTTCCTGTAGTCACCACCGGCGGTCACGATACGGGAAAGGGATTCCAGTACGGCATATACCGATCCGTGGTATGGACTCCAGGAGGATAAGTACGGATCAAATCCGTAGGACATCATGGTTACGGTATCGCATTTTCCTTTCAAAACCGGAAGTTTGGCAACCATGCTCTGTGTCTCGGTCAGCTGATAGCGGCCGCCGTATGGCATGTAGACACTTCCCGCACCGATGGAACCGTCAAACATCTCGACAAGTCCCTTCTGGGAACATACATTAAGATCCGCAAGCATGGCAAGCCATGCTGATTTGTTGTCGTTTTTTTGTAATGCATCTGCAACTTTCGGAAGTTCGATCTTTTTAAAGAAGTTGTCTTCCTCTTTTGGCATCTCGACTTCGACATCTGCTTCCTGATGCGCACCGTTGGTATCGAGGAATGCACGGGAAATATTGACAATGTCTTTTCCTCTCCACTCTAAGATCAGTCTCGGCTCCTCGGTAACAACTGCCACCTCGATTGCTTCAAGGTTTTCTTCTTTTGCATAGGCAAGGAACTGCTCGACATCCTGCGGAGCGACAACCACTGCCATACGCTCCTGGGACTCGGAGATTGCAATCTCCGTTCCATCCAGACCAGCATATTTCTTCGGTACTTTATCCAGATTCACGCGCAGTCCGTCTGCAAGCTCACCGATGGCTACAGATACACCGCCGGCACCGAAATCGTTACATTTTTTGATAATATGGCTGACTTCTTCTCTGCGGAACAGGCGCTGCAGTTTACGCTCAGTCGGTGCATTACCTTTCTGTACCTCGGCACCACATACAGACGTAGACTGTGTGTTATGTGCCTTGGAAGATCCGGTTGCTCCACCGATACCGTCACGTCCGGTACGTCCGCCCAGAAGGATAATCTTATCTCCCGGATCAGAGGTCAGTCTCTGTACGGCACGTCTCGGTGCGGCACCCATGACAGCACCGATCTCCATACGTTTTGCTACATAATCCGGATGGTAAACTTCTTTGACATATCCGGTTGCCAATCCGATCTGGTTTCCATAAGAGCTGTAACCTCTGGCTGCCTCGCGCACGATCTTCTTCTGTGGCAGCTTACCCTCAATCGTATCTTTTACGGATACGGTTGGATCTGCGGCTCCGGTCACACGCATTGCCTGATACACATAAGTTCTTCCGGAAAGCGGATCACGGATGGCTCCGCCTAAACAGGTAGCAGCACCACCGAACGGCTCAATCTCGGTCGGATGGTTATGTGTCTCATTCTTAAAGTTTACCAGCCACTCCTCTGTCTTTCCATCTACTTCCACCGGTACCACGATGGAACATGCATTGATCTCGTCAGATTCTTCCTGATCTGCAAGTTTTCCTTCTTTTTTCAGACGTTTCATGGCAAGCAGTGCCAGATCCATCAGGCAGACAAACTTGTCATCGCGTCCCGCATACAGTTTCTTGTGGGTATCCAGATATTCTTCGTAAGTCTTTTTGATTGGTGCCTGGTAAAATCCTTCATCAAACTTCACATTTTTCAGTTCTGTCGAGAAGGTGGTATGACGGCAATGGTCACTCCAGTAAGTATCAAGCACGCGGATCTCTGTCACGGACGGATTCCGCTTCTCGGTATTTTTGAAGTAATTCTGGATATGTAAGAAATCCTTAAAGGTCATGGCAAGATTTAAAGAGCTGTACAGTTCCTTTAAGTGTGCTTCTGCCATGTCGATAAATCCGTCGAAAACTGCCACGTCTGCCGGCTCATCAAAATTCTGTACGAGGGTATCCGGCTTGTCCATACCGGTCTCACGGGAATCTACCGGATTGATACAATACTTTTTGATCGCCTCTAACTCATCCTCTGTGATGTCACCCTTGATCACATAGGTCGTCGCGCTGCGGATGATCGGCTCCTCATCCTCATTTAAAAGCTTCACGCACTGCTCTGCGGAATCCGCTCTCTGGTCGAACTGTCCCGGCAGGAATTCTACGGAAAATACGTTTCCGCCTTCTGCATCAAAGTTCTCCTCATAAATATCATCCACTGGCGGCTCGGAAAATACCGTCTGCAATGCCTTCTGGTAAGTGGCATCCGATACATTTTCCACATCATAACGGATCAGAACACGCACCTGATCTGCAGCGATTCCGAGATAATGCTTTACCTCATGTTTTAATTCTTTTGCCTTTACGGCAAAATCCGGTTTCTTTTCTACGTACACACGACGTACATTGCCCATTGGATTTACCTCCTTCTTTTGCGAAACGGAATGCCCCCTGCATTTGGGGGCATTCTATTGATCTTTATGTTATTGTATCATGGGTTGACAATTAAGTAAAATTAATATCGCTTACGATATCTATTACCTGTTCTTATGAAATTACTGTACGGTAATTGCACTGTCCGTTACAACGCCCGGAGTGTCCGGTTCCGGCTGATCCGGCTGATCGGTACCCGGGTTTGGATTTACAAAATTAATCTTTACTTTCAGCTTTCTGGATTTATTTCCTGCCGTATCTTTGACATATACGGTCACGCTATAAGTTCCATAGGTTCCTCTTTCCATAGCGGTAACTGCCTTATGTGCTTCTCTGGCATCCACGAAAACATATTTTGACGCAAGTTTTTTGCCCAGATCTTTTGCCACTACATCTGCCTTAATTGCAGAAACCAGTTTTTCTTTGGAAACGGCTTTATTGTAGGTCAGTGTCTTTCGCTTCAGGCTGATGGATGGTGCTTTCGTATCTTTTACGGTAATTACGATGCTCTTTTGGGTCTTGTTTCCTTTGGCATCTTTTGCGGTGTATGTAATCTTATATTTTCCGGTCTTTGCCGCATTGACTTTTCCGGAAACGGTAAATTTAAGTGTCTTACCTCTGTAATCGGTAGCTTTCACACCCTTTTTCAGATCTACTTTGCTGTTTGTTCTCTCGATGGTTTTATTCTTGATTCCCTTAATCGTCGGGCGAAGTTTCAGCCATGGATTTCTCGGATCCGGATCGGTCGGATCCCATCCGCGGTACGGACTGTTTACATCAATACGGATCGGGGTAGGCTTGCCCAATGGTCCCGGATCTTTGCTGTCATAGATGGTTACTTTGGTTCCTACCGGGCAGTTGTCATAGATCCACTTGGCATCTTCCACATTCAGACGGACACATCCGTGGGATGCCGTCTGTCCCAGACGGTTATAAGAATTGTATGCCAGCCTGCTCGGATCCTGTGAACTGTAAAACACAGAGTGGAACAGCACACCACCGTGAATACGGCTGCAATACTGTCCGTACACACCGCCCATAAGTGTATGCCAGCGGTATTTTGCCGGAATCGAAAATGTTCCTGTCGGGGTGGCATTGTTGACACCGACAGAGCAGGCAAATGCTTTGACCGGTTTGGTATATTTGCCTTTGGAATCAAGTGCATATACGGTCACACAGTTCTGCTGACGATTGATTTTAATGTAATATGGCAGTTTTGCTGCCTGAGTTGTAACGGGTGTTCCTGCGAACACAAGCAGCATGAGTGCCGCCATCAATCCGCATAAGGTTTTCAAAATTCCCTTTTTCATGATAATCTCCTTTTCTCTCCTTTGTGAAAGGTATATAATATATCCTATACTATATTATACTACTGAGGATATGATCGATGGATATCAATTATGAATTATACAAGGTTTTCTATTATGTTGCAAGCTCTCTCTCATTTTCGGATGCAAGTAAGAAGCTGTTTATCTCCCAGTCAGCGGTAAGCCAGTCTATCAAAACATTAGAGCGCAAGCTGGGACAGCCGCTTTTTATCCGCAGCACAAAAAAAGTGCAGCTGACTCCTGCCGGTGCTCTGCTTCTGAAACATGTGGAACCTGCCATGAATCTGATCTCACGCGGCGAAAGCCAGCTTTTAGAATCCGGCTCTCTTGGTTTAGGACAGCTGCATATCGGTGCCAGCGACACGATCTGCCGCTATTTTCTTCTGCCGTATCTGCAGAAATTCCATCGGAAATTCCCGGATGTTCCGATTAAAATCACCAATGCCAGCTCGATGGGCTGTGTAGACCTGTTAGAGCAGCGCCGGGTAGATCTGATTATCACAAATTTTCCAAACCCGCATCTGAATCCTTCCTATATTCAGAAAACGGTTGGCTCTTTCTCGGATGTGTTCGTCGCCAATCCGGCATATTTTGATCTGGCGGACCGCATCGTTCCTTTCTCGGAGCTTGGCACCTATCCGCTCATGATGTTAGACCGCAAGAGCACAACGAGTGAGTTTCTGCACCACATTTTCCTGCAGCATCAGCTGGAACTGCTGCCTCAGGTAGAGCTCAGCAGCAACGATCTGCTCATTGACATGGCCCGCATCGGTCTTGGAATTGCTTTTATCCCGGATTTTTGTCTGAAACACAAGCCGGAGGATCTCTTTCTCGTCCGCACGCAGGAAACGATCCCGCAGCGGCAGCTGGTGGCTTCGTTAAACCCTACCCTTCCGGTTTCTGCCTCCACCGAAGAGTTTTTAAAGCTCCTCCCGGACGTCTGACCAGAACCGGCTCACTTCTTCCCGCAGCTGCGGCAGACCACAGACGCTTCTCTTTTCCCATTCTCTCGGAAAAAGCGCTCCGTATTCGCGCTGCAGGAAACGTTCATCCAGCAGAAGGATCACGCCGCGGTCCTCGCTGGTCCGGATCACGCGCCCTGCTGCCTGCAGGACTTTGTTCATTCCCGGATAGCGGAACGCATAGTCAAATCCGGACAATCCCCGCTCATCATAATAATTCTTTAAAATTTCACGTTCATCGCTGACCTGCGGAAGTCCGGTTCCCACGATGATGGCACCGATCAGCCGGTCGTTTTTCAGATCAATGCCTTCCCCGAAAATTCCACCCATCACACAGAACGCAACGAGTGTCCCCTGGCGCTCTTTTTCAAATTCTTCCAAAAACGCTTCTCTTTCGTGTTCTTTCATATTACTATGCTGCATCAGAATCTCGCACGAATCGGCCGCCTTCCCGGCAAAGACCTCATATACATCCTGCATCAGCCGGTAAGACGGGAAAAACACCATGTAATTTCCCTGCTGTGCTTCTGTGACTGCACCGATATAGTCCGCGATTTTTTCGTATTCTTTTCTGTTCCTCCGCGTATATTTTGTGCTCACATCCCGGCCAAATGCGAGAAGTCTCTGTGTCTGGGCAAACGTACTCTGCGCATAAATGGCATAGTTATCCTCGTCCGTGGAAAGTAGCCGCTTGTAGTATCCGATCGGCAGGAGCGTTGCGGAGAAAAAGATCGTGGAATTGCTTTTATCGATGCATTTCTGCAGATTGGCCGACGGATCTACGCAAAAGAGCCGGATCCGGAACTGACCTTCCTCCGTCATCTGGCTGTAGATCACGTAATGGTCATCCACCAGATCATAGATATTCAGGAAATTGCGCAGCGCAAAGTAAAAATCCAGCACCGTTTTCTTCTCCGGAAATTCCCGCGGTTTTTCCAAAAATTCATCCATCTGGGAGGCCAGCCGCATAAGGTGGAAGGTCAACGTTCCCACACTGTCCAGAATCTGGTAGTGCTCACACTCACGTTTCATTTCCAGCATGGCTTTGTTGCATTTGTCCAGGATACGGCAGATCGTACGGCTGTGCGCTTTCATGATCCGCTTCACTGCAAGCACGTCTTCTTTGTACAGATCGGCACTGTACATCTCCCTGCTGCGATCCACGAGGTTATGTACCTCATCCACCAGGAACAGATAGTCTCCCTTTATCCCCTCCTGAAAAAAGCGTTTCAGATATACATTCGGATCGAATACGTAATTGTAATCACAGACAATATTGTCCGCCCAGGTTGCCACATCCAGACTCATCTCAAACGGGCACACCTGATATTCTTTCGCCTGCGCTAAAACTTCCTCTCTGGTAAACAGGTTGGATTTCTGCAAGAGATCAAACACCGCATCGTTCACCCGGTCAAAATGTCCCTTTGCATATGGACAGTTTACCGGATTGCAGTCCATCTCTTCACACAGGCAGAGTTTTTCTTTGGCTGTAATCTGGATCACTTTGGCACGATAGCCCTGTTCTTCCAGCAGTGCGAACGTTTCTTTTGCCACAGTTGCTGTGATGGTCTTTGCCGTGAGATAAAAGATCCGGTCTGCCAGCCCTTCTCCCACTGCTTTTACCGCCGGAAAGATTGTGGAAATTGTTTTGCCCACTCCGGTCGGTGCCTCGATAAACAGGTTCTTCCCCCGCAGAATGGTGCGGTAAACATCGGCAACCAGCTTCTTTTGTCCCTGCCGGTAGGGAAATGGAAACTCGAGTGTATGAATACTCTCCTGCCGCTGTTTTTTCCATGCGATCTGCCAGTCTGCCCATTTCCGGTAATCTTCGATCAGATGCGTAAACCACACGGTCAGCGTCTCAAATGTATAAATCTCCCGGAAATACCGGATTTCCTCGGTATCCAGATTGCAGTAGGTCATCTGCACGCCGATCCGCTCCAGACGGTTCTGTTTCGCATAGATATACGCATAGCACATTGCCTGGGCTTTATGCACGTAGACCGGCTGTTCCATTGCCGCAACGTTTCTATATACACCCTTGATCTCATCGATGAAGCTGATTTCTTCTTCCGGAGGGATTTCCGCCGCAAACTCCTTCTCCGGTTGCAGCACAGACTCCGTCGCAGCCGGCAGATCCGGCTGAAATTTTCCATAGGCGATTCCGTCTGCACGTCCTTCCACGACCAGTACGTAATCGTTGGCTTTCCATTCAATTTTCAGCGGTACTTCCGCCTGGTAGGAGGTGTCCATGCTTTTTTGAATTTTCCGGTGGATACGGCTGCCTTCCATCATGGCCTCTGCACTCGCCAGCTTTCCGGCACGATTATCGATATCTCCTGCCCGGAAAATAAACTCTACCAGATTTCTCACGGATATATGTAATTCCTGCATGTACGCCTCCTTTCTCCAGTGGATATTTTTCTGCTGTGTGAAGCGGTTTTTCGTCCTTTCATTCTTTTACAAAAAAAGCCCCGCTCCGGAATACGGAGCAGGACTTAAAGTTCCATAGTCACGATATAATAATTGTATTATGCCACTGCAAATTTAGCAACTACGTTTTCGAAATTTTCATTCTTTCCACCGTAGCAAACCTGAAGATTCTTTTTTACGCCAAGTCCAATCATACCAAGCAATGACTTTGCATCAATGAATGTTCTGTCGCATTTTACATCAATATCAAAATCACAACCACCTGCTGCACGTACAAAATCCTTAACTTCATCCATATCTGATAAACGAATTACTTTAACAGTTTCATACATAATCCAACACCTCTTTCTACCTTTAAACAACATACTTTTATTATCATCCCCAAGTTTAGAAAAGATTATGCCACTTTTTTTCTCATCTGTCAAAGTTATGCAAACTTCGCATTTCTCCGGTTTTTCCTGCATAATGACGGTAATCGCGCAACCGTTTCCATCAGATTCTTACCGTTTTTTTTCGTGTATTTATATTTATACCTGCTATCTTATGCAATTTCTCCAAAAAATTGCCTTTCCAATGACCAAAACAAGCATTTTTTGACGAAAACTATTTTTATCAAAGTGGTTTCCCACTTTTTTTCAGAATATCCACATATAATTCTCCGATCGGACTGACCTTTATCCCCTTGTGCCGGATATAGCCGATCCGCATCTTTTCGCTCTCTGCCAGCGGCACTGCCGCATAATCATTACCGTTTAATTCTTCACAGATAATCCCGGAACAGAGTGTATAACCATTCAGACCAACCATCAGATTCAGCATGGTCGCCCGGTCATCCGCATGGATCATCTTCTTATATTCATAGGTACTTTTCATCTCTTCGGCAAAATAAAAGGAATTATTTTTCCCCTGTTCGAACACCAGACATGGATATTCCTGCAGTTCTTTCATGGAAATTACATCCCTTTGTGCCAGCGGATGTCCTTTCCACAGATATACATAGGTGTCACAGGTAAACAGTTCTTCAAAAATCACATCATTTTCCCTGAAAAGTTTCTGGAGTACTGCTTCATTAAATTTGCTCAGGAAAAGAATCCCCAGCTCACTTTTCATGTTACGCACATTTTCGATTACCTGATTCGTCTGTGTCTCATGCACGGCAAATTCATATTCTTCCATTCCGACAGCCTTGACCACTTCCACAAATGCCTTGACCGCAAAGGTATAATGCTGCATGGACACAGAAAATTTCTTTTTGGATGCAGACGAAATATAACGGGATTCCAGCAAATGATACTGCTCCACGACCTGCTTGGCATATCCGATAAATTCCTCTCCCTCCGGTGTGAGCACGATTCCCCGGTTGGACCGGATAAAAATGGTGATTCCTGCTTCTTCTTCCAGTTCGCGCACAACCGCAGACAGATTAGGCTGTGAGACAAACAATTTTCGGGATGCTTCGTTCATAGACCGGCTTTCTGCGATCGTAATCACCTGCTGTAACTGCTGTAGTGTCATACACTTCTCCTTTTTTCTAAAAACTAACTATTTACTATGTAGAATTTTCTTCTGTATAGCCTGCACAATCACATGCAGCAGACAGGTGAGTACGATGGCTGTAACGACCATAATCAGCTCATTTCTCGGATGACAGGTGTTCATTCCTTCGTTTTTCATCAGCTTTCGTACTGCAACATGCACCAGATACAATTCCAGTGACCGCTGACCAAACTTTCTACTTCTTTCCTTAATATTGTTTACACAAAAAAAGAGTTACAAACACTTTAGTGTTTACAACTCTCTTTGCAAGCAGGGGATGAGAGAATCGAACTCCCACCAAAGGTTTTGGAGACCCCTATCATACCATTTGACCAATCCCCTATATGAGAAAACAACGTAGACAAGTACGCTGCTAACTTCTTATTCATGAAATGTTTGTACTTTCAAAACTTCATACAGATTTAACCGCTTTTTAATCAAGCCCTCGACCTATTAGTAACAGTCAGCTCCATGTGTTGCCACACTTCCACCTCTGCCCTATCTACCTTGTAGTCTTCAAGGGGTCTTACTCCCGAAGGAGGGATATCTCATCTTGAGGGGGGCTTCACGCTTAGATGCCTTCAGCGTTTATCCCTTCCGGACTTGGCTACTCTGCCATGCCGTTGGTCGACAACAGATACACCAGTGGTCCGTCCATCCCGGTCCTCTCGTACTAAGGACAGCTCCTCTCAAATATCCTCCGCCCGCGCCGGATAGGGACCGAACTGTCTCACGACGTTCTGAACCCAGCTCGCGTACCGC
>ERZ780057.502-NODE-502-length-15658-cov-5.8624_pt1 | contig 15658 bp, 9 predicted proteins | sample MGYA00511844_ERZ780057 | MGnify/ENA primary metagenome ERZ780057 (study PRJEB29588, sample SAMEA2149030) | human gut metagenome | biome: human gut; feature: human-associated habitat; material: faeces | place: Denmark | collected 2008/2010 ...
TGGAAATGGCGGGGGCGATGGGCGCCCTCCATGACCGTCGTCTGGGGCGGAAACTCAAAGTGGCGGGTATCGGGAGTGGGGTAGATGTCGCTCACGGTAGGCGCGAAGACGAAGTCGGCGCCACAAGCCTCGCAAAGGGCGCAGTCGGCCTTCAGCGTGCGGGGATAGCGTTCGAGGTCGGCGGGGTCGTTGAACTGTGTGGGGTTGAGGAATACGGAGACCACCGTCACGTCGTTTTCCTTGGCGCTACGCTTGATGAGCGAGGCGTGGCCCTCGTGGAGGGCACCCATCGTGGGGACGAATCCCACCGACTGTCCTTGCTTGCGCGCAGCGAAGAGCGCGTTCTGCAAGTCTGCGTTTTTTTCAAATACTTTCATTATCTGCAAAATATTTCGGGTGCAAAGTAACAACATTTTTACGAAATAGGCAAAAAGTAATCTGAAAAATATAATAAAATGCCGATGCCATTAGACAAAATATCTGAAAAGCCGCTACGAATTCGGGAATAAAATCGTAACTTTGCACCTGGGAAATCGTGTTTATCGCGACTTTTGTCAAGAAATAATCACGATAAAACAAGTTAGAATGGCAAAGAAAGTATTGTTTATCAACCAGGAAACCACCCCTTACGTCACCCAATCGCAGATGGCAGAGATGGGAGGTTTGATGTCGGCCAAAATGCAAGAAGCCGGATTCGAGATAAGAACCTTCATGCCGAAGTGGAGCACGATCAACGAAAGGCGTGGCCAGTTGCATGAGGTAATCCGACTCTCGGGTATGAACCTGATCATCGACGACACGGATCATCCGCTCATCATCAAGGTGGCTTCCATACCGCAGTCGCGCATCCAGGTCTATTTTATTGATAATGAGGATTACTACCAGAATCGTCCGGCCATGACCAAGGACGAGCTGGGCAACGACTATCCCGACAATGGCGAGCGGGCCATCTTCTTCGCGCGCGGCGTGCTAGAGACGGTCAAAAAGCTCCGCTGGGCGCCGGATATCATCCACTGCCAAGGCTGGATGAGCTCGGTGATACCGTTCTATGTGAAGACGGCCTACCACGACGAACCGCAGTTTATCAACGCCAAGGTGGTGACGTCGCTCTTCGGCGAACAGCCCGCGGGCGACCTGGGGGAGAAGTTCAGACGCTCCCTGCCGTTCAGGGAGGCCAAGGCCGAACTGATCGAGAAGTATGGCGACACGTTCGACGCCGTGGAACTGGGCAAACTGGCCATCGACTATAGCGATGGAGTCGTACAGGTGGACGACCAGGTCAACGCCGAACTCGTCCGTTATGCGCAGAGCGAGAACAAGCCGCTGATCGTCCATCCGCAGGCAGAGGCAGAGGTCAAGGGACTCTATGCTGACTTCTATGGAAAATTGTTGGGGGAATAGGCGGAGACAGCGTCTCTGACGTACCCTCGGGCAGGAGGACCGTGCGCCTTGTAGATAAGGAATGGGCGTGGCCTCCTGTTGTAAAAGATTTTATGACCATTACACGCAAATGATAAAATTCCATCAGTTGGTCTGGGGCCTTGCCCTGGCTGCCACGGCGCTCTCGCTGGCCGCCTGCGACGACACGACCGACAACATCGGCGGTTCGCTGATAGACAATCCCGACAAGTTGACTGTCAAGGCTGACACCTTCCAGCTCAGCACACGCACCATCATGGCCGACTCGGTCATCGCACGCAACATCACGGGCTATCTCGGCCGCGTGAAGGATCCGGAGACGGGCAACTACGTGACGGGCGACTTCATGGCGCAGCTGCATCCGCTGAGCAACTATCAGATCGCGCCTGCCGACAGCATCCTCAGCCGCAACGACCAGGGGGAGATCATCGCCGACTCGTGCGAGATCCTGCTGGTCTATAACGACTTCTATGGCGACTCGCTGGCACAGATGAAACTCTCGGCCTACGAGATGGGGCGTCCGCTGGAGGAGGGATCGGTGATCTACTCCAACTTCAATCCGGCGCTCCACGGCTACCTGCGCCAAGGGGGCATCAAGCAGGAGCGTACCTATACGCTGGCGGACCAGACGCGCGGTGCCAAGTCCACCAACAAGGCGATCGCCATCCGACTGGACGACGCCTATACGGACAAGGACGGCGTCAGCTACAACAACTATGGCACGTACCTGATGCGGAAGTACTATGCCTCGCCCGAGGCGTTCCGCAACAGCTACCGCTTCCTCCACGAGATCAGCCCGGGCTTCTTCTTCAAGGTGACCAACGGCATCGGTTCGATGGCGTATGTGACCAACGCCCAGCTCAATATCTACTTCCGGTCGCAAATCAACGGCAAGGACTCCGTCACCTCGACCTCACTGGCCAGTACGGAGGAGGTGCTGCAGACGACGACGTTCAGCAACGACAACAATCTGCTGGCAAGTCTCGCGGCACAGACGGGATGCAGTTATCTGAAAAGCCCGGCGGGCCTCTTCACCGAGGTCACGCTGCCGGTGGATGAGATCATGAGGGGACACGAGAACGACACGCTCAACACGGCGAAGGTGACCTTCCCGCGCATCAACAACACGGTCAGTTCCGACTTCCTCCTCAGTGCGCCGACGACGGTGCTGATCCTTCCGCTCGACGAGCTCCATACGTTCTTCGCCGAGAACCGCATTCCCGACTACAAGACGAGTTTCACCGCAGCCTATAGCGCGACGGTGAACGGCTATACGTTCAACAACATCTCGGGCTTGGTCAACTATATGATCAAGAAGCGCCGGGCCGGACAGGTGGATGCCAACTGGAACAAGGCGGTGCTCGTGCCGATCAGTCTGGCGACAACGACCATCACGGGTAGCTCTGGCACGAAGATAACACGCGTGACAAAGTGCTCCCACGACATGTCGCTCTCCAGCACACGACTCGTGGGTGGCCCCAACAACGCCAACCAGCCCATCCTCCTCTCTGTCATACATAGTACTTTCAATGGCAGATAACTTCTTGGAGCGCCACCGTGCCGACTACGAGCAGCGTAAGGCACGGTGGCTGAAAAAGAAAAACCGCTGCCAAATCAAGATCAAAAGACCCGGAACTGACGCACATGCTGACAAAAACCTGAGTGAAGGTCAAACTTAGAAGGGTTTGGCATGTCTTTTGCTCTATACTTTTGCAATTGAACAAGTTGTATTGAACAAGTAAAGAAATTGTATTCTAAAAGAAAATCACGAAAGTCAAGATGATAAGTCAATTCTCTAAAGAACTCTCGGAGGTGCTCGCCTTCAGCCGCGAGGAAGCCGACAGACTGTCCTGTCCCTCGGTGGCTCCGGAGCATCTGTTGCTGGCTGTTTTCAGGCTCTCTGATCCGAAGATACAAAGGGTCATCTCGACGCTCAGCCTCGACGTGCCCACGGTCAAGAAGGAGCTGGAGCAGTATGCCTCTTCGAACAAGGAGGAGAGCAAGCGGATCTACGAGGAGATCAACGTCACGGACCGTGCTGCCAACGTGCTGCACCTCGCAGTACTGGAGGCGCGCATCCAGCATCGCAAGATTGTCGATGTGGAAGACTTGATCCTGGCCATTCTCCACGACCAGACAGACACGGGCGCGAAGATGACGCTGCAGGCTCACCACCTCGACTACATTGAGGCCAACGCGCTGCTGCGCCAGTTGGCCAACGACGTGCAGGGAGGGCTCGACTTGTCCGACGATGACGACGACGATATGCTCTTCAACGACGACGAGGAGGAGGATCGCGAGGAGGCGCGCAGCCAGGGTGGTGGCGCGCAGCAGACGCGCACCAAGGAGACCAAGAGTGCGACGCCGGCCCTCGACAACTTCGGCACGGATCTCACGGCGGGAGCCCTGGAGGGGAAACTCGACCCTGTGGTGGGCCGCGAGCGCGAGATTATCCGCGTCAGCGAAATCCTGGGACGCCGCAAGAAGAACAATCCTGTGCTCATCGGCGAACCCGGTGTGGGCAAGAGTGCCATCGTCGAAGGACTGGCGCAGATGATCGTTCAGCACCGCACGTCGCCCACGCTTTTCAACAAGCGGATCGTGTCGCTCGACATGACGAGTATCGTGGCGGGAACGAAATACAGGGGTCAGTTTGAGGAGCGTATCCGCACGATCCTCAAGGAGATAGAGCGCCACCCGGAGGTGATCGTCTTCATCGACGAGATCCACACCATCATCGGCGCGGGATCGGCGGCGGGGACGATGGATGCTGCCAATATCCTCAAGCCAGCCTTGGCGCGGGGCATGATGCAATGTATCGGTGCCACGACGCTCGACGAATATCGCAAGTCGATCGAGAAGGATGGTGCCCTGGAGCGTAGATTCCAGAAGGTGATCGTCGAACCGACCACGACGGAGGAGACGCTGCAGATTCTGAAGAACATCAAGGACCGCTACGAGCACCATCATCAGGTGACGTATTCTGACGAGGTGCTCCAGTTGATCGTGAAACTCACGGACCGCTACGTCTCGGACCGCTTCTTCCCCGACAAGGCCATCGACGTGCTCGACGAGGTGGGATCGCATATCCACCTGCAGCATGCGGAGGTGCCGAAGGAGATCGTGGATCTGCAAAATGAGATCGAGGAGATCAAGCAGAAGAAGCAGAATGCGGTCAAGAACCAAAACTTTGAGATGGCGGCGGGCTTCCGCGACCAGCAGGTGGAGCGCGAGAAGCAGCTCGAAGAGGCTCAGCACCGCTGGGAGGAAGGCGAGGTCGGCGAGCAGGTGGCCATCACGGAGGACCAGGTGGCCGATGTGGTGTCGATGATGACGGGTGTGCCCGTGCAGCGCATGCAGCAGTCGGAGGGCCTTCGTCTGCGCAATATGGCGACGGAACTGAAGCAGGTGGTGGTGGCCCAGGACAAGGCCATCGAGAAAATGGTGAAGGCCATCCAGCGCAACCGCGTGGGACTGAAGGAGCAGAACCATCCCATCGGCGCATTCATGTTCCTGGGTCCGACGGGTGTGGGCAAGACCTACCTGGCCAAGAAACTGGCGGAGTATATGTTTGGTTCGGCCGATGCGCTGATCCGCGTCGATATGAGTGAATATACGGAGAGCTTCAACACGTCGCGCCTGGTGGGTGCGCCTCCGGGATACGTCGGCTACGACGAGGGAGGCCAACTCACGGAGCGGGTGCGCCGCCATCCTTACTCCATCGTCTTGCTCGACGAGATCGAGAAGGCGCATGGCAATGTCTTCAACCTCCTCTTGCAAGTGCTCGACGAGGGACGACTCACGGACGGCAACGGACGACTGATCGACTTCCGCAATACGGTCATTATCATGACATCGAACGCGGGTACGCGCCAGCTCAAGGAGTTTGGCCGTGGCATCGGATTCACGGCGGGTGGTGCCGAGGGCTTCGCGCGCAACGAGAAGGACAAGGAGTATGCTCGGTCCATCATACAGAAGAGTCTGAGCAAGCAGTTCTCGCCGGAATTCCTCAACCGTCTGGACGAGATCATCACCTTCGACCAGCTGGACCTCAACGCCATCAAGCAGATTGTCGATATCGAACTCAAGGGCTTGTACAAGCGGGTCGGCGAACTGGGCTACGCGCTCCAGCTCTCTGACGCTGCCAAGGAGTTTGTGGCCAAGAAGGGCTACGACGTCCAGTTTGGTGCGCGTCCGCTGAAGCGTGCCATCCAAAACTATGTTGAGGATGGACTCAGCGAGCGCATCCTGAGTGGCGAAATGAAGGAGGGCGACTCCATCCTGGTCAACCTGACGGAGGACGGTTCCAACCTTTCATTTGACACGCAGGTGCCCGACCACGAGTTGTTCTGACGCGCGAGCACGCCAAGCAAGAAAGACTAAGTCTGCAAGGGCAGACAGAAATTATAAGGGGGAAGAAAGCCATCAAACTTTCTTCCCCCTTATCGAATTTGGGTCAAATCAAAATCGGAATCTTAGTACTTCAATCCCATGTTGTAGAGGATGAAACTATAGATGTCGGCCTGCTCCTCCAGCTGCTTGCTGACGGGCTTTCCGCCACCGTGGCCCGCCTTGCTGTCGATGCGGATGAGGGTGGGCTTGTCGCTGGCATTGTCGGCTTGGAGCGTGGCAGCAAACTTAAAGCTGTGGGCGGGAACAACGCGGTCGTCGTGGTCTGCCGTCGTGATGAGGGTGGCAGGATACTTCACGCCCTTCTTGATGTTGTGCAGGGGAGAGTAGCCGCGCAGATACTCAAACATCTCCTTGGAGTCGGCACTCGTGCCATAGTCGGGAGCCCAGTTCCAGCCGATGGTGAACTTATGGTAGCGGAGCATGTCCATCACGCCCACAGAGGGAATGCAGACGCCAAAGAGGTCGGGACGCTGCGTCATGCAAGCGCCGACGAGCAGTCCGCCATTGCTGCCACCGACGATGGCGAGGTAGGGCGAACTGGTGTATTTCTCCTTGATCAGATACTCAGCAGCAGCAATGAAGTCGTCGAAGACATTCTGCTTCTGCATCTTCGTACCCGCCTCGTGCCAAGCCTCGCCATACTCGCCGCCGCCACGGAGAGAAGCCTGGGCATAGATGCCGCCGCGCTCCAGGAACGGGATGCGGGAAGCGGAGAACGAGGGATTCATCGAGATATTGAAACCGCCGTAGGCATAGAGATAGACCGGGTTCTTGCCGTTGAGTTTCAGGCCCTTCTTGTAGGTGATGAAGAGCGGTACGCGCGTACCGTCCTTGCTGGTGTAGAACACCTGCTTGGTCTCGTAGTCGCTGAGCTTGAAGTTGACCTTGGGCACGGCATAGGGCTGCAGCGAGTTGGCGGCGCGGTCATACTGATATACCGTCCAGGGCTGCGTGAAGGAGGCAAAGCTGACGAAGCACTCCTTGTTGTCCTTGTTGCCGCTGACGCTGGCGCTGCCAATGCCCGGGAGGCTTACCTCCTGCTGCATCTTGCCGTTGAGGTCATAGACATAGATGTGGCTGCAGGCGTCCTGCTGGTAGCTCACATAGAGTTCGCCGCCGATGATGTCGGCGCCATCGATCACGTTTTTGCCCTCGGGGATGACGGTCTGCCAGTTTTCCATCGCGGGCTTGTGAATATCCATCACCATGATCTTATACATCGGCGCACCGTCGTTGGTCAGCAGATAGACCTTGTCGCCGATGGTGGCGATGGGAGAGTAGGCGTAGTCCATGTTGGGGACCACCTTCGTAAACTGCGAGTTGCTGTTTTTCAAGTCGCGGATATAGAAGATGTTGCCCGTGCCTCCGCCAGACTCATAGAGGAACTGCACCGTCTCCTCGTGGTTGACCGACGTACTGAAGAAGTGCATCGGCTCGGTGGGATTCTGGAAGAAGAGCTGGTCCTGCTCCTGCTTCGTGCCGAGGCGGTGGAAGTAGATTTTGTGGGTGGAGTTCTTGCTCGTATAGGCGTTGCCCTCAGGTTTGTCATAGGCGCTATAGAAGAAGCCGTCGCCGAGCCAGGAGGCACCCGAGAACTTGGCCCACTCGATGTGGTCGGGCAATACCTCGAGCGTCTTCGTGTCCATCACATAAAACTCCGACCAGTCGCTGCCCGAACGCGAGATGGCGTAGGCCAAGTATTTGCCGTCGTGGGAGAAACTGATGTTGCCCAGGGCCACCGTGCCGTCCGTAGAGAGCTGGTTGGGGTCGAGGAAGACGCGAGCGTTCTTCTCCTGCCCCAGGCCGTCCATCTCGTAGAGCACACTTTGGTTCTGAAGACCGTTGTTCTTGTAGAAATACCACTTGCCCGTGGCCTTGACATAGAAGGGTGCGCCCACCTTGCCGTAGTCGGAGACTTCGCGCAGGCGCTTCAGGAGTTTGCCGCGGAAGGGGATCTTGGCCAGGTAGTCCTGAGTCACTTGGTTCTCGGCCTCCACCCATTGCATGGTGGCCTCCGAGTGGTCATCCTCCAAGGGGCGGTAGGGGTCGGCTACTTTCACACCGAAATACTCATCCACGGTGTTGTCCGTCGGAGGGGTGGGGTAGGTCAGGCCCTGTCCGGCAGCTTGGTTGGCAGCCATGGCAAGCATGGCCAACGCTAATGCTTTTTTCATAATTGGTAGTTTACTTTTATAATTTTCGTTTTTAGGTTTTTACCTTTACTTTGTCTCATTCCTTTGACAAGGGGAATGGGGTAATGCTTCTTCTTGCCACGAAAGAGGTTTTGCCTTCTCACGAAAGGTTTTTTCCTTCTCACGAAAAGTGCGTTGCCTTCTCACAAAAGTGCGCTTCACCTTGTCTTGATTAGGTCCTGCAAAGGTATGAAATAAAGTCGAACGGCCCAAACATTCCTCCCTTCTTTTCTGTATGACAGAATGGTTAAAATCAGGAAAAGATTCTTCGGAGCAAAAAAATGTCGGAATAGCAGCCTTTTCGACTTACTATTCCGACACGATATCAAGCGGCAGGGCGGAGGATGGGTCCCTTCCTCAAGGGATGATCCTGCGCCTCCGGATGCGGCTTAGCTTACCTTGTTGAGCTTCTTGATGATAGAGAAGATGAACAGGGCAGACACCAGGCAGATGCCAGCGAGGACACCCCAAATGGTGACGAGGTTGAAGTTGAGACCCCACATGATACCAGGCACCATCACCAGCTGGTTGCCGATGGCGGTAGCACCAAACCACAGACCCATCATCAGACCGGCATACTTGGGAGGAGCCACCTTCGACACGAAGGAGATACCGATCGGAGAGAGCAGCAGCTCAGCGAAGGTGAGGATGAGGTAGGTGGAGATCAAGAGGTTGGCGCTGACACGCGGACCCTCCGTAGCGGCATTGCCCTGGACGAGCGGCAACTCAAGACCCATAGAGCCAACGGCCATCCAAACGAAGCCGAGGGCAGCGACGAGCATACCGAGACCGATCTTCTCAGGAGAGGTAGGCTCCTTGCCGATCTTGTTGAGCCAAGAGAAGAGCGCCACGCTCACCGGAGTGAGGGCTACGACGTAGCACGGGTTGAACTGCTGGAAGATCGGAGCCTTCACGTCGATGGCACCATCCAGGCTGTTGTACTTGTAGAACAAGAAAGCGATGGCAGCAGCGATCACGGCCAGTGCGATCAACTTCCCCTTGGCCGTCTTGCTCTGGGCAAGAGAGAAGCAGGCATAGACCACGAAGATGCAGGCCACGAGATTGGTCACGTCGAAGAGCATAGACTGAACGCCCTCGGCGCTGGTCTGTGTGAAGTCGCGTGCAAACAGCGTGAGCGTATTACCGTTCTGGTGGAAGGCCATCCAGAAGAAGATCACGACGGCGAACACCAGGCAGAGGCAGACGATGCGCTCCTTGGTCTCGGCCTTGGAAAGCTCGGGAGCGTTGGAGGCAGCAGCGTTGGCAGCCTTTTGGTTGCCCTCGCTGGCGAGGACGTGCTTGTAGGTGGAGCTGAAGGCGTAGTAGATAGCGATACTGACGATCAGCGATACGCAAGCCACGGCAAAGGCGAAGTGGTAGGAATCGGCCTCGCTGACGCCGAGAGAGGCCTGAGCCCACTCCATGATCTTGATGGCAGCGGTCGGGGCGAACATGGCACCGATGTTGATGGCCATATAGAACAACGAGAAACCTGAGTCGCGCTGAGAGGAATAGTCAGGACCGTCATAGAGACGACCCACCATCACCTGGAGGTTACCCTTGAAGAGACCCGTACCCAAGGCAATGAGGATGAGCGACAGACCCATTGCGGCAATGGCAACCGTGTCCTTACCCAGCGGCAGAGAGAGCACCAGGTAGCCGAGGAACATGATAAAGATACCCGTGGTGACCATACGGCCAAAGCCAAACTTGTCGGCAGCGATACCACCAATGATGGGCAGGAAATAGACCATCATGAGGAAGGTGGAGTAGATCGTACTTGCCGTACCAGTGGCGAAACCGAAGTTTGCCTGCAAATAGAGCAAGAACACAGCCAGCATCGTGTAGTAGCCGAAGCGCTCGCCTGTGTTTGCCAAAGCTAAGGCCCAGAGTCCTTTAGGTTGATTTGAAAACATAGATGATTTTGAAATTTTAGTTCCTTCCTTGCGGTCGGAAGAGTTAGTAATTGAGTTATTATTTCTTTCTGTTTTATTCTGTTATTTTGTGATGATGTTATTTCTTGATGATGTCAAACAAGTAGGAAGCCTTGACGACGATGTTGCCGAAGTTGGACTTGCCAAAGAAGTCGCTCTTCGAACTCCCGTAGATGTTGCCGAGACCGTAGTAGTAGCGCGCCTCCAACTGGAAGTGGCCCAGGCGTGGATGGCTCCATTCCGTACCCAGTCCGGCAGCGATGCCGTAGTCGAACTTCGTCTCTACGGGCATGTCCTCCTGCTTCACGATGGTGTTGGCGCGTCCTGTGCCGTCGGTGGCGAGGTTGGGCGCCGTATAGTTGCGCTGGGTCGATTCGCTCAAGTAGAGTCCGATCTGCGGACCCGCCTTGAAGAAGAAGCTCCAGCCCTTGTTCTCCTGTCCCCATGCCAGGTGGGCGAAGACCGGGATCTGCACGTAGTTGATCGTGCGCTCGTAAGCCTCTGCGTTGCCATTGGCGTTGACGACGGGCTGGTCGGCGGGGGTGAGGATGTCCTGCTTCCATCCGAGCGAGGCATAGTTGACCTCCGCGGCAATGGAGCAGATCGTGGAAAAATATTTCTCGCTGGTATAGCGGACCGACAATCCTCCGGTGAATCCCGCGTGCATCTTCTGCGGCACACTCGGGTCGAACCCGACGTTGGACAATACGCAACCCGCATTGACTCCGAGCGACAACACGTTGCGGTGCTCTCCCACCTGCGCCTGGAGCGCCTGCGAGCACACCACCGCCATCAGAAGGAGAATCGGTCTGAGAAGCCGCTTCTGCCCGGCGTATCGCTTGGAAGACCAAGGTTGCGCGTACCGAAAGATTGACTTTTCTGCTTTGACTATCATCTGTGGTAGCATATACTAATAGGTAAGGCTCTCCATGGTTTGGTCGGGCTTGAAGTGGATCAGCTGAAACTGCCTGTTCTGCTGTCCTCCGCCCTGTATGGGCAGGAAGCGGAGCCGCGTCTGCAGCGCCTTATATTTCGTCGGCTGCTTCTCCAGTCCCTTGAATGCGGCGCCATACTGCCGGAGTCCCCGTACGAAATACTCGCCGTGGTCGTAGCCCGTCAAGGCCAGGCGCGGGATGTAGTTTTTGTCCATCGCTGCGCCATACGTCTCCTGGTAGAGTTTCTCCAGGGCAGAAGTCTTGTCCGACTGCTTATTATAAAAGAACGTAGAGGGGATATACGTATTGTACTTGAAGAACCAGTTGAGGTCATAGTCCTGGTAGATGAACCAGTCGTTGTAGCCATACATCGAGATGGCGAGCCCCGGGCGCGTCGCCGTGAGTGAGTCCAATTTATGGAAGACATGCGTCAGCTGCGGACTCTTCTCGGTGTTGAGGACCACGGCGTTGGGCTGCTTGGAAGAAAAATGCTTGGCAAAGTCGGCCATCGACGAGTTGATGCTGGTCAGCTCGTAGGGAATCTTGGCCGCGTCGAGCTGCTGTCTCAGCATGCGGGTGAATTTTCCCACGCGCGACGTCGGGTCGTTGCAATCGATGAAGATCGGACGGTGGCTGTTCTGATAGCGCTCCAGGAAGCAGCTGACCGCCATCGCGTTGAGCAACGAGTCGGTCTGATAGACCTGGAAGACCTGGGGATTGCTCTCCACCTCCCGGCTCTCGATGGAGAAGGGAATGACGAGGGCTATCTGGTTGCGACGGCAGAAGTCGGCCAGCGGCTTCACCTGCGGGGTGTAGAGCGGGCCAAAGATGATGTCGAGGGAAGCGGCGTTGGCGTCGGGGAGCGTCGTGCGGATATCGGCATCCTTGGCCACGTTCCAGGCGTGGACGTCGGTGTTGATGCCTTCGGCCTTCATCTGATTGAAGGCGAGGAGCAAACCACGGTAGTACTCCACCATCCTGCGGCCATCGCCATCGTCGTTGTGCAACGGCAGCATCACGCCCACGCGGATCGTGCCATCCTTCTTCTTCGTGGCGGGAGCCGCTGGGCGCTGGGCCGAGACCGGTCCCTGTGCAGCGACCGACCCCTTGGCAGCTTGCGGAGCAGTCTGCGAGGAGGGCGTGCTGCGGCGCTTGTCTCCTTTCTTACCGAATGGGACGGCTATCCACGCACCTTTCTGCAGCTCATAGCCCTCCTTTTTCATTTCCGGATTGGCGTCTATGATCTGCTGAATCGTCACATTATAATCTTTGGCGATGCCGAAAAGGGTCTCTCCCCGCTTCACCTTGTGCAGGTCCTGCCACTGTGGGGCCTGACCGCTCGCATGAAGGCAAAGCAGCGAGGCGAAGACCGCGATCCACATCCTCAAGCAATGTCTCATTTTTCCAATTTTATTTTAACCACTTGCAAAGATAGCAAAAAATAGTTGGTTTTGGCATGGGAGTGGAAAGAATTTCGTAAATTTGCACAAAATATCAACGATGAGGCATATTTTCAAGCATATCTTGGCCGCTTTTGTGCTCTTTTGGGGCACACAGGCGACATTTGGACAAGCGCTCTCGCCACTGGCCACGTACACGGACGACAACGGCGAGGAGCAGACGATGGAACCTGGCGGAAGCTACACGGGAAGCGCACCGATAGAGGTTAGTTTCGACGCGGGCGTCACCGAGGTGGGCGACTATACGCCCCATTTCGAATGGCGCTTTTACGAAGGATCCGACGTGCAGAATCCCTACCTGATCCGCTACGACGAAACCACCAGCTACACTTTCACCAAGGCCGGCATGCAGCACGTCGCGCTCACGGTCTCGTTTGTCAACGGTTCGGACACGATCCGCTTCACCACCGACGATTTTCCGCCCTTTGAGTTTTCCATCAGCGAGAGCAAACTCGAGTTTCCCAATGCCTTCTCGCCCAATGGCGATGGCGTCAACGATGTGTTCAAGGCCAAGAGCACCTATCAGAGTATCGTGGAGTTTCAGGCCACGATCTTCAACCGCTGGGGACAGAAAATCTTTTCTTGGGACAACCCTGCGGAGGGATGGGACGGTACGTTCCATGGCAAACCCGTCAAGGATGGCGTCTATTTCCTCAACGTGGATGCCAAGGGAGCTGACGGACGCCATTTCCGTATTCGCAAGGCAGTCAACCTGTTGCGCACCTACAACGAGGCTGCGGGATCAGGAACGGTGACGGAATAGACCTTCCGCTCCACGCAAACCAATAGATTGTATTTCCACCGATGGACAAGGATAAAATAGAAGTGCTGGGCGCGCGCGTCCACAATCTGAAGAATATTGATGTCGTCATTCCCCGCAACTCGCTCACGGTCTTCACCGGCTTGAGCGGGTCGGGCAAATCGTCGCTGGCTTTCGACACCATCTATGCCGAGGGCCAGCGCCGCTATATCGAGACTTTCTCGGCCTATGCCCGCAATTTCCTGGGCAATATGGAGCGCCCCGACGTAGATAAGATCACGGGGCTCTCGCCTGTCATCGCCATTGAGCAGAAGACGACGAACAAGAATCCGCGATCCACGGTGGGAACGACCACGGAGATCTACGACTACCTCCGCCTGCTCTTCGCCCGCGCCGCCACGGCCTACTCCTATCAGAGTGGGGAGAAAATGGTGAAATATACCGAGGAAAAGGTGGTCTCGATGATCCTCAAGGACTATCTCGGCAAGAAGATTTTCATCCTTGCTCCGCTCGTCCGCAACCGCAAGGGCCACTACCGCGAACTCTTCGAGAGCATGCGGCGCAAGGGCTACCTTTATATAAGGATAGACGGGGAAATCCAGGAGCTGACCCAGGGCATGAAAACCGACCGCTACAAGAACCACAATATCGAGGTGGTGGTCGATAAGATGAAACTCGCCGCGCGCCTGGGCGAGACGGAGGACAACCTCTCGCAGCGACTGCAAAAGACCGTGGCGACGGCCATGCGCCAGGGCGACGGACTGGTGATGATCATCGATGCCGACACGGGCGAGGCGAAGTTTTTCTCCAAGCGCCTCATGGACCCCGTGACGGGACTGTCGTACAAGGATCCTGCGCCCAATATCTTTTCCTTCAACTCGCCCGAGGGGGCTTGTCCTCATTGCAAGGGACTTGGCATGGTCAGCGAGATCGACCTGAAGAAGGTGATTCCCGACGATAGAAAATCGATACGCGAGGGGGCGATCGCGCCGCTGGGAAAATACAAGAGTCAGATGATATTTTGGCAGATAGAAGCGATTCTGTCCAAATATGATCTGGACTTGAAGTCTCCGGTGAAGGACATTCCCCAGGAGGCTATGGACGAGATTCTCTATGGGGCGCTCGAGAAGGTGCGCATCGCCAAGGAACTGGTCCACACGACGACGGACTATTTTGTGGCTTTCGACGGCGTAGTGAAGTATCTACGGGCCGTTATGGAGGGCGATGAGAGTGCCGCGGGAAAGAAATGGAGCGGGCAGTTTATCGCCGACGTGACCTGCGGAGAGTGCCAGGGCCAGCGACTGAACCGCGAGGCTTTGTCCTACAAGATTTGGGGCAAGAATATCTCCGAACTCTCTGAGATGGACCTGGGCGAACTCTATGAGTGGATGGGGGAAGTGGAAAACCACCTCGGCGAGACCCAGCGGCAGATCGCCACGGAGATTATCAAGGAGATTCGCAAGCGCATCCGCTTTCTGCTGGATGTCGGACTCGACTATCTGTCGCTCAACCGACAGTCGGGCTCGCTCTCCGGGGGTCGAGAGCCAGCGCATCCGACTGGCCACGCAGATCGGTTCGCAACTGGTCAATGTGCTCTACATCCTCGACGAGCCGAGCATCGGACTCCACCAGCGCGACAACGTCCGACTGATCAACTCGCTCAAGGCGCTCCGCGACTTGGGCAATACGGTCATCGTGGTGGAGCACGACGAGGACATGATGCGGGCCGCCGACTGGATCGTCGATATCGGACCGCGGGCGGGCCGAAAGGGTGGAGAAGTGGTCTTCCAGGGCTCGCCGCAGCAGATGCTCCACACCCATACGCTCACGGCGCAGTATCTGAACCATGAGCGGGCGATCGAGGTGCCGGCCCATCGGCGCAAGGGCAACGGCCAGCGTATCGCTTTGTGTGGGTGCACGGGCAACAATTTGAAGGACGTGGATGTAGCGTTTCCGCTGGGAGAACTGATCGTCGTCACGGGTGTGTCGGGATCAGGCAAATCCACGCTGATCAACGAGACGCTGCAGCCGATACTCTCTCAACACTTCTATCGGTCGTTGAAGAAGCCGATGGCCTACGAGAAGATAGAGGGTATGGATCTGATAGACAAGGTGGTGACGGTGGATCAAAGTCCTATCGGACGCACGCCGCGATCCAATCCTGCCACCTATACGGGCGTCTTCTCGGACATTCGCGCGCTCTTCGTCGGACTGCCCGAGGCGAAGATCCGCGGGTATAAGCCTGGCCGCTTCTCCTTCAACGTGAAGGGCGGACGCTGCGAGGCTTGTGGCGGCAACGGCTATAAGACGATCGAGATGAACTTCCTGCCCGACGTGATGGTGCCCTGCGATGTCTGCCATGGCAAGCGCTACAACCGAGAGACGCTGGAGGTGCGCTACAAGGGCAAGTCCATCGCCGACGTGCTGGATATGACGGTCAATATGGCGGTGGAGTTTTTCGAGAATGTGCCACAGATTCTGCCCAAGATCAAGTCGCTTCAGGATGTGGGACTGGGCTACCTCAAACTGGGCCACGCTTCCATGT
>ERZ780057.504-NODE-504-length-15595-cov-7.78777_pt1 | contig 15595 bp, 12 predicted proteins | sample MGYA00511844_ERZ780057 | MGnify/ENA primary metagenome ERZ780057 (study PRJEB29588, sample SAMEA2149030) | human gut metagenome | biome: human gut; feature: human-associated habitat; material: faeces | place: Denmark | collected 2008/2010 ...
CGTCAATGCGATCAACCCCGTCGGCGGCGTCATCCTGCCGAAACTCCTCGACCGACTGGGCGTCGGCTACACCATCCTCAATGGCGAGGCCAATGGCGACTTCGCCCACAATCCGGAGCCGCTGGAGAAGAATCTTGGAGGCATCATGGGCGAGGTGGCAGCAGGAGGCTATGACCTCGGCATCGTCGTCGATCCCGACGTCGATCGTCTCGCCTTCATCCAGGAGGACGGCAAGATGTATGGCGAGGAATATACGCTCGTCAGCGTGGCCGACTACATCCTCGACCACGTCAAGGGAGCCACCGTCTCCAACCTCAGTTCTACGCGCGCCCTGCGCGACGTCACCGAGCGCCATGGCTGCCAGTATTTTGCCTCTGCCGTCGGCGAGGTCAATGTCACTACCAAGATGAAGGAGGTGGGTGCCGTCATCGGTGGCGAGGGCAATGGCGGCGTCATCTATCCCGAGAGCCACTACGGTCGCGACGCCCTGGTCGGCATCGCCCTTTTCCTCAGTTCGCTGGCACAGAAGGGACTGACGTGCAGTGAGCTCCGCAAGACGTTCCCGACCTATTATATTGCCAAGAACCGCATCGACCTCACGCCCGACACCGATATGGATGCCATCCTGGGCAAGGTCAAGGAGCGCTTCGGATCGATGGACGACGTGCGCGTCACGGATATTGATGGTGTGAAACTCGACTTCCCGACGAAGTGGGCCCACCTCCGCAAGAGCAATACTGAGCCCATCATGCGCGTCTATAGCGAGGCGGCCACGATGGAGGAGGCCGACGCCCTGGGCAAGGAGCTCATGGACGTGGTCTATGAAATGACGAAGTAGGAGAGGGTAGTACCTCCTACAGCCTGTAATCATCATGAGGCATCTGCCTGGCGTCAAGCGCCGGGCAGGTGCCTTGTCCATAAAACCTATTTTCCTATTCCAACGAGATCTTTTGCCCAATGGATCATTTGTTTCTGCTGCAGTTCGCATGCTTCCTGTTCATGCTGTTCAATGCGTTCACCCTCGCCGTCACCCGTCTCCAGACGCGATGGCTCAATCCGCGCTATGAGCGCGCACGATGGTTGATCTTTGTCGGCATCATGGGCTTGGCGGCGCACTATCTGATGCAGATGCGCTTTGGGTTCAGGGCCGTTGACGATGCGGTGGGTGCCACGGTCAATGCCCTCGTCTATGCACCCTGTTTTTCGCTCATCTCGATGGGCATCTTCCATATCGAGGCCACCCATGTCCGCAGGGGGAGGGTCTATGCGGTCTGCGCGGCGATCAACCTGGCGATCCTCGCCTGTTTCTTCATCGGCTGCTTCCACTATGGCAGCATGCGCATCGGGGCCTGGCTCTATGCTATGCAGGCCCTCTTTGCCGCCAATGTGGTCTATTGCGTCGTCGTCATCGTCCGCGAGATCATCAGGCGCCGCCGTCTGCTGGAGACGATGGCGGGCGGCGACATCATGCCCTATGTACGCTGCTCCCGCGCCAGCCTCCTCATCCTCTTCTTCCCTGCCTTGGTGTCGCCCTTTGCCATCATCTCCACCAAGTTGCTGTATTTTTTGGCTCCCTGGGTCTCATGGCTTTCCTCTTCTTTGTCTTGAGTTTCGTGGCCCTGGGCTACAGTTATGTGCCGACTGAGGCCCTACTCGACGCAGATGCGGATACCAGTCCTGCTGTCGTAGTCGCTCAGCAGGAGGAAACAAATACAAAACAGGCCGTCCCGCTCCATGGCGACGCGTGCCATGACGTTGCAGCCCTTGATAGCGACAAGGAGAAGGAACAGCAAACTGCCACGTTGCTGCCGGAGGATCGAAAAATGCAGATCCAGCAGCGGCTGGACGACTGGTGCGCGGCGATGGGCTATAAGGATGGGGGGGTGAACCTGCTCTCCCTCTCCCATTCCATCCATATCTCGAAGGACGATCTCACGCTCTTTTTCGATCAGTGTTTGAACACTACGTTCCGAATATGGCTGAGCGACATCCGCTTCGCTGCGGCCAAGAAAATGATGATTGCCAACCCCGATTACAGCAATGATATCATCTCCTCCGAATGTGGTTTTACTTCCCGCACCCACCTCTACCGCATCTTCAAGGCGCGTGAGGCGTGTACGCCGACCGTTTGGCGGGAGCGCTATTTGGCCGGATTCCACGATTCGGACGCGTCTCTTTCGTAGCAGGGAGACGAGCCCTTTTCTCCGTATCAGAAGATTCCCTTTTCTCCGTATCTGAAGATCCCTTTTCTGATATTTGACGGCTCTTTCCTTGGTTTCTTAAAATATGTAAACGCAACCTATCCTGGCTATGAACCATTGTCTCTTTGGTAGGAAAGAGACAACTATTTACCACCAAAGAGACACCTGAACAGGACAATGCGACACCCTGTCTCACTTCTTTTCCCTACTTTTGCGCTAATGATCGCGTCGGAAAGAGATCCACGCGGCAGAGGCTGAGTCCTTGTCGTGTGCGCCCGACGGACTAATCGTGAAGACAATAATCAAAAACAGTGAATAAAAGTATGAAGAAAAAAAAGTATCTCAAGCCCCAGGTTGACGTCGCGCAGACTGGGCCGTGCATGATGATCAACCCCTCGCAGGTAAGGATTTATAAAGGGCGGTTTCAGAATCGACAGGAACTGGAGAAAGCCGAATTTACCTTAGACGAGGAAGGTTTCCTCTGGGGGGAATAAATTGCCTATTGCCCCTTCTTTCTATCACAACCAACGAATGGTGCCTTGGCGCACCCAAACTAAAACAAAAAGACTATCAACATGATCAAGAAAATGACCCAATATCTATTGCAGCGCAGATGCGCGCTCTCGCTCTTGCTGATGCTTATGCTCCTGCAGCCCGCGATGGCGCAGGCACAAACGCGACAAATGTATGCGAGATTGGACAAAGAGACACAGACCCTCACGCTCTATTACGGCTCGAATTACAAGGAATCTGACTACGGGATTTCTCTTTCATTTGGTCGTCCCTTGTGGCAAACTACAGCTGAAAGAAAAAAAATAAAAACCGTGGTCTTTGACGAGAGTTTCAAGGATGCACGGCCCAAAGATTGTGGAGGCTGGTTTTGGTTGTTCGAAGCTTTGACAACGATTGAGCACTTGGACTATTTGAACACGTCAGAGGTCGATGATATGCGATCAATGTTCTCCTCCTGTACCAGCTTGGAAACACTTGATTTGTCTTCCTTTAATACGGAAAAGGTCACAAACATGGTAACTATGTTTGAGAACTCTAAGCATCTACGCTCACTCAAGTTGCCCAAAGGCTTCATAGGCAGCAGCGTGACTTATCTCAATGCAACGTTCAAAGGTTGCGAAAGTCTTACCGAACTCGATCTATCCGGTTCTAATTCTGAAAACGTGACAAACATGAGCGAGATGTTCCATGGCTGTAAGGCGCTTTCCAAGCTCGATCTTACTAGTTTTAAAACTGGACAAGTAACCACTATGGAGAATATGTTTTGCGATTGTAGCACGCTTGAAACCCTCGATGTCTCCAGTTTTAATACCGAAAACGTGACCACTATGCTAGGAATGTTCAATAATTGCTCGTCACTTCGGAGTCTCGATCTCCCTGGCTTTAATACTGCAAATGTGACGCAAATGTCATCAATGTTCAAAAAATGCTCGTCACTTCGGAGTCTCGATCTCAGCAGTTTCAATACCAGAAAGGTGGCTTACATGCAAGACATGTTTCAAGGATGTACTAACCTTGAAAGTATTGATTTAAGCAGTTTTGATACGGAGAACATGAAATCTATGACTGGGATGTTCTTCTCATGTACGAAGCTTGAAACGCTTGATCTCTCCTCGTTTGCAACGCCCAAAATGGTTTCCATGGTTGATGCGTTTAGTAATTGCAAAAACCTCAAGAAGATCTATGTCACTTCTGCATTTACTACAGATAAAGTAACCCTAGATTTTTCGATTTTTGCCGGATGTGTTAATCTGCCAAACTTTAATCCTGCTAAGACGTCTGTGGAGATGGCTCACACGGGAGCGGGAGGTTATCTCACGGCTGCTACGGCCAGTTGGGTGCGATGGGATGCGCCAACCGGCACGCTCTCCTTCCATCGCGGCGCCACGAAGCCTGCGGGCGACAACATCCTTGATTTGGGCTACGGAGATGATCCGAATTGGTATACCCATGCTGCAGAAATCAAGAAGGTAGTCTTCAAAGCTGGTTTCCGTGATGAAACCCACACGACGTACTCCAATTGGTTTAATGGTTGTACGAATCTTACCAGCATAGAGGGTATCGAAAATCTCAACACGTCCAACGTCAAGAATATGTCAGGGATGTTTGCCCTGTGTTCGAACCTCGAAACGCTCGACCTTTCCCATTTCAACACAGAGAGAGTAACAACAATGGCCCAAATGTTCTATGGGTGCACAAAGCTCCATGATCTCAACATTTCAAGTTTCAAAACGGAGAATGTGACATCCATGAACCAAATGTTTTCTAATTGTTCAAGTTTGGATTCGCTTGACTTGTCCCATTTCAATGCGAAGGGAGTGTTATATCACGGCTTATACGCTATGTTCTCTGGTTGCAGTTCTCTTAAGTTTCTCGACGTGTCCAACTTCCCGGCTGAAAAGCCCAAAATGCAGCTGGATGCTATGTTCAAGGGATGCAGTAGCCTTCAAATGCTTGATCTTTCCAGTTTCAACACCGGTATGGCGTATTCTGCTACCGATATGTTTGACGGATGCTCCGCTCTTCAGACTATCTATGTCAGCGATCTTTTCACATTCAAAAATGGAATTAAAAGTTCAAATATGTTCCGCGACTGCCATTCACTGAAAGGCGCTATCTCCTTCGAACCTTCAACGATAGATAAGACTTACGCCAGCTACGTGTGGGGTTATCTCACCAAGAAGGTTGGCATGAATGGCAATGAGATCATTGGAGCCACGGGCTCCCCGCTCACCATCGACGCGCTGCCTTTGGATGACAGCAAGGCATACACGCTCTACGAAGACTGCGACGTGAACAACGCTTCCTACGAGCGCCAGGTAAAGTCTAAATGGGCAACGCTCTGTCTGCCCTATACCATCCATCCCAGTTCGGAGGACAACACCTGCTACTTCTATACCCTGAAGTCGGTAGGAACGGAGAGTGTGGAGCTCGTGCGCGTGGAGGAAGGCGTGATAGAGGCAGGCCAGCCTGTCGTCGTTCGCAAGAAAAACGCGGAACAGACCAGCTTCTGCGTCGTGAGCGGTACGGCTTCTCCCAACGAGAAGGCGAAGGCCGTGAAAGAACCCAAGTCTGAGGAGGGCGCTCCTCGTCTGATTGGTACGTTTGCGCCCATCGAACTCAACGACGACTGCTATTTCATCGCCAAAGACCTGTTCCGCCTGGTCAGCGACTACAAGCCTGCTGCCACCGGCGTGAAGATAGCTGCCTACCGCGCCTATATCCAGCCCGATGCTACGCAGAAGGGTGGATCCGCCCAGCTCACCATCGGCGTGGATGAGGGCACCAGCCAGGTAGATGCCGCTACCCTCGTCGATCTGCTCAACGACACCGAGGCGGAATACTACGACGTGCAGGGCCGCCGCATTCCGCAGTTGCAGCGAGGTATCAACATCGTCAAGGTTGGCTCCAAGGTCATGAAGGTCTTCTGTCCCCGATAACTTCCCGTAGCGACTCGCCCCGCGCTTCGCCTCCCGCGTCTCGCTTTCGCGCTTCGCCTCCCGCGTGTCGCCCACAACCACGCATAAGTAAGCCGCCCGAACCAGTCAAAAGCTGATTCGGGCGGCATCTTTTTTTATGCAGTCTTGATCAGGAGGAAGCGTCCCATTTTTTAGTCTTCGTCCTTCTGCTCAGCCTCATGCTCGGCGATGAGCTTCTGCTGGATGTCGTTGGGCACCAGCTCGTAGCTTGCAAACTTCGTCGAGAAGCTGGCGCGTCCGCCCGTGAGGGAGCTGAGCGCGATGCTGTAGTTGGAGAGCTCCTTCAAAGGAATCTTCGCCTGCAACTTCTGGTAGCCAGCCTCGCTGTCCATGCCCATGATCATGGCGCGGCGGCCCTGCAGGTCGCTCATCACGTCGCCCATGTAGTCGGCCGGCACATAGACCTCCAGGTCGTAGATCGGCTCCAGGATCTTCGGACCAGCCTGCTTGAAGGCGTCGGAGAAGGCGTGGCGCGCGGCGAGCATGAAGGAGAGCTCGTTGCTATCGACCGGGTGCATCTTGCCATCATAGACGATCACGCGCACGTCGCGGGCGTAGCTACCCGTCAGCGGACCGTGCTCCATGCAGTCCATGATACCCTTGAGGATGGCGGGCATGAAGCGTGCGTCGATGGCACCACCGACCACGGAGTTGATGAAGACGAGCTTGCCGCCCCACTCCAGGTCCACTTCTTCGCGGCCCTTGATGTTCATCTTAAACTCCTGGCCGTTGATGTTGAACGTCGTCGGATCGGGCATGCCCTCGGCGTATGGCTCCACAATCAGGTGGACCTCGCCAAACTGTCCGGCACCACCCGACTGCTTCTTGTGGCGGTAGTCGGCGCGAGAGAGTTTCGTGATGGTCTCACGATACGGGATGCGCGGCTCCTCAAACTTCACGGCGAGTTTCTCGTTGTTCTCCATACGCCATTTCAGCGTGCGCAGGTGGAACTCTCCCTGTCCGTGGACGATCGTCTGGCCCAGTTCCTTGCTCTGCTCCACCACCCATGTCGGGTCCTCCTGGCGCATCTTGAGCAGGGCTGCCATCATCTTCTCCGTATCGCTCTCGTTGACGGCCTTGATGGCGCGTGAATACTTGGAGTTAGGATATTTGATGAAGTCGAAACGCTCCTCCGTACCCTTGCCGTTGAGCGTGTTGCCCGTCTTGACATCCTTCAGTTTCACGGTGCAGCCCAGGTCGCCCGCGTTGAGCTGATCCACGGGGATGCGGTTGGCACCCGCACAGGCGAAGATCTGTCCGATGCGCTCCTTGCTGCCACGGTCGGCGTTGGCCAGGTCGTCGCCCGGCTTGATCGATCCGCTCATCACTTTGAAGTAGCTCACCTCGCCGATATGCGGCTCCATACCCGTCTTGAAGAAGTAGATGCTCTCCGGACCGTTGGAGTCGGGTGTCACCTCCTCACCACGCGTGTTATGGACCTTCGGCATCTCGCTGACGAAGGGCACGACATTGCCCAGGAACTCCATCAGGCGCTGCACACCCATGTCCTTGTGGGCATCGACGCAGAACACCGGGAAAATGTTGCGCATCACCAGGCCCTTGCGGATACCCTCGCGCATCTCGTCCTCCGTGAGCGTCTCCTCCTCGAAGAACTTCTCCATCAGCGCCTCGTCGTTCTCGGCGGCTGCCTCCACGAGCGCCTTGTGGAGCTCCATGGCTTTCTCCATCTCCTCGGCGGGAATCTCCTCGCGCTTCGGTGCGCCACCGTCCGGACCCCATGAGAGTTTCTTCATGATGAGCACGTCGATGATCTCGTGGAAGTCGGGACCCGTCTGGACGGGATATTGTATCTGCACGCACTTCGGACCATAGATGTCCTTCATGCTTTGGATGAGTTGATCAAAGTCGCATTTGTCGCTGTCAAGCTGGTTGACGAGGAAGATGACCGGCTTGTGCAGCTTTTCGGTATATCGGAAGTTGTTCTGTGTGCCAACCTCCGGGCCATACTGGCCATTGATGAGTATGACGGCTTGGTCGGTGACGTTGAGGGCCGTGATGGCACCCCCCACAAAGTCGTCGCTACCCGGACAATCGATAATATTGAGCTTTTTGCCATTCCACTCTGCATGGAATACGGTGGGGAAGACCGAATAGCCGTACTCCTGCTCCACAGGGAAATAGTCGCTTACCGTATTCTTGGCTTCTACGGAGCCACGACGCTTGATGATACCAGCTTCGAAAAGCATACTCTCGGCAAGTGTGGTCTTGCCGCTACCCGCACTGCCAATCAAGGCAATGTTTTTAATCTCATTTGTCTGATATACTTTCATATCGGATAGATTTAAGCGATTAATAATATCGTTATTTACTTGTAGGGTAATTGAAAGAGGACAGGCATTTCTGTCATTTCGCCCACTAAATTAGGCATTTTTTTTGTAAAAGCCAAACAACGATGGCAAAAGTACTCTATTTTTTAAAATTAATTAGTACTTTTGCAAGTGAAATGACAGGATTATACATACATATACCATTTTGTGCCAGTCGTTGCGTCTATTGCGGATTTTATTCGACGACGCTTCCCGCGCTGCGCGATGCCTACGTCGATGCCCTCTGCCAGGAACTGACGTTGCGGGCGGAGGAATTGCCTGCTGACGAGGCGCTGACCACCATTTATCTCGGGGGTGGCACGCCGAGCCAGCTCACAACGGATCAGCTCGACCGTCTCTTCTCCTATATATATAAGGTATATAGGCCGCAGCCTGTCGAGGTGACGATGGAGTGTAATCCTGACGACATTACCCCAGCGTTTGCGGATTGGATTGCCCAATCGCCCATCGACCGCATCTCGATGGGGGCGCAGACCTTCTCTGACGACCGCCTGCGCCTGCTTCGCCGTCGCCATACGGCTGCTGAGGTGCGACGGGCCACGACGCTGCTGCGCCGGGCGGGCATCCGCAATATCTCCATCGACCTGATGTTCGGATTTCCGGGCGAGACCCTCGCCGACTGGGAACAGGACATCGACGAGGCCCTCCGTCTGGGCGTGGAGCATATCTCGGCCTACAGTCTGATGTACGAGGAGGGGACGACGCTCCATCGCTGGCTCAGCGAGGGGCGCATTCAAGAAATCGACGACGACCTCTCGCTCCGCATGTACGACTGCCTGGTGGACCGGCTTACTGCTGCCGGCTACCGCCACTACGAGATCAGCAACTTTGCCTTGCCCCAGCGCGAGAGCCGCCACAACAGTAGCTATTGGCGAGACGTGCCCTATATGGGCCTTGGCGCCTCCGCCCATTCCTTCGACGGACGGCAGCGGTCATGGAATGTGGCCGACATCGAAACCTATATCGCTGCCATCGGTCGTGGTGAACGGCCCTGTACGGTGGAGGCCCTCGATCCCGACACCCACTATGAGGACGTGGTGCTGACGTCGCTCAGGACGGCGGAGGGCATCGACCTCGACAAGATACGCCGCGACTTCGGAAGCCAGCGCCTCGACTTCCTTTTAGCTGCTGCCGACCAGGACTTGCGCCAGGGCTATCTCGTCCGCGAAGACGACCACCTGCGCCTCACTCGCCGGGGCATCTATCTGAGCGATGGTATCACAGCGCGCCTATTTGTATGATCGCTTTGTCTCACTGAACGATCGTTTCACCGATCTTTTGAATCACCGAACCAAGCAGAAACTTATGATAGAGAAAACTTTCGAGAAAAAATGGGCTGACAATCGTCAGCGCCTGTTGCAAGAAGACGAGGAGTATCAGCGCATCCTCCGCAGTTACCGCAAGCACAACTGGGCGGACGCATTGGTGGCGCCTGCCGCCCTCATCGGTAGCATGGAGTTTGTGGCGTGGCTGGGCGTCAAGTCGCAGGTGCTCAATTTTGTGATTTCCCTCGTCCTCGCCATTGTGTTTTTCTTTGTTTTCCTTTATTTCAAGGCTGTCAGGGTCAGTCGCAAGACGCTTGACGAGGTGGAGTAGCGCATCAAGGAGGAGTATCGTCAGAAAGTAGGAGGGTAGGGCATCCGTACGATGCGTCCACCAAGCAGCGGACGCATCGTGCCGATGTTTTTTTCCTTAGATGTCGAGATCCGGAGCCTTCTCCGCACCCTGCGCAGCCTCAAACTTCGTCATGCGCTCAAAGCCATACATCCCGGCGAGGAGATTGTTGGGGAAGCGGCGGATGGAGAGGTTGTAGCCCTGCACGCTCTCGTTGTAGCGGCGGCGTGCCTCGTTGATGCGGTTCTCCGTACCTTCTTCCTGCACCATCAGCGACTTGTAGTTTTCGCTGGCCTTCAGGTCGGGGTAGCGCTCCGAGACGGCGATGAGGCGGGAGAGTGCCTGCGTCACCTGGTTCTGTGCCTGCTCAAAGGCCTTGATCTTCTCGGGTGTGAGGTCGGCTGCGTCGAGGTGTATCTGTGTGGCCGCATTGCGTGCCTTCGTCACCTGCTCAAACGTCTCGCGCTCGTGCTTGGCATACGATTTCACGATTTTTGCCAGTTGCGGCATCATGTCGGCACGGCGCTGATAAGCCGCCTCCACATTGCTCCATGCCGTTGTCACCTCTTCTTGGTTGGACACCATGGAGTTGTAGCTGCTCACCAGCCACCCCACAATCATCAGGACTACCACGACGATAGACCCTACTTTCATTAGCTTCTTTGATTCCATATACTAATAGTTTTCTGATAATAATTCTGTTGTTGTCTCCGTAGTCTTGGTGGACTTTGGCTTCCTGTCGGAGCGGGTCCCGCTGTAGGCTTACCAGCCTCCGCCAGCACCACCTCCACCGAAGCTGCCGCCTCCGAAGCTGCCGCCGGAGAATCCTCCGCCCCATCCGCTCCCGGAGTCGTTGGTGTGGCCCGGGTTGCCCCAGATGATGAAGGGGCCGCCAGAGCGTCGGCTTCCTCCTCCACCGCCGCCACCCTTGCCGCGGTTGTCCCTGCGGTTGAGGATGACGAGGACGACGACGATGCAGATCACGGTGAAGAGGACGATTGCCAGTCCTGTGCCAGCGTCCTCGTCGGTGTTCTCCTGGATCCCTGTCGTCCCGGTCTTCAGTTTCTTATAGACCGCCTGGGCCGTGGCCAGTACGGCCTGTCCGGGCTCTCCGCGCTTCATGTTGGCCACGATGCAAGCCCGCCCGATGTCGTCACACTCTATGTCGGTCAGGTCTTTCTCCAGGCCCTCTCCCGGAGCGATGAAGTATCGGCGGTCCTCCACGGCTACGCCCACCACCAGTCCGCGGTTGGTCTTCTTGCTTCCCACTCCCTGGCGGTTGCCCAGGTCCTGTGCGAAGCGAAACGTGTCGCCGTTGCTCACGCGCTTTACGATGACGAACACCGACTCCACGCCACACTGCTTGTCGAGGCGCAGGAGATAGCTGTCGATAGAGTCGCGCTCCGTCTGCGAGAGGATCTCGTCGGGGTCGCAGACGTAGCGGCGTGCGTCGGTGAGGTGCACCATCGGGATGTCCTCTGCCTCCCACGTCTTTGCATCCAGTCCCAGCACCGTCGCCAGTAGCATTATCAGCAATATCGCTTTCCTTGTTCTCATATCTATTATCACTGTCAGTCTTTTGGGGTTTCTGTTCCTACCGTTCGTTGCACTTCATCTGCGCATAGCCTACCAGCTGGTCCGTGCGTCCGCCTATCGGTCGGTAATAGACCAGTGCTTGGTAGCTGTTTTCTGTTTGGTAGAAGTTACCTTCTGTGGGGAGCAGGGCAGGGCGTCCTGCCTCGTCGATCATCAATAGTTGATAGTTGTAATAACCCAGTTTTAGCGGCACGTTGCATTCATAGCTCTGTGTCTCGGCATGATATTCCATCCTGTATTGTGGCAGGAAGCGGTCCTGCGTGAAGTTGCCGTTCAGATAGACTGCCTCCTGAAAGGGCTTCTCGCAGCGGTAGCGGAAGTGTACCAGCAGGTAGTCGCTCTCCGTATTGGCATGGTAGTTGTCCGAGTTGCGGATCACGAAGGCGCCGTCTGCGTCGGGGTCGTAGATGTAGTTGGGGCGTGGCTCTCCCGTCCAGGGGTAGGCATGATACTGCGTGCCGTCCCAGTCGATGCGATCTACTCCCATGGCTGCCACGTCGGTCGAGAGGATCTCAAACTTCCGATACTCGTTGCCCGCCCAGAAGAGGTAGTCGCCGCAGTGGCTCCACCTCAGTCCGTCGGCCATCGTATATTGCGGGCGAGCATTCCAGCGGGCGTCGTCCCAGCGCTGGTTTTGGAGCACCACGGTGGTGATCTGCCGCTGTGGGTCCGTCACCCGATAGCCTCCATAGCCCACCTCCATCTCCACCTGCTGGTGGTGCTGGTTGATGGTTGCGTCCGTATTGGTCAGCACCTTTAGCCCCACGCCCATCTGTGCCTCGGCCGGCTCCGTCACCATGAAGGCTATGCGTGCCACCTCGCGGTCGTCGTCGTTTTCGTCGTAGATGGTCAGCAGGTAGTTGCCCGACCGCTTCATCGCACACTGTCCGTTGGGCAGCGTCAGTCGATAGTGGGTGTAGAGCGTGTTGGTGAGGATGCTCTCCTGCACGTCGTCGATGGTGTTGCCCGAGGCGAAGCCGTCGCAGTAGTCGCTCTCGAAGAGTGCTTCCGAGGGCTTCCAGTCGGCCTCGCAATGCGTCAGCCGGTAGGCGTAGCGGTGGTATTCGTGTGTGAGGTCGTCGAAACTGACGGACAGTTGCCCCCCACGGAGGCCGATGATGGGCATCCGTCTCCAGTCGTTGTCGGCAATGACCTGCAGCGACCGAATGTTGGGGTCGAGGATTTCGTGGCGCTGCGCCGTGGCGGCTATGCTGCCGAGGGTCAGCGCGGAAAGTCCGAGAGCCAGTCGCTTAGCAATGTTCATCCATCAACTGGTTGAAGAAATGGTCCAGGTCCTCGTCCAGTCCGTCCATCAGGTCGCCGCCAACGATGATCGTGTCGTCGTCCACGACGTAGAGTTCTGCGATGCTGTCCTTGTCGTCATCTTCGAGCACATAGCTGTAGGGCTTCATCACGCCAAGACCTTCCACCACCTGGCTCATCGCCGTCATCTGCTGGCGGAGCTGACTGGTCACCTTGTCGTAGAAGTCGTCCTCCTTGTTGTCTATCCAAGGCTCAACGACACAACGGGTTATTTCGTTCTCGTCGTCGTCGAACGCCATCACGTCGCCGCTTTCCTGCGACACTCTGACGTGAATGTCGCTCATCAGCGACGGTTCGTCACATGAGGGTAACTTTTGGGCAATCTTGTTGAAAAACCGCTCCAACGACTGTTTTGTCTGCTCTGTAGCTGTCATGGTTTTGCTTTCTTATTCTTGGGTTATGCTGTGTATAGCATATCTTACCGCAAAGATAGTCACAAAATCCGAGATTGAAGCCAATAAAAACATTATTTTTTGGGTATTTCTGTTTTTTAACCCTATACGGCTTCATCCGAAATGAACGACCCGCTTGTTATGGTCGTCTCATTGTGCCCTGCTCTAAGGAAAAGCTTCAATCACACGCTTCACCATGTACCCACCACATATCGTCCTCCCTTCCAGCATATATCGACCTCATATTGTTTCCGTATTGTTTCCGTATTGTTTCCGCTTCCGGAAGCGAGAACGATAGGAGAACGATAGGAGAACGATACGGGATCGATACGGGATCAATACGTGATCAATACGTGATTGATACGAGACCGATACGAGAACGGTCTTTTCCGACTCCCAACCGAAGAGATTGACAAGAAATTTAACTTTTTCATCATCGTTTCTTTTGAATCTATTTTACGTTTCAGCCACTCGCCTCTTCCTGTCGTTCATGCCAAGAAGCCTGGCTCACCATTTGCCCTGACGCAGCCGCTATACAAAGATAACCTTCCGTACAGCCGAATGCAAGCCGATTAGTATGAATTAACGCCCCATTAACTATTTCTCCGTATCCATTTAACAAAGCCCATCGCAGACCAAAAGCCTTCATTGCGGCCTTTCCTCATGCCCTTTCCCCATTTTTTCCCGCCCAAAGGCTGCTACCTCCAATCTCTATCAGCAGCCAAGAAATACCGGTTCTGATTTGTCAAAATAGCGAACAAACACAACTATCAAGCAAATCACCAACTTTATCCAAATAATTGCATGATATCCATACAGAAGAATTCTTCAAAAGGAATACCATCAGTGCCTACAACGATTGATTTTAGAGGATGGAATTTTTCTTGAAACATAGGAATACCACTATTCATACCTCTCTTTCCACTCTTAACCTCTATGGCAACGACATCACCTTGTGATTCCAGAATATAATCCACCTCATTATTATGATCTCGCCAATAATAGAGATGACAGTCATTGTCCTCCACAAAATCGAGAAGGCAAGTACCCACTGCTGATTCCACCCATCTGCCCCAAATCATAGGGTCAACATAATCTTTGTCAAACCCCTTACCGCGATATGCCGTGAGCAAAGCATTGTTAAACACTGAAAACTTTGGGATAGACTGCCTTTTACGAGCCTCATCGCAAGCAAACTTTTGAAGTCCACAAAGCAAGTTGGCTTGCTTCAATATTTCGAGATAAGAAGACAATGTCGTAACATTGCCTGCATCTTGCAATTGTCCAAGCATTTTGGTGAGTGACAACAACTCACCAGAATAAGAACAACCGACCTCAAAAAGCTGTGACATGAGGGAAGGCTTGTAAATATTCGAAGTTAAGAGAACATCCTTTTCAATGGCAGGAGCCACAAGAGAGTCCTTAACATATTTCTTCCAACGCCTAAAATCCCCTATATAATCCACTGAGCCAGGATAACCTCCAAAATAAATCCATTGTTGGAGTGATAACCCGAAGGCTGCTTTCATTTCTGGGAAAGTCCAATGCCCCATACGAATCAACTCGAATCTACCAGCCAAAGACTCGGTTAGCCCTTTGCGCAAAAGCAAGCGAGACGAACCCAGCAATACGACTTTGAGGTTTACATGATTGAGTGTATCGGTATCCCACTCTTTCTTCACATATTCGCTCCATCTGCGTATTTTCTGTATCTCGTCTATTACAAGAACAGCTTCTTGCAAATGCTGAATGTCCATTCGGCTTCGCACAGACTCCCAAGAACGTCGAATCCAATCCGAATCTTCTTCATTTACAGAATCAGCATTAAATTGAAATACGACCTTATCAATAGTCTCTGCTATTTGCGCCATAACCGTTGATTTGCCAACCTGCCTTGGTCCTGCCAAAACAAATATACACTTACGTCTTTCGCTCAACCTACTCAACATCAAGTTGTAATGTGGTCTTCTATACTCACCCATATTCTATAATTATTAATATTAAACAACTCTATTCTTCCTGACGAATTACTCAATTCACAGATACGAATAACTCAATTCTTTCTCTCGAATTACTCAATTCTTCATTGCGAATTACTCAATTCTACTTTGCAAAGATACAAAGAATAGATGGGTACTACATTGTTCTTGATATTATTTTTGGCATTCTTAACAACACAAATAAAGTATTAGCTATTGCAAGTTCAACATAGAACTGCAATCCTAACCCAAGTTTGCCCCCTTGTCAAATGTATTCCTTGTTGTCCGACTTTGGGGACAAGAATTTCTGTTCTGTTGCCACAATCATTGCTGATAGATAAGGAGAGATACTCAACTATTTCATCAATCGTGCCACTAATGCCTCTGCTGAGTCGCTTAACGCTAAGATTAAACACTTCAGAGCACAGTTGCATGGGGTTGTTGATGTGAAGTTCTTCCTGTTTTGGCTAACAAATATCTATGCTTGACACAGGTTTTTGCAGGTGCTCCCGTTTTTAATGACCGATTTGGCTTTACAACAAAGGCCACCGAGACCCAAGGAGTGTTAGTCCTCTTAGTCCCAGTGGCCTTATCGTTTTTTTTAATTAATGAATGAAGAGGTCAGCCTTTACTTTGCCACAAACTTCTTGC
>ERZ780057.556-NODE-556-length-14536-cov-3.03149_pt1 | contig 14536 bp, 10 predicted proteins | sample MGYA00511844_ERZ780057 | MGnify/ENA primary metagenome ERZ780057 (study PRJEB29588, sample SAMEA2149030) | human gut metagenome | biome: human gut; feature: human-associated habitat; material: faeces | place: Denmark | collected 2008/2010 ...
CGACGTAGCGTTTCTTGACCTCCCTTCGTTCGAATTGCGCCTGCAGTTGTTGATGGATCCGCTTGTTCTTGGCGATCAGCAGGAGCCCAGAGGTGGCCATATCGAGCCGATGGACCAACAATGGGCCGCCGGCTTCCGGATAGTGTTTATGGGCCCATTCGTAGACGGAGTTTAATTTCTCCTTGCCTGGCACGGAGAGCAGTCCGGCGGGCTTGTGCACAACCGCTAGCTCATCGTCTTCCCATAGTATCTCCAGCTCCAGGTCTGGGAATTGCTCTTGCTCGAGTGGATTTTCCTCCACGTCAAGTCCCTGGAGCATGAAACGCAGCAGAGGTTCACATTTCTCCTTACAGGACGGATAGAAATTACCATGATGTCGCAGTTCGTTCTTCGGTGATTCACCCCACCAGAACTCCGCCATCGCGATAGGTTTCAAGCCTTGTTGATAAGCGTTTAACAGTAGTTTGGGTGCGGCGCATTCGCCCGTGCCGGCAGGTGGTATGCCACGGCCTGCTTCCTCGAAAATGATCCGGACACTTTTTCGTTCGCCGAGCGCGTTCTCCAGCAGATATTGGTCGAAGAGCTGTTGTTGCAAAAGTTGTGAGCGTCGTTTCCGGGTTGCCTTCAGCTCATCTATCTTGATTTGGATCTGATTAATCCCGGTCTGAAGGGCGGATAACCGTTCATTCATCATTTGGGTCAGTCGCCGGAGCTCCGCTTTCTGGAATTGGCTTTCCCGGATGAGCCGTGCCTCTTCTTCAGGCGTTAGAGTTTGTAGGCGCCGTTGGTCACGTTCTCTTTTGGCTTGTTTGGCCTCCTCTTTGGCGTGGTTGATCCGTTGCTCCCATTCTTGGCGGGCACTTTTGAGTTGGGCTTGGAGTGACAGGTATTCCGGATCGTGATTGAGCGCCTCGATCTGGTGGTTGATGACGGAAATCGCCGCCTCTTCCGTTTTGTAGCCATTCGATGGCTTGGAGAGATCGCATACGGGCGGAACAAAATAGGGCTCGTCGTTACGTCCGTCCAGGTTTCCGGAAAATGCGGCCAGGAAGCCGATCTCACCCGCCTTGTCTTGAGTGATCAGGACTCCAAACATCTTTCCTGATTCCTTGCCTTCAAGATCGAGAGTCTGTATATAAGCCAACACCTCATCCGCTGCGGCTAAGCAAAGCGGATGAGGCGTATAATGGAACGGATTGTTGAATCGTTGGGGAAGTTCCCCAGGTTTTATCCGTGTATTAAAAGGATGCCATCTCATGAATTACTTGATCAAATTGCCTTCGGCGTCAAAGGTAGCGATATAATCTCGATCGCCCAACTCCAGATCGAAAGCATAATAGATTCCGTCGGTCCGCTCGACGCAGTGGATATCGTCGATGCGATAGCTTGCGTACTCGGAAGCATTAAAGGCGTTCATGACGATCGCCGGTACCTCGGTTTGACGAATTTCCCATTCAGTATAGAGCCATTGTTCTTGCGCGTCGAAGATCACTTCCTTATGGATCCGGTTATCCAGGATGTCCACCTCCGTATATTGATTGTCGGTATCAATCTCCAGGATAGTCGCGTTAGGATAACGCTCTTGGATTAAGTTGGTAATCGCGTCGGGCGAGGATGTCGGCTGGATCGGTCTGTTTTGGTTGCCGTCGGGAACCTCGTTGATCAGGTCGCCGTTCTCGGAGTAGTGCAGGGTTATCTCTTGCTCACCTGATTCGGCATCAAGGACATAGATGTTGCCTCGTCCAGATTGCTCCAGAAGGTCGACATCGTCGACGCGCCAGGAGGCATAGAGACTACTCTCAAAACTGTTAATGACCGCCTTGGGCAATTCGTTGTAGGTGATATCGGTCTCGCTCATGATCCATGCGCCTGTTTGGTCAAACCAAGCCTCGACCTCGTGCTTCCCATCGTGGAAATCGGCGACAAAATAATCTTTCTCAATGTCCCATTCCACTTGGCGTGCGTCTGGATAGAGCTGGCTCAGGTTAGTGATCGCTTTATCGGGAATGTTGCTGTAAAGAATGTCGTCATTGTCGTCATCGTCGCAAGCTGTGAACAGGGCCGCACAGGCCAATGTGCCCACTAAAAATATAGATTTCACGTTCATAATTATTGAAATGTTGAATGTTGATTATTAATGTTATTGTTGAATTTAAAATGATTAGTCGTCGATATCGATCAGGTTACCGTTGAGGTCAAATTTCAGTTCTAACCCATTCGCCAGGTCGACGGAAACCTTGCGTTTGCCTCGCTCGACAGTCATAATCTTCTGGCCCGGGTAATTCTGGCTAACATATTGCCTGATCTCGGCAGGGATCAAGGTATCGGGAATGTTTTGCTGGAAAGATTTTACCTCTTTCCATTCTCCATCACGATTAAATTCGACACTAGTTCCGTCGGTCAGGATAACGTCGTAGCTGTCTACCAGAAACAGGTCCTTATCTATTTTGATATGTGAGACCTTATTTCCATTGAAATAGTTATTCAGGAAGTTGCGACTCACCTGTGGCAACTCATTGATATTGTTTGTCACCTTATCGTTGTCGGCGCACGCCATATTCGTCATCAGCGCTAACCCTATTAAAATAATGCCTATTCTTTTCATCTTTCTCTTGTTTTAAGTTTACGACACAAAAATAGGGTGACATTTGGGAAAGATTTGGGAATCTCAGCGCTCTGGAAAGAATATTTGAAAAATATGTTTTTCCGAATGATAACGGTAGGAAAGTTTAAACCCGTAAAGCTCGGCGATAGACTTGACGATCGCTAAGCCCAAGCCATTCGATTCCTTCCGTTGGCTTTGTTTCCCGAAACGGGCGAAAAGACGGTCACGGTCCAGTTCGCCGGGATGTTCGCCAGTGTTTGCTACGAGAAGGTGTCTTTGGTCGCTCACGACCTCAATCGTTCCACCTTCGTGATTGTGGACGAATGCGTTTTTCAGAAGATTGATGGTCAGGGCTGTCGCGAGCGACTCATTCATTTGGACTGGTAGTGGCTCAAGACGGCTTGTGTCTACCTTGATCTTCTTATCCTCGTAAAGCATCTCCAGATCGTCGAGTTGGGCTTGGATCTGCTGATCAAGACGGATCTCTTTCTCGTCGGGGAATTGCCGGTTGTCGATGCGGGAGAGTAGCAGTAGCGACTTGTTGAGCCGGACAATACCGCTAACAGTTTGGTGAAGACTCGCAATCTCTTCCAGCTGACGTTCTGTGCAATCTGGATTCTCGGCGAGGAGTTCCAGTTTGTTCACGCAGACCGCTAAAGGCGTTTGCAGCTCGTGAGCGGCATTCTCGACAAACTGTTTTTGTTTGTTGTAAAGTTCGGTACTTCGGCGTGTACTTTCCTCAACCACCTGGTTCAATGTCTTGAACTCATGCACGGAGGTTGGGTTGTCAAGAGGCTCATGAGGTTGTCCGACTCTGAACCTGTCCAACCAGTCAAGGAGCTTATAGAGCGGACGAGTGCTTTTTCGGAAAGCCCAATGGCTGACAATGAGCATGCAGAGGATCAGAAGCAAATAACAGATCGCTATACTGGTGGCGATCGTTTCAATCATGTCATCCTTTTCGAGTGTCGACATCTCGATTGTCAGTTCATAATAACGGTCGTCCGCCATGCGGAAACAGGTTTGCAAAACTCGTACCGGCTCATATTCCATTTCGATTTCGATGTAAGTAGTCGTATCGAAAAAACGAACTTTGTCCACGTCCGCCTTCTCTTTAGATATTTCCCGGATATAATAACGGGTCATAAGCCCATCGTGACTTTTCAGGAAAGAGCTGTCCCGAATGGCCGACCGGATGATCAGTTCCTTATAATTCTCAAGCGTATCGTTGGTCTCGTCGTTGATCTCATGAATGATCAGGAAATAGAAGGCCGCTCCCCAGATGGTAAAGATCAGGAGGAAAGGAACCAATAGATGGCGTAAGGCGTGGTGTATCAGTTTCATGGAGTCAGTCGTTGGTGGTCATTTTATATCCAAAGCCATAGACTGCCTTGATCTAGGATGGGGGTGCTGCGTTCTTCAGTTTTTTCCGTAGGTTCTTCACTTGGCTGTAAATGAAGTCGAAGCTGTCAGCCTGGTCGATGTAGTCGCCCCAGACACTTTCTGCCAGCGATGCCTTACTGATGAGCCGATCGGGGTTGGCTACGAAATAGTAGAGTAGATCAAACTCTTTCCGGTTGAGTGTTAGTTCCTCTTGCTCGATATAGACGGCGTGGCGGTCGGGATAAAGCGTGATGTTTCCAACACGGAGACTTAGTTCGCCATCCTGTTGCTTTCGGCGGATGACGCTCTTGACACGGGCATTCAGCTCAGCCAGATGAAACGGCTTGGTTAGATAGTCGTCGGCACCCAGGTCAAGTCCCGTTACTTTATCTTCGATCGAGTCCTTGGCGGAGATGATGATCACGCTGTCGCGCTTACGGCGTTTCTTCAGTTCTTCGAGCAGCGTCAGTCCGCTGCCTCCGGGCAACATGATGTCCAGGACGACACAGTCGTAATCATAGTCGTTCAGTTTCATTCCAGCTTCATTAAACGTGGCGGCCGATTCGACGGTATAACGCTCTTTCTCCAGCGAGCGGATGATTGTTTCACGCAGGCTGTCCTCATCTTCAACTACAAGGATCTTCATTGTGGAATTAATTAAATTGGTTCGATAAGACAAAGCTACGGAAATATTCTGGCAAAATCCTGGAATTCTAAAGGGATCTCTATGAGTGGAATGGGAATTAATGAAAAAGTTTGTATCTTGTGTGATCTTTTAGAAACGCTAATATTATATGGAAACGACCGGTCATAATGAGCAATTGCTGATTCAAGGATTGAAAAATCATTCCCGGAAAGCATTTGACGAGATCTATCGGATATACGCCAAACGTTTGTTCGCTTATTGTAAGCAATATACGAAAAGAACGGAGGATGCGGAGGAGATCGTGCAAGATGTCTTTGTGCGTCTATGGAACAGTCGGACAATTATCCGGCAAGAGGATTCGCTTCGTTCGCTCCTGTTCATTATGTCGAAACATTCTTTGATCAATGCTTATCGGGCAAACTTAAACTCATTGGTATATGAAGACTATGTGGATTATCAGTCGGAGTTAGCTGTTGATGACATAGCGAATAAGATTGAATATGATGAGTTTATCCGTGAGCTTAAGAGAGCTTTGGGAACTTTGCCGGCGACCCAGCGGAAAGTTATCGAATTGTCAAGATTACATGAGTTGTCAAATAAGGAGATAGCCCAAGAGCTATCCTTGAGTGAGCAGACCGTGAAGAATCAATTATCGTTGGGATTGAAAGCTTTAAGGTCAGAGTTGAAGCGTTTCCCTGCTATCTTGTTCTTGTTATCAATTCTTAATTAATAAGGTTTTTCGGTACGTTGAGTGTCTTTTTGTTGTCTTACTAAAAAAATATGATGAAAGAGTTGGAACGAAAATATAGAAACGATCAACTTTCGGTTGAGGAATTGCGCTTGTTAAGAGAGCGTGTAAACGCGATGTCGGATCAAGACATTGAGAGGGAAATGTATGAGGTGTGGATGGACGAGGAGCTAGGTTCGGGAATGGAGTTCACTGAGGAGAGAAGCGATCGGTTGAAACAGCGGATTGACGCTCAGATCGACGTATCGAACGAGAAGGTAAGTCGTCATTCATATTGGCTTTTAATGAATCGGATCGCTCGAGTGGCCGCTATCTTGTTGTTGCCGGTGTTTGTCGTTCTGACGATTTATCTGTATCAAGAGAATGGACGGATGGCTTCAGAAGAGATGGTCGTGTCTACCGGAAAAGGTGAGCGGGCGAATATAACTTTACCCGATGGAACGGCTGTTGCCTTGAACTCGGAATCAAGCCTGACTTATACGCCTAGAGTTTTTAATAAGGATAAGAGACAGATCCGTTTTGAGGGTGAGGGCTATTTTCAGGTGGCTAAGAATCGTGATTGTCCTTTCCTGATTGATGCGGAAGGATTAAGCGTGGAAGTATTAGGTACAACCTTTAATTTGGATGTCAGGCGATCGGAGAAAACAGCCGAATTGATTTTGGAGGAAGGAAGCGTGCGTTTCCATTCACTTAAGACCGGAAAGGATGCTGTGTTGGAGCCAAAGGAAAAATTAATTCTTGATCAGGAAACAGGACAATTTGTTATAGAGTCTGGACGTAATGTTGAGACAGAAACCGCTTGGAAACGTGGTGAGCTCGTTTTTGAGAATGTCGCGTTTGAGGATCTGATAAATTCTGTGGAAAAGAACTATGGTGTCCGGATAGAGACAGATTATCGATCGGATGTCGTGGATTCGTTTACCGGAACAATTCCTGCCAATAATCTTCTTGAGGCATTGACGGTTATCGGGAAAGTTTATCATTTATCTGTTTTGGTGGAAGGTGATAAGATTCGCTTGGAAATAGAGTGATCTTTGGAAATAAATCCTTGGATAATAGTGGACCACGTTGTGATGTTGAGATCTGTCGGCATTGCGACGTGGTTTTTTTCCCCCTTTTTTCCGGTAAAGAGGATATGCTCCATAGATATATTATATAACATAAATATTTTTCGGTACTTTTTATTTAGTGACTTGTCTTTACTGGCAAAAGAAATTTAAAAAGGAATTTTATCAATAATTTAAACTGTAGAAACATGAATAAAAAATGTGTGTTGCTCGTGTGCTTGTCGCTATTTTGTTGCGTGAGCTTGTTCGCCCAATCCCGGAGGGTCACGGTGCATTTGCGGGATGTTTCCCTGAAAGAATTATTTCAGGCGATTGAAGAACAAACGACTTATCGCTTCTCGTATCGGAATACGATTATCGATGAATCGAGGGATGTTAATGTATCGGCAGATAGTGTCGAGGTTTCTGTTGTCCTTGATCAAGCATTGAGTGGAAAAGGCTTGACTTATGAGATTCTTTCTTCGAAATCAATTGTTATCTCGGAAAAGAACCAAGCAGCAGGACAAACTCAGGCGGATGGGAAAAAGGTGATAAGTGGCGTTATTACGGATGATACCGGAATGCCTGTGATTGGTGCGACTATTCTGGAAAAGGGAACCAATAATGGAACCATTACCGATTTCGATGGAAATTTTAGCCTGACAATGGCTTCTCAAGGTACATTGCAAGTTTCTTATATTGGTTATGCAACTCAAGAAATTGCTGTCGCGGGTCAAGAGAACCTTAATATAAAATTGAAGGAGGATTCCGAACAATTGCAGGAAGTAGTTGTGACTGGTTATATGAGTGAGAAAAAGGCAAGTTTGACCGGTTCTGTTGCGGTAGTGAAAATGAAAGATGTTGCGGATATCCCAACAGGAAATGTCATGTCGAGCCTTCAAGGACGAGTTTCTGGTATCAATATTACGACTGATGGAACACCTGGTGGCATGAATACCTCTACTTTGGTCCGTGGAACGACGACCATCAACGATAGTTCTCCTTTGTATGTGATCGATGGTGTCCAGACACGTGATAATATCGCCTCAATTCTTTCATCGAACGATGTGGAATCAATCCAAGTCTTGAAAGATGCCGCTTCGGCTGCTATTTATGGAGCTCAAGCCGCTAATGGTGTCATTATTATTACGACTAAGCGGGCAAAAGAGGGTGACGTGAAAATCAATTTTGATATGTCATTGACTGCCCAAACTTTTGCGACAGGTTTTGACATGTTGAATACTCAACAATTCGGAGAGGTTTATTGGCAAGCTTATCAGAATTCTTATGGGACACATCCGAACAGTGTAGTTTATGGAAATGGGGATACGCCCGTGATTCAGGAATATTATTATGATCAGAATGGAGTTCGTATCCGGACCGGTAATACCGACTGGGCTAAGGAGATTTATAACACGGCTTTGATGCAGAATTATAATTTGTCTTTGTCTAAAGGCTTTAAGGATGGAAATGTGGCGTTGACAATGAATTACATTGATCAGGATGGTTTGGTCCGTAATTCGGATTTCCAGCGCTTTAATACACGCTTGACTTCCAATTTCCGTTTCTTGGATAACAAGATCCGGGTTGGTGAGAGTTTTGCGATTAACCGTTGGACGCAACATTTAAGTCCGGGCGGTATTGAGGAGAATGTTATCGCGCAGCATCCGGCAATTCCGGTTTATGATGAGAACGGTGGTTATGCGGGTGGTTATGTCGATATATTGGGTGATAAACCGAACCTGATTCGCTTGACAGACAATGAGGCGAACAATCGTCATGCCTATTGGCGTATCTTTGGAAATGCCTATATTGAGGCTGAACCTATCAAGAACTTGACTTTCAAGTCTAATTTTGGTGTCAATTATTATACGGAGTTTAATTCGACTTTTGTCCCGAAATGGCAAGAGGCTAGTCGTAGTGTTGACTCGAATGAATTAAGCGTAGGACAAGCCTATGACTTGGATTGGGTTTGGTCGAATACGTTGAATTACCATTTTGAAATTGACCAACACGCCGTTACTGCCTTGGTTGGTATGGAGGCGAAAAAAGATTATCATGAGACCTTGACTGGTTATGGAAAGGACTTAGCGATTGAGGACAAAGACTATCTTTATCTGGATGGCGTGACATCCGGCCAAATCGTTGGTAACAATGCCCAAAAATATGCGATGGTTTCCTATTTCGCTAAGGTGAATTATGATTATGATGATCGTTATCTGGTTTCAGCGACTGTTCGTCGTGATGCTTCCTCACGTTTTGGAGCTTCCCACAACTCCGCAATCTTTCCCTCTGCTTCTATTGGTTGGCGGTTATCACGCGAGGTATTTATGCAAAGGACTTCCGAATGGTTGAATGATTTGAAGATCCGGGCCTCTTGGGGTATTAATGGTAATGATATGATCGATAATGACGCGACTTATGCGAAATATCTTGTCAGTTTGAAGGATGCCTCTTATAATATGACAGGTGATGGTTCTTTATTAGCGCCAGGTGCTTATAAGACTATGTCGGCCAATACGAACTTGAAATGGGAACAGACGGAACAGATAAATATCGGTATCGATGCGGTTTTCTTGAACAATCGTCTGGGCGTAACTTTGGATTATTTTAATAAGGAGACTTCTGATATGCTGATTCGCCGTGATTATATCGCGGTGATTGGTGAGGGTGGATATTATTGGTATAATGGTATTTCCATGAATAATAAAGGAGTAGAGGCGACTTTCACCTGGAAAGATCAAGTAAAGGATTTTAATTACGATATCTCATTAAATCTTTCTTATTACAAAAATAAGATTACAGATCTGCCTAGTGATATTTATTATACATATGGTGGTGGCGATGGAGTTCGTCAAAGTATTGTTGGTCAGCCTTTCGGTTCATGGATGGGATACAAGACGGACGGCCTTTTCCGTACGCAAGCGGAGGTTGATGAATATATGAGTCGTTATGATGTCCAGATTGGTGCGCCTGGAGTTGGACGTATCCGTTATGTAGATGTTAACGGAGACGGTGTGATCAATGCGTCCGATCAGACTTGGTTGGGTTCGGATCAACCAAAGGTGATAGCCGGATTGAATCTTGGCGCCTCTTATAAGGGATTTGATTTGAGCCTCTTTTTCAATGGCATGATTCGAGATGCGTATAATAATTCCAAGTATTATACAGATTTGTTCCAGTGCTGGAACGGTAATCACTCGACACGTTTGTTGGACGCTATGGAGGCGTGGAATCAATATCTGCAAACAGGAGTTTATACATGTGATACGCCAGCTTTGGTTGCCGTGAACAATAACAATGAGGACCGTTTATCGGAATTCTATATAGAGAATGGTTCCTATATTAAATTAAAAACATTGACTTTCGGATATACTTTCCCGAAAAACTTGACGGATAAAATGCACATCGGAAACTTGCGACTTTATTTCCAGGCTCAGAATCTGTTTACGATCACGGCTTACACAGGAGCAGATCCTGAGGGATTGGGTTATGCTTATCCGCAACCTCGTTCTTATACCTTCGGTTTGTCGTTAGGGCTTTAATTAGGAAATTAAGATTATACATTTAATAAATAGGTAGGTTATTATGAATTTGAAATATATGATATTGGCCTTTTCGTTGTCAGTGCTGACGATGGGCTGTAATGAGGATAAGTTCTTAGATATTAAGCCTCAAGGTTCGTTGAATGACGAGAACCTGGCAAACGCTGAGGGTGTGGAATATTTGATTACGGCGGCTTATGCCGCTTTGCAAGGTCCAGCCGGACAGACCAATAGCGTTTGGAACATCCCAATGACCAATTGGAGTTATGGTGAGGTACGGGCAGATAACGCTTACAAAGGAGGAGGTGGTGTTGGCGACGCAAGTGATATCCATAAGATCGAGACTTTTGATGTTGATGCGACTTTAGGTAATCTTGATTCGAAATGGTTCCAGCTTTATTGTTGTGTGCAGCGTTGTAATTCCGCTTTGAGAGTCCTGAATATCTGTTCTGCGGATGAGGTGCCCGATTTGGAGGTACGTAAAGCGGAGATGCGTGTTTTGAGGGCTCATTTTTATTTTGAGTTGAGTCGTATGTTTAACCAGATTCCCTATTTTGATGAGAATGTGGAGCAAGAGGAATATGCGCAAATACCGAATAATCAATATGGTCGTGATGAGATCCTGGGTATGATCGCTCAAGAACTGGCTGATGCCGCAGAGATCCTTCCGGAATCGCAGACTGAAATCGGTCGTGTCAATAAGTTTATTGCCTATGCTTATGAGGCGAAGGTAAAATTGTATCAAGCCTATGAGCAGGATCCAACCACTCATGCGGTGACGAATATTAATAAGGATCTTTTGAGGGAAGTTGTCGCTCTTTGCGATAAGCTGGAGGGGCGTTATGATTTGTTGGAGGATTTCCAGCAATTGGATCTGTTGGCCTATGAGAATGGTGTGGAGTCGGTTTTTGCCGTACAATATTCTATGAATGATGGTTCGTCTGACGCTGGTCGAATCAACTGGAGTAATTTGTTGAACGCTCCTCAAGGACCGTATAGTGGCGATGGCTTCTTTTTGCCCAGCCAGAACCTGATCAATGCTTATCAGACAGATGAGAACGGTTTACCTCTCTTTGATACGTTTGATCAACATGACTATGATGTGATTATTGTTGATGAAGCCGGAAATGCGGTAAATACTCAAGTGGATGGAACGGTTGATCCTCGGTTGGATTTTGTAGTTGGACGACCGAATATCACTTGGAAAACCTATACGGAATCACCCTGCTTGAACAGTTGGGTACGTGATCAAGGAACTTATGGTTATCATTGCTGTAAACGTTTCTATCTCTCGCCGGAGAGCCCGGATATGTTTAAAGGTTGGCCTTGGGGTGCTTCCGGTTTGAATTGGCAGATTATCCGTTATGCGCATGTTCTGTTGTGGAAGGCGGAGGCGTTGATCGAGATCGGTGATGCGGCAGGTCTGGCTGAGGCACGCGATTTGATCAACCGAATCCGAACAAGGGCGATGAACAGTAGCTATGTTAAGGATTTTAAGAATTCTGAAAAGGATGCGGCCAATTATCGTATCGGGCTTTATCCCGCTACCGGTTGGACTCAAGCATATGCTCGGGAGGCATTGCGTTTCGAGACTCGCCTGGAAACAGCTATGGAGGGTGAACGTTTCTTTGATTTGGTAAGATGGGGTATTGCCGATCAGGTAATGAACCGTTTCTTTTAATGCGAAAAGACACAAAGGGTTTATTATGTGAACTCTAGATTTGTATCGGGGAAGAATGAGTATATGCCGATTCCTCGTTCACAGTATAGTTTCTCAGGTGGTTTATATGAGCAAAATCCAGGTTATGGTAATTTTTGATTAATGGTTTGAGACATGAAAATAGTCAAGGATAAATATGTTAGAAAAGCTCGATTGGCCTGTCTGGGATTGATGATGGGATTTGTGTCGCTGGCCTTTGCGAAAGCACAGGCCTTGGGCATCCGTCATTTGGTGAATGAACAAAATATCATCTCTATAGAGAATCCGAAACGTTATCTGTTGCTTCCCGTACAGGAGAGCGCTCCAGAGGCAAGAGTTGTTCTTGTTAGTGATAATCGGTCTGTGAAACCTGGTTTTACTGTCCGCTTGGCGAGAGAACGAGTGGATTATTTCGTTCCAGTTGATCTTTCTGCTTATGCGAGGAAAAGAATCTCAGTCGATGTACAGGGAGTTCCCGGTGTGGCGATGTGTTGGGAAAAAATCCAGCTTTCAGAAACATTTGATACTGCGAATCGGGAAGTCTTCCGCCCGCTTTATCATCATACGCCCGCCTATGGCTGGATGAACGATCCGAATGGTATGTTTTATAAGGATGGTGTTTATCATCTTTATTTCCAATATAATCCTTATGGTTCTACTTGGGGAAACATGACTTGGGGACATTCGACAAGCGAAGACTTGACCCATTGGACTTTCCAAGGTGAGGCGATCGTGCCTGATGCTTGGGGTACGATATTCAGTGGTTCTTGTGTTGTTGATAACGATAATACGGCAGGGTTTGGAGCTGGTGCGGTTATCGCGTTCTATACCTCGGCGAAATCGACACCTTGGGGTGATAGCCAGTCGCAGAGTATGGCTTATAGCTTGGATAACGGAAAGACTTTCGTCAAGTATGGCCATAATCCGGTCTTGATTTCTGAGGAGCGTGATTTCCGTGATCCGAAAGTATTTTGGTATGCTCCTGGTAAACATTGGGTAATGATACTTGCTGTTGGGCAGGAAATGTGGATCTATTCTTCTGGAAATTTGAAAGAATGGAAAAAAGAGAGTCAGTTTGGAGCGAAGCACGGTGCTCATGGTGGCGTTTGGGAATGCCCGGATTTGGTGGAATTACCAGTCGAGGGAACAAACGAGAAGAAATGGGTATTGATTTGTAACTTGAATCCTGGTGGTCCTTTTGGTGGTAGCGCCGCTCAATATTTTGTTGGTTCTTTTGATGGCAAACAGTTTGTCAATGAGTCGCCGACTCAAACAAAATGGTTGGATTGGGGTAAGGATAATTACGCGACAGTCACTTGGCACGATGCGCCTGACAACCGTTGTATTGCCTTGGGTTGGATGAGTAATTGGCAATATCAGACGGTGCTTCCGACAACGCAGTATCGTGGTGCGAATACGATCGCACGGGATTTGACACTTTATGAGGTGAATGGTGATTATCTCTTGAAATCCTCGCCTTCGCCGGAGATAGAGCGGATTCGGGGTGAGGAGAAGCAGTTTTCTTCATTTAAGGTGAGTGATACCTATGAGCTTGACAAACTCTTGGATGATAATAAAGGTGCATATGAGATTGAGATGACCATCAAGAACTCAGGTGCTTCGAAGATCGTGTTTTCGTTATTGAACGAACAGGGAGAGAAGGTTTATATGTATTATGATATAGCCCGTGCTCAATTCTTACAATCGACTTTCGTTTGAGTCGGTTCGTGGGAGTTATACGATTAAGTCTTTAAATGTTTATAAGTTGGATTAGTATGATGGGACGGACGAGTTATTTAAGATTGATCCCGGTGATGTTCTGTTTCTTCGCCATGGGATTTGTGGATTTGGTTGGTATCGCTTCCAATTATGTGAAGGCAGATTTGGGACTGAGCGACTCAAGCGCGAATATATTTCCTTCATTGGTGTTTTTTTGGTTTCTTATCTTCTCGGTCCCGACAGGTATTCTTATGAATCGGATCGGGCGCAAGAAGACCGTGCTGCTGAGTTTGATCGTGACATTTGTATCGTTGGTAATCCCTATTTTCGGGAGTGGTTATCTGGAGATGTTGATCTCCTTTTCCTTGTTGGGAATTGGGAATGCCTTGATGCAAACCTCCTTGAATCCTTTGTTGAGTAATATTATCGCTGGAGATAAGCTGGCGAGCACACTGACCTTCGGACAGTTTATCAAGGCGATCGCCTCATTCTTGGCACCTTACCTGGCCATGTGGGGCGCTATGGGGATCTTGCCTGATTTCGGATTGGGCTGGCGACTCCTTTTCCCGGTTTATATGGTGATCGCCGTTGTGGCTATTTTGCTATTGGGTATGACACCTATTGAGGAGGAAAAGGCGGATCGGGCGTCAGGTTTCAGGGATTGTTTCGCTCTGTTGGGTAAGCCTTTCATCCTTTTGTCTTTTATCGGTATCATGTGTCATGTTGGTATTGATGTCGGAACCAATACGACAGCGCCAAAGATCCTGATGGAACGTTTGGAATTATCGTTATCTGATGCGGGATTTGCGACAAGTCTCTATTTTATTTTCCGTACGATGGGATACCTTTCGGGTGCTATTATTTTACGACGGGCTTCGGCCAGGAACTTTTTCGCCTTGAGTGTCATCTTGATGTTGATTGCGATGGTGGGACTCTTTCTTTTCCATTCGAAAACGATCATATATATTTGTATCGCCTTGATTGGTTTTGGAAACTCGAACATTTTCTCGATCGTTTTCGCTCAGGCGCTTTCTGCGCTTCCTGACAAGAAGAATGAGGTATCGGGCCTGATGATCATGGGATTGTTTGGAGGTACGGTATTTCCATTGGCGATGGGATTGGCGAGGGACGCTTTGGGGGAAAAC
>ERZ780057.560-NODE-560-length-14459-cov-5.67391_pt1 | contig 14459 bp, 10 predicted proteins | sample MGYA00511844_ERZ780057 | MGnify/ENA primary metagenome ERZ780057 (study PRJEB29588, sample SAMEA2149030) | human gut metagenome | biome: human gut; feature: human-associated habitat; material: faeces | place: Denmark | collected 2008/2010 ...
AACTGACTTTGAAGAATATGACTACGGGCGAGCAGTCACTGGTTACACCGGATGAGTTGTTGGCAGTAGTGAAAGCTTGATCTCATCAAGCGGATGTTGTCGGAATAGTCCGGTATATTCATCCGTGATTATCTATGCGGATTAACAGATTATTTTTTTTCTTCCGTCACTATATCTCCTTTAGAATCAGTGAGATGTGGTGACGGAAGTTCTTTTTCCCCTCCGAAATGGTTTGTTCTCCTTTCCCTGTGTGGAGTCGACAAGGCGGAATGCCCGTTCTTGTCGTTGTTGATTGTATTTCTTGTTTTAAGGATGAAAACTGATGAAGCTGACCTGAAATATGATTTTCTTTTGCGAGGGTCTGATATTATTATATATATTTGTGAAATGCTAGCCTTATAAATTTAATCAGATGATAGATGAAAAGCAGTTGATATCCCATTTGTATCAAAATAGGGAGAATGGTCAATGGATGATACAAACCAATGATGAACATCAAAAGGGGGTTGCTGATATGGCGGCATCCTTCGCCGGGCAGTTCGGACTTCCTTCTTGGGGGCGTGCGCTCGGCCTACTTCATGATAAAGGAAAGGAACGGGCGGCATTCCAGCAATACATACGCAAGATGAATGGTTTGCCTACGAGTGACAAGAAGCGCTATGATGATCATACCCATGCTTTTGTGGGTGGAATATTGGCAAAAGAACTTATGGGAAAAGATGTTTCCCATCTTCTTGTAAACCAAATTATTTCTCATCACACGGGGTTACATAATTTTGGGGATGTGGAAAACATATTGAAAGAGAGGCTATTGTCCGAAGAAATAAACGAGGGTGACATTAGCATAAACAAACCTTTATTATTCCAAGAATTTATTGATTCACCTTTTTCTAAATCAAAGGTTGAATGGAAACACTTTCATCACCTTTCCCGTATGCTTTTTTCCTGTCTTGTAGATGCCGACCGACTCGATACAGAACGGTTTATGGATGTAGAGTCATGGCGGAAGCGGGGAAATTTGGCTACGCTTGTCGATTTGCTTCCACAACTGGAGGTATATATGCAAAAACTGCAATCGAATGCAGCCGATACGAAAGTGAACCGCATCCGCCGGCAAGTGAAAGAACAATGCAGTAGAACTTCTTCAAGCGAAAAAGGATTTTATAGCCTTACGGTTCCGACGGGAGGCGGTAAAACACTTTCTTCTTTGTTATGGGCCATGAAGCATGCTGTAAGCCATTCAATGAATCGTATCATCATCGCCATCCCATATACCAGTATCATTGTGCAAACGGCAGGGCTTTTGAAGGAAATCTTTGGTGAAGAAAATGTATTGGAGCATCATAGTAATTTCGACCCCGATGATATTAAGGACGAGGAAAATAGGGAAAAAGCAAAATTGGCTACAGAGAATTGGAACTATCCCATTATTGTCACTACCAATGTACAGCTTTTTGAATCTATGTTTAGCAATAAAACATCTGATTGCCGCAAACTGCACAACATGGCAAATTCAATTCTTGTTTTGGATGAGGTTCAGATGTTGCCAACCGGCTTCTTGCAGCCGATAGTCGATGCGCTGAAAGCGTATCAGGAAATGTTCGGGATTTCGGTATTGTTTACCACGGCAAGTCAGCCGGTATTGAGCGGTCTGATAGAAGGAACAAATCCTAAAGCTGATTTTAAGGGAATAGAACATATCAAGGAAATTATTCCGGAAGAATTTGCTTTGCATGACCAACTTCGCCGTGTGAAGTTGGCAATCGATGATACAGGAAGAACATACGATGAGATAGCTGCAAAGGTGTCTGAATATAATAAGGTGTTGTGCATAGTGAACACTCGTAAAGATGCCAAAGAGCTGTATGACCGTTTGCCCAATGACGGAGTGAAATTGCATTTGTCTAGAATGATGTGCCCTGCCCACTTACACGAAACTATTGGTAAAATAAAAACTTTATTGAAGGATGGGTTGCAGCCGATTGTCAGGGTCATTGCAACCCAACTTGTGGAGGCTGGTGTGGATATAGACTTTCCGGTTGTGTTCCGTCAAGAAGCAGGACTCGATTCTGTATTGCAAGCAGCGGGACGGTGCAATCGGGAAGGACGAAGTGCAATGGGACATACATTTGTGTTCAGTCTGGCTGCAGAGAAGCGAAATCCCTTCGGTTCAATGGCTGACTCCAACAATGCTCGGTTGAATTTGCCGGAAGATAGTGATTGGTTTGCTCCTTCTACCATGAAAGCGTATTTTTGTCAATTGTATAGCAGAAAACAAACATTTGATGAAAAGGATATAAAGCACTGGCTTTACAAACCTACTGAGTTATGTTTTGAAACTGCATCAAAAGAATTTCGCCTGATTGATGATACAAGTATAAATGTTATCGTAAATTGGGAAAACAGCATGGAACTTATAGAGCAGTTGAAAGAATCGGGGTGTACCTACTCGTTGGTGAAGCAATTGGCGAAATTTACTGTAGGCATCCGTTCCTATGATTTTAAGCAACTGAAAGGCTATGGGCTTGTCGAAGAAATATTGGAAGGAATATATGTATTGGCAGACAGGTCTCAGTATAATAAAGCCACAGGTCTCAGTCTTGATAACCATTGGCTGGAGGAAGTATTAATGATATAAAGAAACGGATATGACAAAGAAAGAAACATTGAAATTGTTTGAAGAACGTAAAGTCCGCACCGTGTGGGATGATGAAAAGGAAAAATGGTATTTTTCGATAGTTGATGTGGTGTCAGTTTTAACAGACAGTGTTGATGCAACTGCTTATTGGCGTAAGTTAAAGCAAAGACTTAAAGAAGAGGGAAATGAAACCGTGACAAATTGTCACGGTTTGAAAATGAAAGCCGCAGACGGTAAGATGCGACTTACAGATGTGGCTGATACAGAACAACTACTACGTATCATTCAGTCTATCCCATCTCCCAAGGCAGAACCGTTCAAGCAATGGATGGCACATGTAGCATCCGAACGTCTTGATCAGATGCAAGACCCTGAGTTGAGTATTGAGCAAGCTATGATGGACTACAAGCGACTTGGTTACTCTGACAACTGGATAAACCAACGCTTGAAGAGCATTGAAATCCGTAAAGATCTTACAGATCAATGGAAACTACATAATGTAGAGGAAGGTGTTCAATATGCTACTCTTACAGACATTATCTATCAGCAATGGGCTGGAAAGTCGGCAAAGGAGTACAAACAGTTCAAGGGCTTGAAGAAAGAAAATCTCCGGGACAATATGACCAATGAAGAATTGGTTCTTAATATGCTGGCCGAACTCTCTACGACAAGTATTACTAAAGCTAAAAATCCTCAGACATTGGGTGAAAATATGCAGTGTGCGGCTGATGGTGGTGATGTGGCTCGTGTGGCATGCGAACAGTTGGAGCAAAAAACCGGTCGTGAAGTGGTAACTCCCTTGTCGGCAAAAAGGTTTTTTGAAGGTCAGAAGCCAGAAGATTTATTGGAAAACAAGGAAAACGATGAATGATATGGAATATACAGATAAAGAATATTGTCTGGAGGTGTGGGGCGATTGGGCTTGTTTCACTCGTCCGGAGTTGAAAGTAGAGCGTGTGAGTTATGATGTCATTACGCCATCGGCGGCACGCGCCATCTTTGAAGCGATACTGTTTAAACGTTATGCCATGCGTTGGCAGATAACCAAGATTGAGGTACTCAGGCCTATAAAATGGGCTACCATTAGACGGAATGAAGTTGGAGCGGTGGTAAATTCCAGCATGAAACCAATTTATATAGATGATGGAAAGACACGCCAACAGAAGAACACTTTGCTTCTGCTGGATGTGCGTTACCGAATTTATGCTAAGTTAGTATTTATTCCGGTAAAAGACCGTCCCAAAGAGGCTTTTGCCAAGCATCAGCCAAGTGCTGACGAGAATCCTATGAAGTATTATCAGATGTTCGAACGTAGGGCATCACAAGGGCAATGTTTTACGCAGCCCTATCTCGGATGTCGTGAGTTTTCTGCAAACTGGAAGTATATTGAAAGTACTGATAATCTTGATAATCCCTTAGCCGAAGACAGGGATTTCGGCATTATGCTTTATGATATGGACTTTGAGGAAAATCCACAAAAACCGAATGCTATGTTTTATAGAGCCCAAATGAAAAAGGGAGTGATTGTTGTACCGGATAAAGATAGTGAGGAGGTGTTGAGATGATACTGAAAGCATTATATGATTACTATCATCGAAGTGGAGATGATGTGGCCCCTTTTGGTTTAGAATACAAAGAGATTGGATTTATTATTGTTATTGATAGATGTGGAAAATTTCTGCGCTTTGAAGACAGGCGCATAGATAAGAAGTCGGCACAGCAGTTTCTTGTTAAGAAAAGTGTTAGCCGGTCAAGTGCCCCTGTTGCAAACTATTTGTATGACAATTGTAAATATGTATTTGGTTATTCCGATAAGGGGGATATGGAAAAGATACGTAAGTACTTTGAAGTATTTAAGGCGAAAGTAAAAGATATATATGATGCTTTTCCGGATAATGAGGACATAAAAGCTGTTTATGCATTTTATCAGCAAGACCATTCTTTTATAGTTGGGGCTATGCAGAAAGATTCTTTATGGGATGATATAGCCAAAAATCTTAATAAGAAAATATTCTACCTTTTCTTTCCTTATAGAAGGGGATACGAAAATAGTGGCTTCGAAAACGGAATTGATAAATTTGTTTGAAGAGAATCATGGCGTGGTAGGAAATCTTTGTTTGATAACAGGGAGATATTCAAAAGTTGTAGAGATTACAACTGCTACAAAGATACTTGGAAGCCAAGAAACAGCCAAACTGGTTGCATTTCAAGTTAATTCCGGGTATGATTCGTATGGGAAATCTAAAGGATACAATGCTCCAATATCAGAAGAAGCTGAATTTGCATATACAACCGCATTGAATCATTTGCTGCGTTCGGATTCTCACAATAGGTTTATGGTGGGCTCACGTACTTATCTTTTCTGGGCTTCCTCCAATAGCGAGGCTTCAAAAGAGTCCGAAAATAGTTTATTTTCTTTATTGGGGCGGATTGAAGAAGAAAATGACGACCCAAACAGGCGTATAAAGTTAGTATATGATACTTTCCAGTCTATCTATAACGGAAAATTATCGGCAAACGATGATGACAAATTCTTCATTTTGGGTTTGGCTCCTAATTCGGCAAGAATTGCGGTAGTATATTGGAATGAGATGCCTTTGCGTGAGTTTGCAGGTTTGATAAGTAAGCATTTTACAGATATGGAGATGGTGGACACTCGCAAAGATAAGAAGCCGTACTTGGGACTGCATTCCATTCTTGGAAATGTTACTCTTGGAGGAAAGTCAAGTGATGCGACTCCCAACCTTCCTGATGCTGTGGTGAGAAGCATATTTCAAAGGTTGCCGTATCCGGCTTCTCTCTTTCAAGCATGTATTCGTCGCATACGTGCAGAACAATCCGTTAATATAGTGCGTGCTGCTATCATCAAGGCATATCTCAACAGACTAAACGAAAATAACAATCATAAAAAATTAGATGTTATGTTAGACAAAGAAAATCAAAATCAAGGGTATCTTTGTGGAAGGCTATTTGCCGTACTTGACAAGATACAGGAGGATGCCAATGGTATTCATTCCATTCGAGAACGCTATATGAATGCTGCATCAGCAACTCCTTCCATGGTTTTTGCCACGGTGCTCAACCTTTCTACTCATCATATAGAGAAGTTGAATCCGGGTGGACAAGTGTTCTATGAGAAGCTGAAACAGGAAATTATATCCAAACTTGATGCAAAAGGATTTCCTCCACATCTTAACCTGCAAGATCAAGGACGGTTCTTTGTGGGATATTATCATCAACGTCAAGACCTTTTTATGAACAAGGAAAATAAAGAAATGGAATAATAATTTTAAAAATATAAAGTTATGTCAGAACTAAAGAATAGAATTGATTTCGTTTACATATTTGATGTAAAAGATGGTAACCCAAATGGTGATCCGGATGCGGGTAATCTACCACGTGTGGATGCCGAAACAGGTATGGGACTTGTTACGGATGGCGGTTTGAAACGCAAGGTTCGTAACTATGTACAAATAGCAAAAGGGCTTGTGAATGGCTTTGATATATTTATCAAAGAGAAGGCAGTCCTGAATACTTTGATTGATAATGCACATGATGATTCAGAAGTAAAAAATGCAAAGGACAAAATAGAAGCAGCACGTCGTTTTATGTGTAATAATTACTTCGATATCAGAACATTCGGCGCAGTTATGTCAACAGGTAAAAATGCGGGTCAAGTTCGTGGCCCTATCCAGTTCACCTTTGCTCGTTCTATAGATCCAATTGCTGTAGCGGAACATTCTATTACTCGTATGGCAGTAGCAACAGAGAAAGAAGCAGAAAAACAAGATGGTGGCAATCGTACAATGGGACGTAAAGCCACCATTCCTTATGGCCTCTACGTCTGTCACGGCTTCATCTCCGCCAACTTGGCACAACAGACAGGATTTTCTGAAGAAGACCTTGAACTATTTTGGAATGCATTAAAGAATATGTTCGATGTGGATCGTTCGGCGGCACGTGGATTGATGAGTGCTCAAAAACTGATAGTCTTCAAGCATGACTCCATATTGGGTAATGCTCCCGCCAACAAGTTGTTTGAATTGGTAAAAGTGGAGAAAGTCTGCGATGGAGCACCACGCTCATTCATCGATTATTCAGTTACTATAGATAAGGAGAATGCTCCATCAAATGTAACTATTGAGGAACTGATATAATTCCATCGTATGTACAATGAAGACGATATGCTCATGTTGTCGGGGATTCAGCACTTTAGGTTCTGTCCCCGGCAATGGGCTTTGATACACATTGAGCAGCAATGGGGCGATAATCGTCTCACCATCGAAGGACAGATTCTGCACAAGCATGTAGATGATCCGTTTTATAGACAGAAGTGTGGTGACCAGATAACATTGCGTGCGGTGAATATCGCTTCGCGTGAACTTGGACTCTATGGAATCTCTGATGCCATAGAGTTGTTTCCTTCCTCATCTCTTGAAAATACTATCTTGCATCCCAACTATCCGGGGCGATGGCAACCGGTTGCTGTGGAGTATAAGCATGGCAAACCGAAAAGAAACGAGGTGGATGAAGTGCAGTTGGCAGCACAAATCATGTGCATAGAAGAAATGTATGCTATCCATATACCATACGGCGCTTTCTTTTATGGGGAGCTTCGCCATCGGGTTAATGTGGATATAACGGAGGAACTGCGAGATATAGTCAGACAATGTGCCCGGGATATGCACGATATATTTAGTAAAGCGGTTATCCCGAAGGCTGGATATGGGAAACATTGTGACAAGTGCTCGCTGAAAGATATTTGCATGCCGGAAATGGTAAATAATTGTACTTCGGTAGATAATTACCTTACTAAAAATCTGTATCTATGAGAAAACTATTGAATACTTTGTATGTGACGACACCGGAAGCGTATCTTAGTAAGGATGGGCTGAATGTCGTTATATCTGTTCATCAGGAGGAGGTGTTTCGTATTCCTGTCATAAATATAGAAGGCATCGTTACGTTCGGATATATGGGCGCAAGTCCCGGTGTGATGAAATTGTGTAGTGACAATGGTATATCACTCACATTTCTTTCTCCACAAGGCAGATTCATCAGCAGGGTTCAAGGTGTTACGAAAGGAAATGTTCTGTTACGCAAAAAGCAGTACCAATTGTCGGACGATGCATCTTGGTCGTTGCATGTGGTTCGGTTGATGATTGGTGGTAAGATTCAAAACTATCGCAATATATTGAGGAGATATATTCGTGATTATGGTGAGAATGAAGACATTAATAGGGCGGTGCAAGTATTGGAACGTGCCAAACGTGATGTTTTGAAGGCTCAAGATAAGACGGAATTAATTGGTTATGAGGGGATGGCTTCGAATGCCTATTTTGAGGTATTGCCAATCTTGATACTTAATCAGAAGACTGATTTCCCATTTCATGGTCGCAATCGTCGTCCTCCCAAGGATGCGGTGAATGCCATGTTGTCTTTTGCATATACCTTGATTGCCAATGATGTTGCGGCCGCTCTCGAAACTGTTGGCCTTGATCCATACGTCGGGTTTCTCCATACACTCCGTCCAGGGCGCACGTCGTTGGCTTTAGATATGATGGAAGAGTTACGTGCTTACCTTGGCGACCGTTTTATTTTGTCGTTGATTAATAAAAGACAGATTTCAGTAAAAGACTTCTTGTTCCAAGGTGATAATGGGGTTGTTATGACAGATAAAGGGAAAAAGACTTTTATTACTGCATGGCAGGCAAGGAAAAGGGAAGTGATAATTCATCCTTATCTTAATGAAAAAGTTGAAATAGGGCTTCTGCCTTATGTGCAGGCTATGTTAATGGCAAGATATATCAGGCAGGATATTGACGATTATCCGGTATTTCTTATAAAATGATTTTTAATTATGTACATTCTTGTGACTTACGATGTGGATACTACAAGCAAAGAGGGGGCTCACCGTTTACGATGTGTGGCCAAGGCATGTTTGGATTATGGACAGAGGGTGCAGAACTCAGTCTTTGAGTGTGTAGTGACGGAAGCGCAATATTCTCTTTTAAAAGGGAGAGTTAGGGATATTATTGATATGTCTCTTGATAGTGTTCGTTTTTATATTCTTAGTAAAAATGAGAATAAGAGGGTAGAAGTAATAGGTGTTGAAACGGCTTATAAAGTTGAGGAGGCTCTTATAATATAATGCGAATGTGGTGTGTTACAAAAAAAGTAGTATCTTCGCATGTGTTAATAATCAGTAGATTAAATTATTTGTAGAGTATTTCTTCGTTATGAAGTTGAATAATAATGATGATTCGCATAACAGTGGATTAAACTTGCTGATTTATAATATGTTATTAGATATAGAGTCACACCCTACGTGGGTGTGTGGATTGAAACTTCCGAATTCCGGGACGAAGTAAATAAAAGGAATGGTCACACCCTACGTGGGTGTGTGGATTGAAACCTTCTTCTCCCTCTTGATCTTGAATTTACGGAGTCACACCCTACGTGGGTGTGTGGATTGAAACCTTTCCAAGGTGGCTACTACAAATCCTCCCTTATGTCACACCCTACGTGGGTGTGTGGATTGAAACTTCCAAAAGCAATTGCAGCAAGAAGCGAAAGCCTAGTCACACCCTACGTGGGTGTGTGGATTGAAACATCAATGGCCCAGTATTCGGCAATATCGAAGATGGTCACACCCTGCGTGGGAATATATGGATTGGAGCATTGTTCACTCGTCGGTCAAGTTTATGGAAGAACTGTAAGCATTCGGCCTCTTATGTATTTCTCTCCAGGCTTTTGATTTTGTTATGACTGGAAAAAACACGTACAAGCCCGAATGCTTATCTTTTGTCTGTCTTCTTTTGTTGTTTCACCTAGGTGACAATGCATTGGCACCTAAGTGGAGAGGCGTAGTCACCCAAGTGATACGATTGCTTCACCTTGGTGAAACTATAATGCAACAAAGTGTTTGCACGATAAGTATTTGTAAATGAAGTAAATGGATGAACCATCATACAGGACACACCAAGAAGGAAAATCTATGAGCCTTCAGAAACAATGGTAAAAAGACACATACATACCGGTTAAGGGGAATTATGGAACCTTTTACACCACAAACCTTTGAAGATAAATGGTTTGTGGTGATGGAAACAAAAAAGAACAGATGTCTTTTTAATACGCTATCTTATCCAATATCCCGTTCAAGTGTGCAATAGCCACTCCATAATTAGTCATGGGAATCTGTTGCTTACGGGCATTATCAATCCGGTTTAGTACATATTTGCGATTGAACATGCAGGCTCCGCAATGAATGATTAAGTGATAGGGTGTCAAATCCTCCGGAAAGTCTGTACCTGCAACGATATCTATTTGCAACTCTTCACCTATCTTTTTACGCAACATACGTGGAAGCTTTACTCTGCCTATGTCCTCGGTGGCAGGGGCATGAGTGCAGGCTTCCGCTATCAGTACCCGTGACTGTGGGGTGAGGCAGTCTATGGCTGAGGCTCCTTCTATATAATAATGTATATCTCCCTTATATCCTGCCATCAGGACAGAGAAAGAGGTGAGAAGGCTATCTGCCGGCTTTTGTTCATAAACGGTATGAAAAACCTGGGAGTCGGTTATAATCAGTTTCGGAGGGCGGGACAGAGCCTGCAAGGTGGAAGCTATTTGGTCTGTTGTACAACTCATCACCAGACATTTCTTGTCCAATAATTCGCGCATCGTCTGTACCTGTGGAAGGATGAGACGGCCTTTGGGAGCCTGTATATCTTGCGGCATGACTAAGAGCACTAAATCTCCTTCTTTAACCAGATTTCCGGTAATGGTTTGTTGCCCGAAATCTGCCGGTAACTTTTCCAGAATCGCCTGATGTATCTTCTTTATACCTGTTCTTTCCTTTGCGCTGATAACGAGAGGCTTTTGACCGCAATCTTTTTCTATACGGAGTAGGGTGGATGCTATGTCTTTTCGTATGTCAGCCTTGTTCAGTAGCAAGATGACAGGGATGTTTTTTTCCTCCAATTGCTTCATCCACTTCTTTTCCTCTTCATGGGCTTCGTCTTCACAAAGAAGTAAGGCTATGTCTGTTCGTTCGATGGCTTTCAGCGTGCGGATGATGCGCATTTCTCCTAATTCTCCTTCATCGTCAAATCCCGGCGTGTCGATAAAGAGACAAGGGCCGATTCCTTGAATCTCCATGGCTTTGCTCACGGTGTCTGTCGTGGTACCGGGGATATCCGATACAAGGGCAGTATCCTGTCCGGTCAAGGCATTGATTAAAGAGGACTTGCCACTGTTGCGCCGCCCGAAGAGGGCGACGTGCAGGCGGTTGGCAGATGGGGTGTTGTTTAAACTCATATGTGGTTACTTTATCAGTCTGGAAACATCGCCCGGCGCGTGGGCCGGATTAGAATCTGAAATCTCGTTTCCCTTCTTCTATCTTTTTCAGGTTACAGGTTGCTATTTCTTTTATTTTCGGGTTGGGAATGTGTTCCAATTCTTTTTTTATCAATTGGATTCCCTTGGCTCGTGTATCCGCTGTCGCATAATCTTCCAGATACTCTTTCAGTGTCATCAATGCATTGGGTGCACAACAATTAGCAATTTGTCCCGATTTGACTAATGACATAAAGCGGTCACCTGTACGTCCTTCTCGGTAACAAGCTGTACAGAAACTGGGAATGTGCCCTAAATCGAGCAACCAGTTCACTACTTCATCCAAGGTACGGGTATCGCTGATATCGAATTGTGCCGAGTTTTCTTCCGGTGTTTCCGGAATGGCATAACCGCCTACGCTGGTCCGGGAACCGCCACTGATTTGTGAAATTCCCAGATTCAAGACCTTACGTCGGGTTGCAGCCGATTCCCTTGTAGAGATAATCATGCCTGTATAAGGAACAGCAATACGGATTACTGCCACAATCTTACAGAATATCTCGTCCGAGATGGCGTCCGGAAAGTCTTGCGTGGCGATATCATCTGCCGGACAAATACGAGGAACGCTGATGGTATGCGGACCTACTCCGAAAGTGGCTTCCAGATGTTCGGCATGCATCAATAATCCTACAAAGTCATAGCGGTAGGTATTCAGCCCGAATAAAACACCTAGTCCTACATCGTCAATTCCCGCTTCCATGGCACGGTCCATCGCTTCGGTATGATAAGCATATTTGCTTTTCGGACCGGTGGGATGCAGGGCTTCGTAATTTTCTTTATGATAAGTTTCCTGAAACAAAATATAAGTGCCGATACCTGCGTCTTTCAGTTTGCGATAGTTTTCTACGGTGGTGGCGGCTATGTTGACATTGACCCGTCGGATGGCTCCGCTTTTTTGCTTGATGCTATAAATGGTCCGGATGGATTCCAATATATATTCTATAGGGTTCCGTAGCGGGTCTTCTCCTGCTTCCAGTGCCAGACGTTTGTGTCCCATATCCTGCAAGGCAATTACTTCCTTACGAATTTCTTCTTGTGTCAGTTTTTTGCGTGCTATGGTCTTATTCTTCAAATGATAAGGACAGTAAACACATCCGTTCACACAATAATTGGAAAGGTACAGGGGGGCGAACATCACAATACGGTTACCGTAAAACTTATGTTTGATTTCCTGTGCCAGATGGAAGATACGTTCTATCAAATCCGGTTGGTCACATTCCAATAGTAACGCTGCCTCACGATGGGATAGTCCTTTGCATCGGGCGGCTTTGTCAATCAGTTGCTCTATCAGAGCACGATTACTTTTGTTGCTGCGGGCATACTCCAGTGTTTCCAGTATTTCCTGGTGGTCAATGAATTCTTCCGCTATTTTAGAATCTGCTTTATACATATTTATTAGTGGTTAGTGATTATAATCACCTCTATCTGTTGATATCCGGTAACCGATTGTTTCCAGTCGTTGTGCCAAGTTTCGTAGACCTTCGGCGGCTTCGGCGCCGAAAGCTGCTTTGTTGTCATACAAAGCATATTTTTCTCTTTGCTCCCGAGGGGAGAGATTGGGCATCACTACATTAGCTCCTGCCAATATCCCTTTTTCCCGTCCGTCCGGTGACAAGGTGGCAAGGGCGGTGGTCGATGGAATCAGGGCGGACGGGTGCATCAACCGGAAAAGGGATAATAGCTTGAGAGTCATTTCCACACTTCCGGCCGGTTCCATTCCGAATGGTGTTTCATGGTGGGGGATAAAAGGACCTATACCAATCATCTGGGGATGGAACTGTTCTATGAACAACAGGTCTTCTACCAGATGGGGCAGAGTTTGTCCCGGACTACCTACCATGATTCCTGTTCCGGTTTGATATCCTATTTCTTTCAGCCATTGTAAACATTGGAGGCGATACTTTAGTGACATTTCTTCAGGATGGAGTTTCCGGTAATGCTGTTCGTTATGTGTTTCGTGCCGAAGCAGGTATCGGTTCGCTCCTGCCCGGAAAAAACGCTCGTATGCTTCCCGTGATTTCTCTCCTAACGAAAGGGTGATGGCACAATCGGAGAACTCATTGCGGATGGCGGCTACGGTTGCTTCTATCCACTTGTCTGTCAAGGCAGGGTCTTCGCCGCCTTGCATTACGAAGGTACGGAACCCGAGTGCGTATCCTTCACGGCAACATTCCAAAATAGTTTCGCGCTTTAATGCGTAGCGGGCCACAGCAGGATTTCCTTTTCTTATTCCGCAATAATAGCAATTGTTACGACATCGGTTGCCCACCTCGATAAGCCCACGGATAAAGATGGCATTCCCGAAATGCGCTAAAGTAACCTCTTGGGCCTGTTGTTGGAGATACATTAAAGTATCAGCGTCCTGACAGGTGAGGAGAATAGCATATTCTTCGCCGGTCAAGCTATGTTTATGGCGCAATTTATCAATCAGTTGCTTCATTCGTACTTTTTTATTAATGGAAAACTTGAAAAGCTCACCAGCTACTGTAGGGGCGGTCTCCATGCGTTTGCCTAGTGGCACACAATGAACTTTATACATTCAAAGGTGTGTCAAAATGATAGATTGTTTTCATTTTGACACACTTCCCTATGGTGAAGGATTGCGAATAACGTCTTTCCGCTAAGGCAGTTTTCTACTTTTAATACGTCTTCTCCTGTTTAGCCAGTTCTTGTACCAACTGACGTTTCCCGTTACTGCCGCTATGAGTACTGGGTCCTGTGATACATCCCCCCTCGCAGGCCATCACTTCGATGAACTGTCCGGGAGCTTTTCCCGATTTTGCGTATGCACGTAATGTTCCGATATTCTTCTTGTTTAAATCGGATACCTGTATGGCATTGATTTTGTCCGCTTCCATTTTCAGGAATGCCTTTACGGCTCCCATCACGCCGCCGGCTTGTGCAAACCCATGCGCTTCGCGAACAGATGAGAATTCCATGGCGTATGGCTGTACAATCTCCAAGTTGACTTCGAAAGCATCGAAAATAGAAGAAATTTCCTCAAACGTCATCACAAAATCCACAGCTTCATCACGTTGAGCTTCTTTACGTTTGGCTACACATGGGCCTACGAATACGATCTTTGCATCAGGATACTTCTCTTTGGCTATACGTGCTGCATAATACATAGGTGAACCTGTGCCGGAAACGTATTTTTTCATATCGGGAATATACTTGTTCACCAGCTCGATGTACGATGGACAGCATGAAGTGGTCATGAATTTCTGTCCTTCCTCCAACTTCTCTATCAGTTCGTGTGCTTCGTGTTCTACGGTAGACATGGCGCCTTGTGCCACTTCAATTATATCGGTGAAACCGATTTGTCTGAATGCACCATATACCTGTTCGATAGTTGTGCTGAATTGCCCTAAAATAGATGGCGCGACAATGGCTACCACTTGTTCTCCTTTACGGATGCGTTGCA
>ERZ780057.573-NODE-573-length-14175-cov-4.59667_pt1 | contig 14175 bp, 14 predicted proteins | sample MGYA00511844_ERZ780057 | MGnify/ENA primary metagenome ERZ780057 (study PRJEB29588, sample SAMEA2149030) | human gut metagenome | biome: human gut; feature: human-associated habitat; material: faeces | place: Denmark | collected 2008/2010 ...
CCCTCACAATCATATACATCCCCGATGATGTGATTATCAGTCCCGCCATGGCGGTAAAAGAAACCGCTTCACCGTAAAGTACCGCTCCCACAACAAGGAGAGCCGCCACAATCATTGCCGTATAAAGGATGAATCCCACATTCATCGCCCAACCCGCTTTATACATGTACACACAGCCCACTTCAAGCCCTGTCACCGCAAAGCCTATACCTGCCGCGGCCAGCCGGGCATGGGACATATCGGCAAGCAGATCCATTCCGCCCATCCCATAGTAGAGACCGGCGCAAACCGCGGCGCTTACAAGATAAGTCACCCCCAGTGCAGCCAGAGGATCTGTCCCGGAAGATATTTTCTTCGCGCACACCTGATAAATCACATCCGCCAACACCACACAGGCTACGGGCCACCACATCTGAAATAAATTGTCCATGCTCTTCCTTTCAAAAAACGTTTTGCACTATTCTTTCGGCCGGCGCCGCACCTGCGGGATATTTCAACTTGTACACCTTCCCGTCCGGCGACAGAAAAAGAGTCCTGTATTTGTAGGATTAAAATCATCAGGAAACGGGTTCTTCCTGCCAACCTTTGCACACATCCACCCATCCTTTCGCGCCCGCGTATTTCTCCAGCTCTTCAGGTGTAAGCTTCACTGCGCTGTGGTCTGTCCCCGCCGCGGGATAAATCACATCAAACCGTTTTAATGATATATCAAGATAGACATCTGCCATGGGCGGAAGGCAAAACGGGCAGACACCGCCGGGCCGATGGCCGATATACTTTTCGCATTCCTCCCCGGGAATCATTTTCGGCTTCTTATGGAAAAACATTTTATACTTAATGATTATCAATCCGCGCGTCCCCTGCCGCCACGATAACCACAGGCGCTTCTTTCACCAGAAAAGAAAGCGTCTTTGCAATGCGCGCCTCCTCTGTACCGAGAGCAAGCGCCGCGAGCGCCACTGTCGCACTGGACTCCTTTAAATCCATACAGCGGTCTGCCATACCGAACCGTTCAAAATAAGCCTGTATTGTTTCAAAAGACATCATAACCTCCTCTTTTCACTATACCATATATCATGAAACATCGGCCCATGACAGGAAATATATTTGTTTCACCGATGCCTTTTGCGGTATAGTATAAATATATCATTCATGTGTAAATCAAAGGAGGCTCTTATGAAAACCATACACACCAAACACGCACCCGCCGCTATCGGCCCCTATTCACAGGCAAAGCAGACGGGCGGATTTATATTTCTTTCCGGACAAATCGGTATCGACCCGGCCGCAGGAAAAATCATCGTCTCCGACATTGCCGGACAAACGGAGCAAGTCTGTAAAAATATAAAAGCCATTTTAAAAAAAGCAGAAACTTCTATGGACAATGTGGTAAAAACGACCTGCTTCCTCACAGACATGAAAGACTTTGCCGCCTTTAACGAAGTCTATGCAAAACACTTCCCGGGCAAACCGGCAAGAAGCTGCTTCGCCGTCAAGGATCTTCCCGCAGGCGCACTCTGCGAAATCGAAGTCATTGCCGTTAAATAAGGCCTGTGCCATGGACTTCCATACACTTTGCATCGGCTGCCGCACATATCGCCGTTTCAAGCAGAAACAAATTCCTGAAGAAATACTTGATGAACTTCTGGAAAATGCCCGTATCGCAAACAGCGCCATGAATGGGCAGCCGCTCCGCTATGTCCTTGTAAAAACCCCTGAAGCGGTGCGGAAAATCCAGTCGTGCTTCCATTTTGCCGCCGCCCTCCCCAAAGAGCTGGGACAGCCGAAAGAAGGCGAACAGCCCACCGCTTTTATCATTCTCTGCACGGAAGGACGGGAAACCCCGTGGACAGGCATAGATATCGGCATCGCTGTAAGGACAATGAATCTCAATGCTTACATCTACGGCGTAGGTTCCTGTATCATAGGAAATGCGGAATTTGAAAAAGTAAAAGAAATACTTTCTATCCCTGAAACATGGAATCCCAAGCTGGCTCTCGCCCTCGGCTATCCCTCCCATAAGAGCAGCCTCGTGGAACTTCCTGAAGACGGCTCCATAAAATACTACCTTGATGAAGAGCGCCAATACTACGTACCGAAAAGAAAAAGGAAAGACATTTCCATCATCAGGTGAAACAAAAAAGAGAGAGTACCCGCTTCCCGGATATCCTCTCTTTTCATAAAATGATTACTATGTTTCAGCAGAGCTCCTCTTTTCTGTCCAGAATCTCTCTTCCCGGCGCACAGGCAGGACAGTCGCACCACTTGCCGCCCTTGGCCTTCACTTCCCGGGCATGTGCCGCATAAGCCGCCGCCTGTTTCGCGCCAAATGTTTTTTCCCCTGCATCCGATTCAAAAAACGCAAGGACATCATCGATAGAAAGCACATCCGCTTCCAATTCCGCCGCCAGTTTCCGCCCGGCTTCTTTTTCCCGATCGCCGCCAAGAGCAGCGATATACTCTTCCGCGATTTTCTTTAATCCCGCATAGCAGCTGGGAGCCGCAATCAACGCCTTTACTTTTTCAACAATGGCTTCATTCATTATAAGATCCTCCTTTTCTCTCAAACTATTAATTAAACAATTACATGATACCTTGAAAAACGATTCTGATCCTCTGCTGACAGAACGGTCTAAACGATAAATGGAAAAACCCGCCGGCCTTTCTCCGTCCGTCAGCCGGTAATCATTTCCCTACGCCGGATACTTGCTTTCCCCATTTATCACTTCCAGTATACCAGAAAATGAAAATCGGAAAAAAGCATAGAGAAATCAAAGTTATTCTTACATGCAGAAATACCATTGTTTTCCTATTTCGCAGAGACAACTGCCCCCTGGTACTTCAGGAAAGCAATGGTATTTTTGTTGCTTCTTCCACGCAGGAGCGGTCTGCACGGATCAGCCATTTTTTATTTTTAGTATGACAGTGTAAATACAAAGAAACAAAATATATGTTCACCAAATCTGCATTTATTCTTCTCCGAGTTCCTGTTCTACTACGGAAACAATGTCATCAATCACCCGTTCCAGACGGTCTTTATCACTGCCTTCTCCCATGACGCGGATGAGAGGTTCCGTGCCTGACGCACGGACGAGGATACGCCCGTCATTTCCCAGTTCGTCTTTTGCCGCCGCGATAGCCGCCCGGATCTGTTCATTTTCTTCCCATCCGTTCTTGCTGTACACTTTTACATTTTTCAGCAGCTGGGGATAGGTGGTCATGAGATGATTTAATTCAGAAAGGGGGCCGTCATGGTCACGGAGAACCATAAGCGTCTGCATGGCCGTGATAAGACCGTCGCCGGTGGTATTAAATTCAGGGAATATAATGTGTCCCGACTGCTCACCGCCAAGGGAGTATCCGTGCGCCTTCATTTCTTCCAGCACGTAGCGGTCGCCTACATTGGTCGCCACGGTACGGCATCCGTGTTCCGCCAGCGCCTTGCCGAAGCCCAGGTTGCTCATGACGGTGCCTACGACCATATTCGCATTGAGCCGCCCTTCTTTCTTCATACGCAGGGCGTTAATCACCATGAGATGGTCGCCATCCATGACATCTCCCTGTTCATCAACGAAAAGACAGCGGTCCGCATCGCCGTCATTAGCAATACCACAGTCCGCCCCCATTTCGACGACCATTTTCTGCAAGGTTTCCATGTGGGTGGATCCGCAGTCTTTATTGATATTCACGCCGTTCGGTTCGCAGTAGAGGGCGGTTATTTCCGCACCCAGTTCACGGAGGATGTCGGGAAGGAATCCGCTGGCGGCACCGTTGGCGGAATCCGTTACGATTTTCATCCCTTTGAAATCCCCTTTCACTGTAGAAAGGATATAATTTTTATATTTCCACGCAAGCTCGTTGCGGTGGCGGATAAATCCGACTTTTTCGCCGGTAGGCCGTGCAAGTTCTTCGTCATGGCGAAGGATATTTTCTATTTCTTCTTCCGCCTGATCCGGCAGTTTATGCCCGTTCCTGTCGAAAAATTTGATTCCGTTATCGGGGAATGGGTTATGGGAAGCGGATATAACGACACCGGCATCATAGTTTTCTGTCCGTGTCAGGTATGCGATACCCGGTGTGGGAATCACGCCTGCCAAGTCCACATTCACCCCCGACGCGCACAGCCCCGCCGATAAAGCGGCTGCCACCATGGTTCCTGAAATCCTTGTATCCATACCGATAAGCACGCGATGGGTTCCTTCCTCCCTACAGAAATAGGCGCCTGCCGCCCGCCCCAGCTGGAATGCTAATTCGGGCATGAGTGTGGAATTTACCACGCCGCGTACGCCGTCTGTTCCGAACAATGTGACCATTCTAAATCCTCCGCGATTGATTTCTTACTATTTTGCACTGCAATTTTCAAATGATACAGCGAATATATTTTCCCGTCAAGCCGTTTATTCTTTTTCTATTTTCACATGTACCGTAACGGCTCCGGGAATAATCATACCGTTTTCCGGCTTCGGTATGTCAATCTTTTTGGTAACGCTTTCCTTTGCTCCGGTGATATCGATTTCTTCCAGTTCCACCACCGTATTTTTATCGAAATAGCTTTCCGGTGCCTTGACAGTGGCCACCGGCGGCGTCACTGTAATTTCAGATACTTTGTATCCTTCTGCCGGTTCCCCTTTTACTATCGGTTTGAAAGGAATATTTCCCGTCTTCTGGTCTTCTGACATATGTACGGAAACGCGGACACGGGTAGGCATGATGTCAATCCCCGTTACCGTATTTCCATCTGCATCAAGAACATTCACCGCATCAAATTCGTCGAAATCTTTTGATTTCCCCGCCACGTTGACAGAGATAATGGCACGGTCGGCAAGAGCCGTGCGGCTGCTGGCTCCTGCGACAGTAATATATTCCGGCGTCGTGGATTTCCGCTCCGCCTTGAAACCTGCCGGAAGCGCTCCGATAAATTCCACCTGTGCCGGCAGTGATTTCACTGCATAGGTGTCGATAAACAAATCGAAATATGTCTGATCTTGGGAAATCACTGTTTCATTTCCCGGTACGGAAATATGGATGGGTGTGTTCGGATAATCGCCGTCCGTAAATCCGTCAAGATCGACATAGGCTTTGATATTATCACTCCGCATGCTGACCAGATCGCTGCGGTTCATGCGGATCTTCACTTTCACCCGCTGGGGTACATTAAGGGCTACGAGAGAACGATCCAAATTACGCACTTCGACCGGAACGGTATAAGAGTTTTCCACAAGAGGATTCTGCTCATTCATGACATATACCCAGAAAGCAAATGCCGCCATGAGGCAGAGGAATTTAGGAAGCCACCACCGCAAATTTGTATATTTCATTTCAGCGGGCTCCATTTCTGCAATACATTACCGACGCCTTTCGCTTTATCCTGCACAAGGAAGTTCCGCAGGATATTCCGCAAGCCGTCTTCTTCGAGATGGCGGTAAATATGGCCGCCGTAAGCATAGGAAACCGTTCCCGTTTCTTCACTGACGATGACCACGACACAGTCCGCCTGTTCAGACATGCCGATTCCCGCGCGATGGCGTGTCCCCAGTTCAGAGGAGAGGCTCCTGTCACGGGTAAGCGGCAAAAGGCAGCCTGCCGCCATGATGCGGTTGTCGCGGATAATGACGGCGCCGTCATGGAGCGGTGTATTTACGATAAAAATATTTCCAAGAAGCTCTTTTGACACGAGGGCCTCCAAACGGATCCCTGTATCAATACGGTCGTCAAGCCCTACTGTCCTTTCAAAAACGATAAGCGCTCCTACTTTATTCTTCGCCATGGTCATCGTCGCTTCCACCACATGATCAATGACAGCATCTAATTCCGCTTCATCCATGATGCGGGAAGAAATATAAAATTTGCCGCGGCCAAGCTGTTCCAGAGCACGGCGGAGTTCCGGCTGGAATACCACAGGGAGCGCGACAATGAGCACTGTCATAAGTTTATCGAGTATCCAGCTGACTACATGGAGCTGGAGCCAGCCTGCAAACAATGTGAAAAGTCCGAGGAACACGAGCCCCTTCAAAAGAGCGGTCGCCCGCGTATCACGGACAAGGATATACATCCGGTAAAAGAAAAACGCGACAACAAGTATATCCAGCGCATCCCAAAGGCGCATTGTCATCAGCAGTCCCTGTATTTGTCCAAGCATAAAAACTCCCGTCGCCAAAGCAAATAATACATTATTGATAAATAATTACAGTCGTCATTTATTGTATCACGAACCTTAAGTTTTTGCAGTTATGTCCCGCTGTTTCATAAGGCGGAAAAATAAACTTCCAGTAGAAATATAAAACGGCAGCCGGAAAAGCCGCCGCTTCATACTATCTTTTATCATACACATCCCATTCCAGCTCCATGATGCGGAACTGATAATCCGCGCTGGATTTCTGCAGAGAATAAATATCCTTCTGTTGTTCTTTATTTTGCTCCAGTGCCAGTGTCGCCGCCCATTCGATATTGTTCAGCTGGTCATCATACCGGCTGGCCTCCACATTCATCATCCGTTCCTGCAGATCCGCAATAAGGGACTGCTGCCATGAAATGAAAGCAAGAAGGAGAAAAACACACAGATAAAGATACCAAGTATGTTCCAGACAAAGTTTTTCTTTCCACCTGTCCACGAAAATTATCCCCTTATTTCGTCATCAAGTTTTTCTTTATTGAGAAGAGTCAAATGATCTTTTGTAAATTCAATCCACAACCGGGCCGCTCTGGAGAGGTAACGCCCTTTCTTCCAAATCGCATACAGGTGGTGGGTCATTTTCGGTTCCGTCAGCGGGCGGACGGCTATATTTCCATCTGCACTGTTTGGCGGACAAAGGCGGCTCGGCAGGATCGCCACTCCCAGTCCCGAGGAAACGGTCTGGAGCATGAGATCGCGCTGGCTCGTCTCAAAAACAATTTTCGGCGTAAATCCGATCTTCTTGCAGTTCGACAGGATATCATCATGTAAATTGAAATCATCGCGATAGAGGACAAGCGGATAATCGGCAAGAAGTTTCATGGGTATTTCTTTTCTCTCTTCCAGCGGATAACCTTTCGGCATGACGACGCACATTTTATCATCCGACAGGAAAAACGATTCAAAATCTTTATTCGGAATGGTGCAGATGATGCCCACATCAATGCGTCCTTCCTGCACGGAGGTCTCGATTACCTTGGAGCCGTATTCGTAAAGCTCAATGGAAATCTGCGGATAGGTTTTTTTAAATTCGCCCAGGAGCTTGGCGAAAACATGCGCGTCCGTAATCGGCGGCAATCCGATCTGGATTGTATCCTTTTTCAGATTGAATTCATTTTCAAAGTCGCTCTTTAAATGTTCAAAAGCGAAAAGGCAGCGCTTCGCGTAGTTCAGGAAGATGCTTCCTGGCGCAGTAATTTCGACTGTCTTCGCATTGCGGATAAAAAGGATGATCCCCAATTCATCTTCCAGCGATTTGATCATGCGGCTGATGGCGGACTGGGAAATATGAAGATTCCTCGCCGCTTTGCTGAAACTTTTTTCTTCCGCTACTTCCATGAAATACTTCAAGTGACGATAGTCCATAATACACGCTCCTTACTTTTGAAATATTTTCTTAAAAAATGTACACCTTGTCATTCTTGTGCAAAAATCGTATTTCCTCTATAATGAACATAGATTTCATAATTTCCTGCCGAAAAATTATGTGTAAACAATTATGATTATATAGCATTAATTGACTTAACTATGCGATTTTCTCATAATGTAATTGTACATAATTTTTTTATATCTTGCAAGGAATATTTATGAACCGAACCCGTATCCGTCCCGCATGGGAGTTGCCCGGCGGATATTTAAAAAAGGAAGTGTTGAACTGTGAGAAATGTAAAGACAATGGACGGCAATACAGCCGCGGCGTATATTTCATACGCATTCACAGAAGTAGCTGCCATTTACCCGATTACCCCTTCGTCACCGATGGCAGAATCTGTAGATGAATGGTCTGCCCATGGAAAGAAGAATATTTTCGGCGACACGGTCCATGTGGCGGAAATGCAGTCTGAAGGAGGCGCGGCAGGCGCATTTCACGGCGCTTTGCAGGGAGGCGCGCTTACCTCTACCTATACCGCGTCACAGGGAATGCTTCTCATGCTGCCGAATATGTACAAAGTAGCCGGCGAACTTCTTCCCGGCGTCTTCCATATCGCCGCCCGCGCCCTTGCAAACCACGCCCTTTCTATTTTCGGAGACCACCAGGACGTAATGAGCGCGAGAGCCACCGGCTGTGCCATGCTTGCTGAATCGAACGGACAGGAAATCATGGATCTTGCCGGCATTGCCCACCTGGCGGCCATTAAAGGCCGCGTGCCTTTCATCAATTTCTTCGACGGATTCCGCACAAGCCATGAAATACAAAAAGTGGAAGTCATGGAGTACGACGAACTGGAACCTCTCATCGACAAGGAAGCTCTCGCCGCATTCCGCGCCCGTGCACTGAATCCGGACAGGCCCGTCATCCGCGGCACGGCGGAAAATCCCGATATCTACTTCCAGCACTGCGAGGCGGCCAACCCGTTTTATAACGCGCTTCCCGATATCGTGCAGGGCTATATGGATAAGATCAGCGCCATTACGGGACGGACATATCACCTCTTCGACTACTACGGCGCGCCTGACGCGGACCGTGTCATTGTCGCCATCGGTTCCGTTTCCGATATCTGTAAAGATGTGGCTGACGCCGTCAATGCCGCCGGCGAAAAGGTGGGGATTGTAAATGTCCACCTGTACCGTCCATTCTCTGTCAGCCATTTCATAAACCGGCTTCCCGAAACAGTAAAGAAGATTGCCGTCCTCGACCGCACACGCGAGCCGGGCGCTATCGGCGAACCGCTTTTCCTTGATGTGCAGAGCGCCGTCACTGCGGCAGGAAGAGATATCAAGGTTTGCGGCGGCCGTTACGGATTAGGTTCCAAAGATGTCATTCCGGAAGACATCATGGCCGTCTATGAACATCTGAAAGCTGAAATGCCGCGCCATAATTTCACTGTATCCATCAAAGACGACGTAACCGGTTTGTCTCTCACCCCCGTTCCTGTTCCCGAAAAAGAAAGCAAACTTGTTTCCTGCAAATTCTGGGGGTTCGGCTCAGACGGCACCGTCGGCGCCAACAAGAGCGCCATTAAAATCATTGGCGACCACACGGATATGTACGCCCAGGGATACTTTGCTTACGATTCCAAGAAATCCGGCGGCGTGACCATTTCCCATCTCCGTTTCGGTCCCGATCCGATCCGCAAACCCTACCTCATCCGCAAAGCGGACTATATCGCCTGCCACCGCCCGTCCTACGTGTATAAGTATGACTTGCTCCGCGGCTTCAAACCGGGCGGCATCTTTCTCCTGAACTGCCAATGGCGACCGGAAGACCTGGAACACGCTCTTCCGGCAGCGCTGAAAAGGAAGCTGGCCTCTCTCCATGCGAAATTTTACATCATTGATGCTTTTGAAATCGCGAAGAAAATCGGTCTCGGCGGACGGATCAATATGATTATGCAGTCCGCGTTCTTCCATCTGACAAAGATCATTCCCGAAGCAGATGCTGTGAAATACCTGAAAGACGCCAATGAACATTCCTACGGGCGGAAAGGCCAGAACGTAGTCGACATGAATAATGCGGCTGTCGACGCGGGTATCGCAGGAGCCGTTGAGATCCCCATCCCCGAAGAATGGGCGCATGCAACCGAAGGCGGCTTTATTGCCAAAATAAACCGTCCCGATTTCGTGAGAGACGTTTGCGACGTCATGAACCGGCAGGAAGGAGATGATCTTCCCGTTTCCACATTTAAAGGCTGGGAAGACGGCACGTTCACCACAGGCACATCGCACTACGAACGTCCTGCCGCGGCTATCCAGGTTCCGGAATGGATCCCTGAAAACTGTATTTCCTGCAATCAATGCGCTTTTGTCTGCCCCCATGCCGCCATCCGGCCCTTCATTGTGACCGAGGAGGAAGAAGCCCGTGCGCCGGAAGGATTCATCTGCAGAGATCTGCCGGGGCCGAAAAAGGGATTGAAATACCGCATCATCGTCAGTCCTGAAGACTGCTACGGCTGTAATATCTGCGCCAATGTATGCCCTGCCCCGAAAAAAGCTCTCGTCATGAAACCTGTTGAAACGCAGCTTGACAAGCAGAAATACTGGGATTATGCCATCACGCTCCCCCGCAAGGAAAATCCGATGAATAAATTCACTGTCCGCGGCTCCCAGTTTGAACCGACGTACTTTGAATTTTCCGGTGCCTGCGCAGGCTGCGGTGAAACGCCTTACGTCCACCTGGTCACCAATCTCTTCGGTGACAGAATGCTTATTGCCAACGCCACAGGCTGTTCCTCCATTTACGGAGCAAGCGCTCCTTCCATGCCTTACTGTACCAACGCGGAAGGCCAGGGACCCGCATGGGCAAATTCCCTCTTTGAGGACAATGCGGAATTCGGCCTCGGCATGCACCTGGGCGAAATCAAACTGCGCCGACGGGTGGAAGAGAAACTGAATGAAGTACTTCCTTCTTCTGATGAAAACACAAAAACGGCTATAGAAGAATGGCTTGCCGGAAAAGATATGGGGGACGGCACTCGGAGCAGGGCGGAAAAACTGGAAGCCGCGCTGAATGCAAAAGTCTCTTCTCATCCGGAATATAAAGAAATCCTCGCCCTGAAAGATCATTTTATTAAAAAGAGCCAGTGGATCTTCGGCGGCGACGGCTGGGCATACGATATCGGCTTTGGTGGTCTGGACCATGTCCTTGCATCTGGAGAAGACATCAACGTCCTCGTACTGGATACGGAAGTTTACTCCAACACGGGCGGCCAGTCCTCGAAATCCACCCCTGCCGCAGCTATTGCTAAATTTGCGGCAGCAGGCAAAAAGACTAAGAAAAAAGACCTCGGCATGATCGCCGTGTCTTACGGATATATCTATGTAGCACAGATCGCTTTGGGAGCCGACATGAACCAGGCTGTAAAAGCCATCCACGAAGCAGAATCCTATCCCGGTCCGTCCCTTATCATTGCTTACGCCCCCTGTATCAACCACGGCATCAAGGCAGGCATGGGCGAAGCATCGGCAGAACAGAAAGCAGCCGTGGAATGCGGTTACTGGTGTAACTGGCGCTATGACCCCCGGCTTCTGGATGCGGGAAAGAATCCTTTCCATCTGGACAGCCGAGAACCGAAAGGCGATTTCCGTAAATTCCTTTTAGGCGAAGTCCGCTACGCAAGCTTGCAGAAGCTCTTCCCGCAAGAAGCGGAAGCCCTCTTTGAAAAAACAGAAAAAGATGCCAGGGCACGCAGACAGAGTTACGTCCGTATGCAGAAGTCTTTTGATCTGGAAATGCAGGAACACCAAGCCACGGCAGAACAGAAATAAACCGGGCGAAACAAAAGAGTCATAATCGGGAAACATATTTCCGCTTATGGCTCTCTTTCTATCTTAAATCAGATGTACCGCCATGGGCAGACGAAGATAGGACAGAAACTCCGACATGTCCATGTACAGCTCACCAAAGAGGTTATTGTCTGTTTCTACCTTCTCCCGTCATCATTTTCCGATTCATTTCTTCTCGTTATTTGTAAATATCTCGCCTGTGTGATACAGAAACCGCAACAATTATTAATTGCTCGTCTTTAATCTCTGCAATAATACGATAGTTCGCAATTCTGTATCGCCAATATCCACTTAAATCAGCCGTCAAGGCTTTTCCATGAACTCTGGGATTACTGCAACCATACAGGTTTGATCTCAGCCATTTTAAAATAAGTCTTTGGATTGATTGATCCAGTTTTTTAAACTTCTTTTTGAATCCATCGGTATATTCAATCTTATACATGATTAAACATCTAATTCCTCAAATAATTCTTCGATCGGATAGGTTTTTACCTTTCCTTTTCTCTTCTCTTCTTCATATTTTTTTATGACCTGCATATCATATTCATCTTCCAATTTTTCTAAAGCCAGGCGTTTTAATAAAGAAGATACCGCGCATCCGTAAATAGCAGCCGCTTGATTAAGAATTTCGGACTCTTTCTCATTAATACGGACACTTATGACAGAACTCATAATATCACCCCTTTTACATACGATATTTGTATGACATCTGTATGACTTTATTATAATTTATAGGAAATAAAAAAACAATTATCTTTCCTCCAATATCAGCATCCATACACTAAATCAGACGTACCGCCATGGGCAGACGAAGATAGGACAGAAACTCCGACATATCCATGTACAGCTCCACATCATCAAAGAAGAATTCCGCAATGTCATGAAAATCCGTTTTCACACCGTCATTAAACGCATATTCCAGATAGTAAGGCATCCAGCCCGCCTTGTGGAAAAACGCTTTAATATCATTCACGCCTTCTTTCGGTTCCAAACAGGCTGCTTCCAGCAGCTCCCTGCCCGTAATTCTCTCAAAGCCGAAATACGATGCCAGCGACAAAACGATCAGACGCATTCTATAATCTTTTTCCAGCAGGTCGAGGACATCCAGATTCACATGGAGTCGGGCGGCAATCTGCCCAAGTTCTTCCCGCTTTTCACGGTATTCCTCTTCTGTCATATCAATGCGGTAACCACCTTTTAATTCATAAAGCAGTCCCCTTTTTTGCACCTCTCCCATCAATTTCCTTTCCTGACCGCGGTACTCCTGCCGGCGGTCATTCCTTTAAAATTTCATTTCCACTCCGATTGCCCATTCCCTTCCGCCAAGGTAAAGATCATCTACCTTCCTGCCAAAGATATTGTAGAGTGCCAGTGTAGCAGAAAATTTTTCGCCCCATTTCTTCCGGGCAGAGATATCCAATGTGTGGTAAGAATAATCCTTTCCGTCAAACTGATAATCACCAAGGAAATAACTCTTTACTGATCCGCTCCAGCCGTATTTCTCATGATCGTCATAGAGAAAACAGGTGCTGAAGGTATTTCTCGCGCGGTTGTCGAGACGTGCTTCCGCCTTTCCTGTCATAGCACCTTTTGCGTCAAGGTACACGTGGCCTACTTTAAAGGTAAGGCGGCCGCTCACATGGTAGCCCCATTCCGTTTCTACCCCATGGATATCCCCGCGGCTGATATTTTGATAGAACCAGTCATTATTCCTTCCTGACGGCTGCGCATCAATGAGATTCTTCACCCGGTTATCAAAATAAGTCACCCTGCCGAAACTCCTGCCCCGTTCCCATTCAATGCCGGCGTCCCAGCTGCGGGATTTCTCCGCCTCCAAATCAGGATTACCGTAAACATTCACAAAATGATGGAGCTTGATGTACAGTTCACTGATAGTCGGCGCCTTAAATCCTTTCCCGTAATTCACCTTGAACCGGGTACGGCTGTCCAGTTCATAAGTCAGCCCAAGACGGGGCGACAGAGACGAACCGAAACGGTTATGATGCTCAAAACGCAGAGACGGCGTAATGAAAAGCCGGTCATTTGCCTGCCACAAATCGGAAACATACACCGCCACATGATCTGCGGAGTGGGATTCCCTCTTTTTGGAGAAACCTGCCGCATTATCGGCAAGACGCGTCCCTTCATAAGCAATATTCCGATAGTCCCCGCCGAACGTAAAAGTATGACGTTCCGATTTCACCGTATCCTTCGCCTCAAGGAAATAGGTACTGTATCTCGCATTGTCGCTGTTTTCTTTCGGGAAATACCGATTCAGGTGTCCTGCAAGAAACAGCGGCAGTCCTTGCAGGTGCCTTCCGTTATAGGAATAGGAATCTTTCTTTATACGGCTCATGCCCGCGCGAACCATATAATCATTTCTTCCCGTACGGCCCGTATACTCCGCGGAGAAATCAAATCCATCCCGGCTGATATTTTCCCGCCGTCCCCTGTATACAGGCACCTTCATGCCCCTCATGCGCAAATCGGCATCAGCATACGATGAATGAACAGATTCATTGAAATATCCTGCATCAAAACGCAATCGGCCCTGCACGGAATTTTCAAAATCGTAAAGTCCTGTCCAGTGGAACAGCCGGCGGTTTCCCGCATCCGGTATATTGATCCCTTTTGTCAAAACGGCGGCTCCCCCATGAGACGGCGGCATACCGGGAAATGTGATAAACATTTTGCTGTCTTCTTTATAAGAAACAGGACGTATTTTTATGAAAGACACATCAAAAGCATTGCTCCACCGTCCTTCTTGCCCTAAATCAAAA
>ERZ780057.580-NODE-580-length-14034-cov-2.96581_pt1 | contig 14034 bp, 9 predicted proteins | sample MGYA00511844_ERZ780057 | MGnify/ENA primary metagenome ERZ780057 (study PRJEB29588, sample SAMEA2149030) | human gut metagenome | biome: human gut; feature: human-associated habitat; material: faeces | place: Denmark | collected 2008/2010 ...
CGAAGAAGATAGCTGAGCTCTTGCCTTCTTTATCAGTGTTAGCAGAGCAGTGCATAGAAGCCATACCGTTCAAAGGCAATAAGTAGTTCATGTAAGAGAACATACCTTTCTTCATTTCACCACCGTACCAAGTATTCAGGATAACCTGGATCTTTTCAGTCAAGTTGAATACAACTGCAGTTTCCGAGTTCAAGCCCAGTTCTTTGTAGTTTTCAACTTTAGCTTTAGAAGCGTTCATGATAACGAAATCAGGTTCACCGAAGTTAGCCAGTTCTTCAGCTGTCGGACGGATGAACATGTTTGTTACGAAGTGAGCTTGCCATGCCACTTCCATGATGAAGCGCAGTTTCAAGCGAGAGTTTTCGTTAGCTCCGCAGAAAGCGTCAACAACGAACAGTCTTTTGTTAGAAAGTTCTTTAGTTGCCAAATCTTTCACAGCTGCCCAACATTTAGCGTCAACTGGTTTGTTGTCGTTTTTGTATTCTTCAGAAGTCCACCATACTGTATTTTCGCTGGTTTCGTCTTTTACGAAGAATTTATCTTTAGGAGAACGTCCTGTATAAACGCCAGTCATTACGTTTACAGCGCCCATGTTAGTTACCTGGCCTTTTTCAAAACCTTCCAAACCTGGTTTTGTTTCTTCAGCGAACAAAACGTCATAAGACGGATTGTGCACAATCTCGGTCACACCTGTGATACCGTACTTGCTTAAATCTAAATTTGCCATTTTTTTTGAATTAATTAAAATTGGTATTTCGTTTTATTATCTCTTTTCACCTGAACATGAGGAGCTTTGGGTGCCTCCTTGTAAATCCGGGTACAAAAGTAATACTTTCTTTGAAAAGGAAGAAGGGATTAGAGAAATTTTTCCCTAATTGAATCTCTTTTATAAATTCCTAACAATATCTGCAAACTGAATATTGCAATTTGAAAGATTATCGTTTACTTTGCAAGCCAGAACGTTCTCAATACGATGAAAATGAGATTAAATTATGATTAAACTATAATATGAAAGTAATTGATTTTAGCCAAACAAATTCGATTCTAAACCAGTACATATCCGAAATCAGAAATGTAGAAGTTCAGAATGACCGACTACGTCTCCGCCGTAACATTGAACGGATCGGAGAAATCATGGCTTACGAAATGAGCAAAGAGTTCCGATACTCAGTAAAAAACATCCGGACACCACTGGGCATTGCTCCCGTCAGCACACCGGACAACCAGCTTGTCATCAGCACCATTCTCCGCGCCGGCCTTCCTTTTCACCAAGGCTTCCTAAGCTATTTCGACGGAGCAGAAAATGCATTTGTGTCCGCCTATCGAAAATATAAAGATACCCTGAAATTTGATATACATATAGAATATATCGCATCTCCGCGTATTGACGACAAAACGCTGATTATCACCGATCCGATGCTGGCTACAGGCGGCAGTATGGAACTGAGTTATCAGGCCATGCTTACCAAAGGCCATCCCGCCGAAATTCACGTAGCTTCGATCATTGCCAGCCAACATGCAATCGATCATATCAAGAGCGTATTTCCCGAAGACAAAACAACCATTTGGTGTGCTGCCATCGATCCTGAAATCAATGAACATTCCTATATTGTACCGGGGCTGGGCGACGCAGGCGATCTGGCTTATGGAGAAAAAGAGTAATATCGATTAAAGATTCCTTCGATATTGCTGCGGCGACATCCCCATTTGCTTCTTGAAGAATGTGCCAAAATAAGAAGCATTGGGGAAGCCGAATTCATTGGAAATCTCCTGAATATTTTTTTGCGTATTCTTCAACAAAGAGATACACTTACGGATAATCGCCTTGAATACAAGTTCCTGCACCGTATACCCACAGATGCTTTTGGAAAGAGCCGAAAGGTATTTCGGAGACAAACAGAGTTTATCCGCATAGAATTCCACACTCCTTTCCTGCATATAATATTGCTCTATCAACTGGATGAGACGGACAAATATCTCATTTTTCCGCCCGCCCGTTTCCTGTCCGGCACTAATCAATTTACGGTTATAGACCGAACAAATACGATAGGTCAGTGCCAGCAGAAGGAGTTTCTGCTCATAAAGGCTAAACACACTCTCCTCCATTTCCAGCACACTGTCTATCAAAGACATATACTTCATAATCTCATCTTCCTCGCCGGTATTCCATACACAAGAGAGTTCCGGAGTAAGTTTCGAATACATATACATGGAAACCACGGAGTTGCCGATAATGTCACGTATCGGTTCTATCTGATAGGCAAGAATAAGAATTTCCACATCTTCGGTCTCCTGAAGCACTTGAACCCAAGATTCCTCATGAATAAACAAGGTCTCACCCGCCTTGGCAGAAGCGCACTTATTATCAAGAGAAAACTGGAAACTACCTTGCCGGCAGACAATCAAACCAAGCCCCTGCATCAGAAAAGGTTCTTTTAAAGAAGATGGAAAACAACTGAGCACACCTCCCGAACTGCATATATTCTTCCCGCTTTTCAGATCGCGGTCAAGCTGTAATAAACGTTCCTGCTGAGTATCCATAACACTGACTCACTGATAAATTACTATTGAAAAACGATACTAAGTTAGCAATTTTCGTTTGGGATAAGGCACTACGAGCACAAAAATCATACAAATAACGCCTGCATAAATAGTCCACCCTGCCATTTCTTTCACAGCAGAGAGCGTAGCCTGCACCTGTATCCGCCCCTTGACGGACATGGCAGCCATGTTATGCGCTTCCGTTTCACTCTTTCCCTGATATTGCATTCCCTGCACGGTATTGGTATACGAAGCAGAAGCTTCGGGGTTTACCAGATCAACATTTTGTGCATAACGGGTAATATAATGTTGCTGGCGCTCCTGCAGTACATTTGAATAAATAGCCCCTCCGATACCCGGTCCCAGTACCATACGGACGGTAAGCATGATGCAAATCCAGGTCGAAAGATATTTGAAAGGCATCCGCTGATTGGCATATGCTGCCGTCAATGCATATAAAATCATCATTCCGATGGTACGAATAATTACGGGATACTTCATTCGTTCGTAAAGTCCGGCTGTCTGCACTTCGAAGTACATGAATCCTGCCGACAATGCCAGAAAGAAAAAGCCAAGAGCAAAAAGATATTTCAGATGCACCCCTTTAGACCCCAATACAATGGAAATCAAGGCACCGATAAAATAACCGACCATACACCAGTTTGCCAGCGATGCATTCTGCAAATTATCCAGGTGCATCCCGACTCCTGCATACACATTGACAAACATTGCGCTGGAATTGATAATCATCAGCAATAAATAAAGCAAAGCCCCCATACGAATGGTACGCAGCCTCAACGCCCCCAAAATAAAGTAGGAAGACCGCCGGGTAACATCCATATAAAGAAAAATCCCGGCAAAAAGGATACTGATCGCCGTTGCCCAGCAAATAGATGGATCATCATACCAATCCAGCACCTTGCCATAAACCAGCACATAAGTGATGCACGTCAATGATATGCAAAATGCGGTCACATTGCCGAATTTGCGGAAGTTGATAGGGAAACGTCCGGCAAAACCATGATTAGGCATCGTAATGAACAGTATCAGAATGGACAGCAGCAGAATACCCATCATAAAATAATATACATATTTCCATTCGTATTCGAAAGCCAGCCAAGCCGTTAGCGCCGTACCCATTTGCCCCAGGATCATAAAAAACAGATAAACTACCGGCTGGCTGATACATTTTTCGATATCCAGTTTATTCCATCCCGTCGCGTCTTTCGGTTCCATGCCGGGAGTAATATTACGCGTTGCCTCCATGCCAAAAGCATATTTGATCAGCGTAAACAGATTGACCATCATCAGTACCATACGCAGGAACCCTGTCAGCAGGCTGCAGAGTGCCAGCAAAAAGATACTGTCGGTTTTGGCACATACATAGCTGAATACATACATCAGTGCAAAACCTGCGATACACATCAGTTTCTCCCGTCGTATACAAACTAGTTCATACAAGAAGGGAGCAAATGCCGCCATACCGATGGAAGTCACAAAATTGGCAAACTGAATATGCTCGGAAATAATACCCAAGCCGCTCATCATCTCGGTACTGTTCACGGAGTATACCCCGCCCACCGAAAGAATCGGCAGGAAAAAGAACAGCAGAATAATAATACCTATCGGTTTGGGCACCCAATTGTAAAAAGGATAATTTCTAGGACACGAAGGCATGGCTATCAGAGTTTAGCTTTTACTACTACCATCATACCCGCCGCCAGCTTATCATTATCTTCCTTCGATAAATCCGTAAAATCAATACGGACAGGGATACGCTGCTGTATTTTCACAAAGTTTCCGGCAGAATTGTCAGTCGGCACCAACGAATATTTAGAACCTGTCGCTCCGGAAATAGCAGTCACTTTGCCTGTAAACTCTTTCTTACTGATAGCATCTACCGTGATAGCCACCTCCTGCCCGATGCGGAGATTCTCTATCTGCGTTTCTTTATAATTAGCAATAATCCATTTTTGTGTATCGGGCAGAATATATGTAATGCATTGCCCTGCTGTAATGAACTGCCCTTCTTCCAGAGAACGTCTGCCTAACTTGCCATCGCAAGGAGCCAGTACAACCGTATACGAAAGATTCAGCCGTGCCATTTCAAGCGCAGCCGTAGCACGCTGGATGGCAGCTTCCGTATTCTCACGACGGTGAGATACTTCATTCACTCCCGAAAGAGCCGCCTCCCGCTGGCGCCTGGTTGCTTCCAGCTTCTTAAAGGTAGCTTCATACTCTGTTGTAATCTGTTCCAACTGGATAGGTGTCGCCGCATTTCGTTTGACCAAATTTTCATACCGCTGACGGTCTTTCTCCAGTTTTGCTAGCCGGATTTCTATTTCAGCTATAGACGCATCATACACAGATGCAGTCGTTTGTGTAGTCTGCAAGGTAGCATTTATCACAGTGGCGCCTGCCTGCGCATCCTTCAATGCAGCCTCAGCTTCCATCACCCGGATTTTATATTCGCGGTCGTCCAGCACCAGCAAGGTATCACCTTTACGTACCTGCTGATGTTCCGTAAAATAAATCTTATTAATATAGCCCGATGCACGCAGATTGACAGGTGACACATATTGCTCTATCTGCGCATCATTGCTGGTTTCCGTCTGCTTATAGCCCAGAAAGAGAAAAACAATTTCAATTACTCCCCAAACAATCACAGCAACTCCAAACAGACTTACTATAATCTGCCAGCGGCGTAATTTTCTCATTTTCTTAGCTTTCTCCTGATGCGTACTGGAGATTGTATTATTGTCCATTGTTTCCATATGAATGATTCAATTAGTTATCTGTTATTTGAACAAGGATGAGATCTGTCCGGTTAGTTTCAGTAACATCAGGTTGGTCACCCGATAATTATAATGTGCACTAATGTAGTTGTTCTGTGCCTCGCTCATCCGCATTTCATCCTGCAGAACTTCAGTCATTGAAGTGATTCCTTCCCGATAGCGGTCGGTAGTAACCGTATACACTTCTTCGGCAAGCAGATAATTGTCTTTCTGTTTTTTAAAGTTCCGCTGGTTATTCATCAAGTCATTTACAGCATTCAAATACTGTGTTTGCAGATTCTTCCGTGTATCCAACCGTGAAAGTTTCATGGTTTCGATATCGATCATTGCTTTCCGGATCTTATACTTCTTATCCAAACCATCAAAAATAGGAATACGCAAAGTCAGTCCCACCCCATAAGAACGGAACCAATGATTGGACGGACCGGAATGAAACCAATGATAAGCCTCATCAGTATAAGCGGCAAACCTCCAGTTTCCCGTCAGATTGAGAGAAGGAATATAGCCATTACTTATCACTCGTTTCTGCCGCTCTGCCAGCTGCACCTGTGATTGAAGCAACTGAAGCTCATAGAGGTTTTCCGACAACCCGGTCAAAGCAACCGTAGCGATACTATCCGTATTGACCGGCAACAGGCCGATTTCTTTTTCTGCCGGATAATCCATGATGTACTTCAGCATATTAAGCTGCTGCGTCATCATCGCCTGCGCATTGTCATACTGTACTTTCAGATTTTCCAGATTGATATTCACCCGCTTCAAGTCAACTTCCATTGCCATTCCATTATCAAAGAAAGCCTGTGTGATATCTCTCAGTTCTTCCAATCGGGTGATATTGGCTTTTATCAATGCAATCTGTTCCGCAGTAACCTGTCCCAGATAGTACATTTTACTGATCTGCAAGATCAAATCTTCCCGTGCCTTTTCATACGAAAGCCGGCTCATCTCATCCACAATCTCTGCTATGGAAATCGAAGTATAGAGAGTCTGATTATAAAGTGGCATCTGCAATTCTATCCCGGCATTGGCACTATATTGCAACGTTCGGGTAATATTATAAGGTACTCCATAGGAAGAACCGTCAGTTACTGAGACAGGCGGATCGATATTATCATTAAAGTTGGCAAAGCCATTGATTTGCGGCAACAGCTTCACCCGATTCTCCGAAATGCCATACTTACTTTTCTGCATCGCTTTTCGTTTTCCCTGTAAAGAGAGATTGTTCTCAATCCCTATACGAAGGCAGTTCTCCAGAGTCAGAATATTCTGTGCGCCTCCATGAATGGCAAGGAGGCAAAAAAAGGTAAAAATGAACAATAGTCTTTTCATAATAATCGCTCTATATTCAGGCACAAATTTAATGGGTTGCGACAAAATGGGACTATCCATATATCGACTGTTTATGTTCATATTTTCCTTTTTCAGTCCTGATATCCACCTTAATTATTATAATATCACTATATTTAATAGACAAATCTTCGCCCTTTGTCGATTTCCTTTTCTTCTGTTTAAAGAACCACTTAACTTTGGAATATAAAATCAATTAACAGCAAAACAGCGTTTGTTTTTCATAATTTTTTAGTGAATGCATAAGCGGCTCGCTTCATCCCGAAGAGAGCCGCTTAAGGTATATAGAGTACAATATAGTACAAGATCAGAAAAAAGTTTAAGAGTTCTCAGCCTCCTTTTTTTTCGGAGTTATTAACTTCTTCTTGCTGAACCAAATCAGAATCATCACCCCGATCAGCAATAAAGCCAGTGACGCATAAGCTATGCTTTCCGTAACATGCAAGCTCTGCGGGTCAAACCACATCTCAATCGTATGCTGGCCTGCGGGAACATTCATCACACGCAAGATATAGTCAGCACGGGCAATGTCCACCGGCTGTCCGTCAATCTTGGCCTGCCAGCCCGGATAATAAATCTCAGAGAAAACAGCCACTCCATCTTTAGCAGAAGAAGTTTCATATACCAGGCGATTCGGTTCATAGCTGGTCAGACGAATGGTAGATAAGGAGTCTTTGTAACCTTTCGTCACACCCTTCAACTGATCTTTAAATTTCGCATCAACCACTGCTGTTTCCGTTGGAAGAATATCATTCAGCGCATCAATCTCTTCATTTGCATTATTGACATACTGCACCTTATCCACAAACCAAGCGTTACCATACGCATAAGGGTTTTCAACAGGAACCGTCTGTCCTTGCTGTCCGGCAGGGAAAATAAAGTACTTCGTATTCAGCATATTCAGCACACGGAATTTGGAAGCGTCCACACTATCCATCGCACCGCCTGCGCCGGCAACTTCCTGATAGGCATCCTTCATTTCCGGAGTTATATGATGATCGATCATTTCCTGATAACGACGCAACTTGGCCGCATGATAACCACCCACACTCTTATGCCAATATGAGGTATTATTTTCATTGAAAGTATTACCGGGAAATCCTACGAAATTCAACACCCTATAATTCAAAGCCGTATCCTGAAGAATTATCTCATCCGTCTGAGTTTTAACGAATGCTCCTGTCTGGTTTGACTTCGATACAAATTGTTCATCATTCAAATAGCGCTTATTGACAGTCCACATATCAATCAGACACAGAAGCACGATACCTGTCATAGTAAAAGAAGCCTTCAACTTTTTCTGCTGATAAAGGAATAATAAGAAGCATCCTACTACTATAATAAAGAAACTGCGCCATGCATCCGAAGTCAGCATTGCCTTGCGCATTTCGGCCAGATTCGTAATGATCGGAGATAAATACTCGGCAGGCAGTCCTTGCTGCAGAGCTGCCATCTCTTGTGCCGGAATATAACTAGAGAAGAAAACTCCCGGGGCAACAGCCAGAATCAGTGAAACACCGGCTGTTAATACCAAAGTGATAATTACTCCTGTCCGATTTTCTTTCAACTTTAATATTTCCGGTTTAGCCAGCACTTCTTTTAAGGCAAAGACCGCTAATAAAGGTATCGTAAATTCAGCTATAACTAGGATAGAAGATACGGCACGGAACTTGTTATACATCGGTACATAATCGATAAAAAAGTCCGTAAGTCCCATAAAATTCTTTCCCCACGAAAGTAGAATAGAGAAGATAGTAGCTCCCAGTAAAGCCCATTTCAGCGGTCCTTTAACAATAAAGCACCCCAATATAAACAGAAATAAAACAAAAGCACCCACATAGACCGGTCCGGAAGTCATGGGCTGATCGCCAAAATACTGTGTCAGCTGCGAATAGATGTTACTATACATCGGATTCGCCTTTGCCATGGCAGTCTCATTCTTGGATAAAGGAACCGATGCCCCTCCCTTTACATTCGGAACCAGCAAAGTAAGCGTTTCACCAATTCCATAACTCCAGTTCGTTATATAGTTACGGTCCAGTCCGCTGCTGGTCTGATTGGCAGCAGGTCCTTCCTGTTTCAGTTCAATCTTTCCGCCCATAGTCTCCTTACTATACTCATAAGTATGGTATAGATTGGAGAGGTTCGCACACACTCCTATCATCGCAGCCAATGCCAGAACGGCACTTGCCTTGAAAAAATGCGGCAACTCCTTCTTCTTATAAGCATCTTCAAAGTAAGCTCCTACAAAAAACAGGATGACAAACATGAAGTAGTAGCTCATCTGAATATGGTTCGACTGAATCTGAAGCGCGATAAACAAAGCAGTCACAATCCCTCCCAACAGATATTTCTTCCGATAAGCCAGTACAATACCGGCAATCGTAGGCGGAATATAAGCCAATGTGACAAATTTCCAGATATGCCCTGCCGATATCAAAATAAAGAAATAGGAGGAGAAAGCCCAGATAATCCCCCCTAAAGCAGATAACCAGACAGACAACCCGAATGCCCGCAAAAGGATATAAAACCCGAGCATCATGATGAAGGTCAGCACCACATAAGATGGAAGATACAAGTGATAGATGTTTTCTATCCACTTCAGCGGTTTGGTAGAATCATAACTCGGAGACATCTGATAGGTAGGCATACCACCAAAAAGAGAGTTTGTCCAGCGGGTACGTTCTCCTGTACGTTCAAGATATTCCTGAGCTTCTTGACCGGCTCCCACTCCAGCCACCGTATCGTGCTGAAACAGAATACGACTTTCGATATCAGCCGGAAAAAAATAAGCAAAAGAAAGGATGATAAAAGCTAAAATAGCAATTAAGTCGGGAAGGAACTTCTTCATAAAATTGACAATTGACAATTGACAATTGACAATTGATGGTCAACAATAACAGCCCGGCAGATCACTCGTTCCATATAGCTGTTCATTGTCATTTGTCAACTGTCAATTGTCAATTAAATTAGTATCTATAATGTTCAGCCTTATAAGGTCCGTCTACCGATACACCGATATAAGCGGCCTGTTCCGGAGTCAGCTTCGTCAGTTTCACCCCGATCTTTTCGAGATGCAGGCGAGCCACTTCTTCATCCAGGTGCTTCGGCAAGCGGTATACATTTACTTCGTATTTCTTGTTGAACAACTCGATCTGGGCCAGCGTCTGATTGGTAAATGAGTTACTCATCACGAATGACGGATGGCCTGTCGCACATCCCAAATTCACCAGACGACCGTCAGCCAGCAAAAGAATGCTGTGACCATCCGGGAAATAATAGCGGTCTACCTGCGGCTTGATGTTTACACATTTGATGCCCGAATAATGTTTCAACGCATCCACCTGGATTTCATTATCAAAGTGGCCGATGTTACATACGATCGCCTGATCTTTCATTTTCTCCATGTGGTCAATGCGAATGATATCGATATTCCCCGTAGTAGTCACGAAGATATTACCTTCGGTGCAGGCATCTTCCATCGTTACGACTTCGAAACCTTCCATAGCAGCCTGCAACGCACAAATCGGATCGACTTCCGTCACAAGCACACGCGCACCATAAGAGCGCATTGAATGCGAACATCCCTTGCCCACATCACCGTAACCACATACCACCACTACCTTACCGGCAATCATTACACATCGGTCCCTCTCTTGATACCGTCAGCCAGTGACTCACGACATCCGTAGAGATTATCAAACTTAGACTTGGTAACCGAATCGTTCACATTAAATGCCGGGAACAGCAATTTGCCTTCTTCCTGCATCTGATACAAACGGTGTACACCGGTCGTTGTCTCTTCCGATACGCCGCGCATTTCCTCAGCCACACGATGCCAGCGAGTCTTATCCTCAGCCAATACTTTTTTCAGAATGGCATTCAGTTCGATTTCATCCTCCGCATGCACTTCCTTGTCCAATACGGCAGCATCATTCTCGGCATCATAACCGACATGAATCATCATGGTAGCGTCACCACCATCGTCTACAATCACATTCGGACCTTTTCCGCCGGGGAAGTTCAATGCCTGCAATGTGCACCACCAGTAGTCGGCAAGATTCTCGCCTTTCCATGCAAATACCGCAACACCGGAAGCAGCAATCGCAGCAGCAGCATGATCCTGCGTTGAATATATATTACAAGAGCACCAGCGGACTTCAGCTCCCAATGCAACCAGTGTTTCAATCAGTACGGCGGTCTGGATGGTCATATGTAATGATCCCATGATACGGGCACCTTTTAACGGTTTGGATTCTCCATACTTTTCGCGTAGAGCCATCAGGCCGGGCATTTCTTTTTCTGCCAAATCGATTTCCTTGCGTCCGAAATCAGCAAGTGTAATATCTGCCACTTTATAAGGCAGAGTAGAGAATAATTCTGTAGACATATTGTAAATCATTTAAAATGTAATTGATGCAAAGATAGAACATTCTGATTAGTAGGGCAAAAGCTATCCTTCTTTTTTATAAAAAAAACACTTACACCGGGCTCCCATTGGCTAACCAATATAATATGCATATATAAAATGCGGTGAACATCTTACTAATGTCCACCGCATTTTATATATGACAATCAACGTTACTTCTTTTCAGCTTTCGTTATCGGCGCGCTCAGCATTTCCTTATACTTCGCAGGATCATTCAATACCTTTATTGCTTCCTGCAAATCATCATCATCCTTCAGTTGCTCGATAATACCACCTCTCTGGAAATAATAACGCTTGATAATTTCATTAGCAATCATTCTCTTGATATCCTTAGAGAAATAATCCAGGTCACGGTCAAGATTATGATTCAACTTCTTTTCCAGTGCCTTGAACTCTTCGGCAGCATCTGTCATATAGCCTTCAAATTCAGCAGCCTCTTTCAGTGTTTTCAGAATCTTCTCACTCTGCTGGTCATATTTGAAATCGGCCTTCTTCACCAGTTCCTTGAAATCATTGTAATCAGCATCCGTCACTACAAACTTTTCAGGAGCAGCTACAGTAGGATGCTTCAAGCAGTATTGAGTTGCATAGTCAAAAATCAGATTATCACGTACGAGATAGAACAAGATATTCGGGAGTTTTTCCTGCTTGACAGTAATATCAGGCATTACACCACCTCCGTCACGTACTTCACGTCCGGCAGCAGTATAGAATACGTTAGTCAGACTGTCGGGAATCGTTCCCACACTTCCATCTTCGTTCCGGTGCTTATAGTCGATCGCCTGCACACAACGTCCGCTTGGGATATAATATTTGGAAGTAGTCACTTTCATCATTCCTCCATAAGGTAAAGAACGGGGAACCTGTACAAGTCCCTTTCCAAATGTACGGTTACCAACAATAACGGCACGATCAAGGTCTTGCAATGAGCCCGACAGGATTTCTGAAGCAGAAGCCGTACCACTGTTTACCAATACGGCAATCGGAATATCCAGATCCAGCGGTTCACGCAAAGTCTTGTATGTGTTGCTTGCCTGTTTCGTCTTTCCCTTGGTGGTTACGATTACTTTTCCACGGGGCAGGAAATAATTGGCTATTTCCACTGCTTCATCCAACAGACCGCCACCGTTATTACGGAGGTCGATGACCAGAGAAGTAGCTCCCTGTTTCTTCAGATCCAGCAATGCTTTTTTGAAATCCTTGGAAGGGTTGCCGGAGAATGTGCTCAGGCTGATATATCCCACTTTATTATCCATCACGGTAGCATATGGGATGGCAGGGGTCTGAATAGATTCACGTACGATAGTAAACTCCATCGGGGTTTGTCCGCCTTTCTCATTAGGACGCTCCACTTTCAGTTTAAAGCTCGTACCCGCCTGTCCGCGCAACATCTGGCTGACTTCCGAATTATTCTTTCCAAGGAGATCTTTTCCGTCTATTTCCATCAGGATATCTCCCGCCTTCAGTCCCGCTTTGGCCGCCGGAGTTCCCTCGAACGGTTCGGCAATCATGGAACGTTTCAGCTTCGTATTATAGGTAATAAGAGAACCGATACCTCCAAAGCTTCCTTTCACCATCTGTTCCAGTTCGCTTTGATCTTCCTCCGGGTAATATTCTGTATAAGGATCCAGCGAGAAAAGCATATTGTCGATTCCTTCGCGAATGGTCTTGTTCGGATCAATGGTATCCACGTAGAACATATCCAGTTCTTTCACAATCGCATTAAATGTATCCAGATTCTTGGCAATCTGGAAATTGCGGTCGTCTCCACTCTTAAAACTAAAGAAAGCTACAGTAGCTATTACAGCCACCAAAACAAGAGCTATCCGCCTATTCAGCAATTTTTTCATATATCTTTCATTAAAATGAGACGTAAAAGTAACTCAAACCTTGGTTATTCCGCCAGAACCTTGTTAATATTTAACTTAATTTCATCCCAGCGCTCCGGAGAGATTGTTGTTCCAATCACCTGAATAACATTTCCCGAGAGAATAGAACCAATTTTTGCACATTTTTCGAGCGAGTATCCGCACGTCAGACCATACAGAAATCCGGCAGCGAAATAATCGCCTGCGCCGGTGGTATCCAGAACTTTTTCTACAGGAATAGCCGACACTTTAATTTCTTCCGTACCTTTACGGATATAAGATCCGTTTGCTCCAACTTTCACAATAGCAATGCTGCATTTCTTGGCTATCACTCTCAGAGCTTCCTCCGGTTCTTCGCCGGTAAATGCTTTCGCTTCTTCCTCGTTTGCAAAAACGATATCCACATACTTATTTATTAATAAGGAGAAAAATTCCAGATCATTCTCCACGATATTATAACTTGCCATGTCGAGACAGATTTGCAGGCCAGCCTCTTTAGCCAGTTCGATGGCATGAAGAATCATTTCGTGATCCTGAACAAGGTATCCTTCTATAAATAAGTATGCATATCCTTTGAACATCTCCAATGTCAGATCTTCAGCTTTCAAAGAAGCGGCCGCTCCCAGATAAGTACCAAAAGTACGCTCTCCATCCTGAGAAATAAAAGTGGATGCCACTCCCGAAGGAAGCTGTTCGGAGGTCAATAAATTGTCTTCAATATTATTTTTCTGCAGATTTTTCCGAAAAAAATCGCCATAATGATCATTTCCTACTTTTCCGATAAAACCTGTTCCGGCACCCAGACAAGCGAGTCCAAGTATGGCATTTCCTGCCGATCCGCCTGTTGCCAGATGCGTTTTCATTTGTGAAAATTTTGTGTTAATCTGCTGTAACTTAGCGTCATCGATGAGTTGCATGCTTCCCTTGGGTAATTCCAGTTCATCCAAGAGTGTATCGTCTTTCAGGGTTGCAAGTACGTCTATCAGGGCGTTGCCCAATCCTATTATTTTGTCCATTCTCAATATTTTTTTTGCAAAGATATTGCATATTTCAA
>ERZ780057.581-NODE-581-length-13992-cov-2.87637_pt1 | contig 13992 bp, 7 predicted proteins | sample MGYA00511844_ERZ780057 | MGnify/ENA primary metagenome ERZ780057 (study PRJEB29588, sample SAMEA2149030) | human gut metagenome | biome: human gut; feature: human-associated habitat; material: faeces | place: Denmark | collected 2008/2010 ...
CTGACGAAATGCTGAACATGGGATTCACGGACAGCATCAACGCCATTCTTGCCGATGTACCGCAAGAACGTAACACCCTGTTATTCTCCGCCACTATGAGCCCGGAGATTGCACGCATTTCAAAGAAGTATCTGCGTGACGCCAAAGAAATCACCATCGGACGGAAAAATGAAAGCACAAGCAATGTGAAGCATGTGGTTTTCACCGTTCATGCCAAAGATAAATACGCTGCCCTGAAACGCATCGTAGACTACTACCCGCAAATATATGGTATCATTTTCTGCCGTACACGAAAAGAAACGCAGGAGATTGCCGACAAGTTGATGCAGGACGGCTATAACGCTGACTCACTGCATGGAGAATTAAGCCAGGCACAACGTGATGCCGTCATGCAGAAATTCCGTATCCGCAATCTGCAAATCCTGGTTGCCACGGACGTTGCCGCCCGCGGACTGGATGTGGACGATCTGACTCACGTCATCAATTATGGCTTTCCGGACGATACCGAAAGCTACACTCACCGTAGCGGACGTACAGGACGTGCCGGAAAGACAGGTACTTCCATCGCCATCATCAACCTGCGCGAGAAAGGTAAAATGCGTGAAATCGAACGGATTATCAGCAAGAAGTTTATTGTTGGTGAAATGCCTACCGGTAAACAGATTTGCGAGAAACAGCTGCTGAAAGTAATCGATGACCTGGAAAAGGTGAAGGTGAATGAGGAAGATATGGCTGATTTCATGCCTGAAATATACCGTAAACTGGACTGGTTGAGCAAAGAAGACCTGATCAAGCGTATGGTTTCTCATGAATTCAACCGCTTCTCAGAATATTACCGCAATCGCGAAGAAATAGAAATGCCTACCGACAGCCGTGGTGAACGCAACAGCAGAAGCGGCAGCGAACGCACCAGTAACCGCAACAGCCGCAAAGCAGATCCGGGATTCACCCGACTGTTCATCAATCTGGGTAAGATGGATAACTTCTTCCCAAATGAGCTGATAGGCCTACTGAACGGTAATACCCGCGGACGCGTGGAGCTGGGACGCATTGACCTGATGAAGAACTTCTCATTCTTCGAAGTAGATGAGAAAGAGGCAGGTAATGTAGTGAAAGCCCTGAACCGTGCGAACTGGAACGGCCGAAAGGTATCTGTAGAAATTGCCGGCGAAGAAGGCAAGGAAGCTCCCAAAGGCAGACGTAAGAGTGAGGGCAACAACTACGGCAAGAAGGAATTTGAAGGCAAGAAACGCAGCTTCAAAGACGAAAAGCGTAGTGATGCATCTGGAAAACGTAGCGATGCCCCCAGAAAAAGTAGAAGTAAATCTGAAAGTGCTCCGGCTGACAAAAAGAAAAGCAAACCAAGCCGCGAAGAGCGTGGCTATACCGACGCCCGCGGCAAAAAAGACGATTGGAGACAGTTCTTTCAAGGCGACAACAAGGAGTTCCGTGATAAAGAACCCGATTTCAGCGAAGAAGGCTGGGCAAGACGGGCACCTAAGAAGAAATGATTAATAGTGATTAGTGGTTAGTGATGAGTGATTAGTGCAACTGCTAATTACTCATCACTAACCACTAATCACTTATTAACGTGAACAAAGTAAACGGATTCTTATATGGCCTTCTCTCTTCGGCGAGCTTCGGACTTATTCCGCTGTTCACCATTCCTGCCATGCATCAGGGCATGCAGTTCTGGTCTATACTGCTCTACCGTTTCCTCTTTGCCATGCTGGCGCTGGCCTGTATACTGTTGCTCGACAAGCAGTCTTTCCGCATCCGCCGGAAAGAGATACTTCCACTTCTCCTGCTGGCATTCCTGTATGACTGTTCCGCTGTTTTTCTGTTCTGGGGATATAAGTTCATGTCAAGCGGAGTAGCTACTACCATTCATTTCATGTATCCGGTGCTGACTACGCTTATTATGATGATTTTCTTCCGCGAAAAGAAATCCCCTTGGCGTATAGCAGCAATCGCTTTAGCGGTAAGCGGAGTTTTCTTCCTTTCGCATGGAGATACGACAGGGACTGTTACTTTACTGGGTATTTTTATCGTTCTGCTCTCTGCTTTGGGCTACGCGCTCTATCTGGTCACCGTCAGTCAACTGAAATCCCTTGAAATGAAGGGGCTGAAAATGACATTCTATGTTTTCCTTTTTGGCGGAATCCTTCTTTTCACCGGAATGACAGTGACAGGAGTCGGAGTACAGGCCATCCCGGACCGGATAACCCTGGGAAACCTGGTGATGCTGGCATTGGTACCGACCGTAATATCTAATCTGGCACTGGTACGCGCCATTAAAAACATAGGCTCCACACTCACCTCTGTATTAGGAGCCATGGAGCCTGTGACTGCCGTCTGTGTAGGCATTCTCATCTTTGGAGAACCTTTCACTCAAAGCATCGCCTTAGGCATCGGATTGATTATTTCGGCAGTTACGGTGATCATACTGAAAAAATAGAATGTCCTGCTTTCAGCCTGCTCTTTTTAGTATCTATATATGGGTGGCATTGGATACATAGATACTGCATGTCCGATATATAGATGCTGTACATCCGATATATAGATGCAACACGTCCGATATATAGCTATAACACAAGATTTCATCTACCTTCACAGGCAGATGAAATCCTTGAACATCCAATTCAACGTTCTTATCTATTTTTGAATTTAATATATTAATACCCCGGATTCTGGTAATAGCCACCACCCTCTTCCAGATTCTCCAGGAATGACTGCGGGAATGGTCTTACCTCATGTTTGCCATCTACAAAGTATTGACCGACATCAGGATTTGTAGACTTCAGATAGGTGCTGGTCAACTTCCCTGTACGCTTCAAATCATAGAACCGTACATACTCCCCACACAATTCTCTGGCACGTTCATCCAATACTGTTTCTACTGTTGCCGCACCGGACAAAGCCTTGGCACCGGCACGCTCACGAACCTGATTTATGTATTGCATCGCATTTGCTCCGCCATTTACGTAGATATCGGCCTCAGCAGCTATTAAGAAAACCTCAGGAGTACGCATCATAAAGGTAGCATTCAGATTTCCAAGACGTTTCTTGCTCAAGTTATTAACATAATAATTGCTGCTGTTATGCTTCATCAACGACGGATAGAAACTGAGCCAAGGGCTGACTACATCCGTATTATCATAATCTCTGTGATAATCCATAATCACCGTGTTGTCCTCAGCATACAAATCCTTGTAGTCAACATACAGGATTTTTGAGTCCTTCTTTACCGCTACCTTTTCTGCATATCCGTCATCTCCCGGACGGATAAATTCCAGCGCTTCTTCATCAAATACAAATTTGGTATACTGCCGCACCAACTCACCGGTTGTCGCATTAGGCACCATTTCCGATATTTCAGGAGACTCCAAATTCTTATCAAACTGCTTCACTTGTGATTCACTCCATGACTGACCTTTATCTTTGTTACAAGTCCATTGCGTTTGAAAAAATTCATGATATCGAGGATCCAGTGTTCCATCTTCCTGTACGTATAAATCCATCAGATACTTTGAAGGCATAAAACTCCCGCCGGCACGTCTACCCCAAATCTGATAATCGGACAAGCCGTCATATTTGTTACCGGAATGTATATCCGTCTTGAACACAATGGCTGAAAAGGCTGTGAGCGGACAATAGAACTGCTCGTTATTCTGGTTCATGATCCAAGCCTGGTTACTTACACCGCCCACCACATAGCGGTGTTTCCATAAGGCTTCTTTATTCTCAAAATTGTTGCTTTCTGCAAATACATCTTCTATATTATCATACATATACACTCCCAAAGCGGCTCCTCCTGCCTTGCAATCTTCCACCATCTCTTTGGCAACTTCCAAAGCCCGTTGCGCATACTTTTTAGAAGAGTCATACTCTATGGATTGCAGGCAGGCTCTTGCCAACATTCCCATCGCCGACTTCTTGGACGGACGGGTAGTTCTTTCTTCTATCGGTAACCACTGAACGGCAAACTCCAGATCGGGAATGATACATTTCTCATAGATATCCAGCGGGATATCTTTACCTGGATGCAAATCCACATCCTCTACTGGCGACATTTGCAACGTCACGCCACCCAGTTGTTCCACCAGATTATAGTAATATACCGCCCTCATAAAATGAGCTTCCGCCACTTTCTGGTTTTTCTCTTCCTCGGTAGTGAAAGGAACTTTATTGGCCTGTACAATTGCCTGGTTGCAATAGCAGATACCGTCATAACAGCAATTCAGCGTGTTAGCCATCATATTATTAGCAAAGTCCGATCCCATACCATACTTTAAGTAAAGGTTATCACCGTTCTTCTGAGAGGTCCAGATATCAGTTCCGCCCTCGGTCATCTGCATAAACTGTCCATAGCCGTAGAGCGCTCTTTCCATGCCGAAATAAACATTATTAAGTATGGTTTGATAGCCTTCTACCGAAGCGGACAGTGCATCCATAGTGTATCCCGAAGGATTATATTCATCAAGTGTACAAGAAGCATTGCTTATCGTCACTGCCATTGCTGTTACAGTCAGCCAGTTTTTTATTTTCGTAGTCATATCTATTCTTATTGAATTATTAATTAAAAGGATACATTAAGCCCCAAGAGATAAGTTTTGTAAAGCGGGAAGGTATCAGAACCGTTATTTTCAGGGTCCGAGTGCTTCAGTTCACTCTTAAACGGCAGTACAAATACATTATATGCCGTTGCATAAAGCCGGCACTGCTCAAGTCCCAGAGTTTTACATAATTTCTTGGGGAAGGTATATCCCAAAGTGATATTCTTTATCTTGGCATAAGAACCGTCAATATACTTCAGCGAACCTATACCCGTCGTACTGGCAATACCCGGTCGGGGGAAGTAAGCCGACTGGTTTTCAGGAGTCCAATAGTTCGTACCCCTAGGTTGGTTATTACCATTGGCGGAATACCAGCCGATTGTTTTGCTGTCTATCATCTGTCCGTATCTCACCATAGCGAAAACGCTTAAATCAAAATCTCTGTACTTAAATGTATTATTTACACCCAAGATGCCGTCAGGTACATTCGAGCCCAATATCTGGAGGTCGCGCGTGTTGCTGTAAGTGTGTACGCCGCCATCTCCTACAAGATTTCCGTTCTCATCCGTAGTGAACTGCTCCACTGTCTCAATCTTCACGTATCCCGGTTGGCATCCATATTTCGCCGCTTCTTCTTCTTCGGCAGTGCTCCATATTCCGGCATATTTAAAATCGTAGAATGTCTTGATGGGATGTCCTTCGAATAACTTTTTGGCAATAAGGTCACCATCGGGCAGGTTTACAATCTTTTCATCATTATGAGTGTAGGAGATGGATGAAGACCACTGGAAGTTCCTGCTCTTTATATTGACTGTGGATAACTGAATCTCATAACCCTTGTTGCTGGTTTCACCTATATTCTGCCAGGTTGCCATAGGAGACCCCCAGGCAGTAATGGCCGAGGTAACGGGCAATGTACGGCTAAACAGAAGGTCTTTCGTTTTTGAATCGTAATAATCGAAACTCAGATTGATGCGGCCATCGAAAAATCCCAAGTCTACACCATAGTTCCATTGATAGGTTTTCTCCCAACCAATAGAGGGGTTTCCGTATGGAGACACTAGTTGGCTTACTGAACTCAGCACCCCATCGATGGATACCGGAGAATAGGTGGCTGCTCCTGTCTGCGAAGAATAAGCTCCCATACCTCAGGAGTTACCGGCAATACCGTAGCTTAGGCGAAGTTTCAGGTTGTTCAGCCATTTTTTTGTAGACTCCATGAAGGGCTCCTGCGAAACACGCCATGCCAACGCCCCTGCCGGAAACGATTCCCATTTATGTCCACTGGCCAGATGGGATGCGCCATCCCAGCGCGTAGTAAATGAAGCTATATATTTATCATTATATACATAGTTCAGACGTAAGGCATAAGACATCTTCTGGCTTTGAGAGTAATTAGATTTCACACCATACTTCGTAATACCCGAAGCCATATTATAAAACAAATAGGAGTCAAGAGGCTGGCCGGAAGCTCGCATGTTATTAGAATCACTCTGACCATGGCTATAAGAGGTTACACCTGTCAGTGTAACTTTATGTCCTCTAAGCGGTTCGAATTTATAAGTCAGCACATTATCCCATAAATAGCTATAGCCATAGTTGTTATTGATGTAGGCATACGGTGCGGAATATCCATTTTCCACTCCCTGCAATGAATGTTCACCGATATATTGCCCATTGCGGGAGCTATTCAATGTGGTGCTGATCTGTGAGCGGAATGACAGTCCTTTCAGTGGAGTAATCTCCAGATAACCGTTGATATTGGCATAAGTCGTACGTGTTTGATTGGCATATTGATTCTCCATTTCATCTCCGAATGGAGAGGTCTCCCCTTCTATAAATTCAACATTGATGTTGCCATTGTCATCATAAGGTTTACCCAGAGGAAAGGCAGTCAACGATTTAGTAAAAATGTTCTTACCCCGCGAATTCTTAATCGTATAGGTGAGCGCCGAGCTCGCACCTATCTTTACCCATTTCCGGATTTGATAGTCTACATTAAACCTCATTCCGTAACGCGTCTGGTTTTCGTTAGAGAGCAAACCTTCCGTATTGTTATAGCTAAACGAAGTGTATATTTTGATTTTGTCACTTCCACCTCTCAATGACAAGTTTATATCTTTCTGAGAAGCATTTCCTTTGGTAGCCTCATCAATCCAGTCTATCCATTGATTGTTTTCATAAGCTTGCTGTATAGCCTCAGAAGAAAACATCTGAAAGAAGTTCTCCGGATATTCCCCGTTCTTAGTCCGATAAAGCTCGGTCTGATAACGGTACCATTCATCTCCCATCATACCATGTATGAAATTGGCTCCTCCCGAAATACTATATTTGGCATCCAAGTTGACCGTAACCTTTCCGGCCGCGCCTCTTTTGGTTGTGATAATAATGACGCCATTGGCACCTGCCGAACCGTAAATAGCAGTTGACGACGCATCTTTCAATACATCAATCTGTTCAATATCATTTGGATTCAGCTGATTGTAACTGGCCCCCTGCACACCATCAATAACAAACAAAGGTTCGTTGCTTCCGTTGATGGAACGAGATCCACGCAATAAGATATCCACATCCTCGCCTACCGCACCGGATCCCATCATAATATCGGCACCCGCAATTTTACCTTGAAGGGCCTCCATTACATTGCTTGTCGGAGTACCCTTTATGTCTTCCTTACTTACCGACACGACAGAACCACTCAGATCGGCTTTTCTCTGCGTACCATAACCAGTGCTCACAACCACCTCCTCCAGCAAATTCGCATCCTCTTGCATCACAATGTTCAAAGAGGTTCTCCCTTTCAGGTTTATCACCTGTTTCACATATCCCATATAGGATACTTCAATAGGATACTTGCCCGAGGCTTTCAAAGTGAACTGACCGTCAAGATTGGTAACCACTCCATTACTTGTCCCTTTTTCTACTACGGAAGCCCCGATTATGGGTTCTCCCTGGCTGTCCTTTACAGTTCCCGTAATGTTCTGCGCAACGGCATTGACACTCAGGAAAACGAATAGCATACTAAGCAATACTCGCATGTTTTTCAGATTAATAGATGTTTTCATCAATTTTAAATTAATTAATAATTAAAGGTTATTTGTCACAAAATTACCTAACGAATGTTTTTTAACTTTGTATGAGCGTACAAGAATTGTGTCTGTCCGTCTATCACACAGCTATAAACCTATTATTTCGATTAAAAAACCAATTAATACCAAAATGAAACTACACCTGTCGACACTATTGCTTTTATTCTGCCTTCCGATACTCGGACAGCCCCAACATACAATTACCCGATACAACATTGAAGATGGACTTCCACAACAAACCATAACCGGCATCACCCGAGATAGAAACGGATATATGTGGTTCACCACTTGGAATGGGCTGTGCCGTTTTAACGGACATTCATTCGTGACTTACAGAGTGATGCCCGGTGATGCGAATGACCTGGCGACCAACCGGATAGACGACATAAAGATAGACGCACGCAATCACCTTTGGCTATTGGATGACGAAAGTACCCTTTACCGATTTCATCCGGAAAGTAGCAAGTTCGACCGTCTTACGTCGCAGACGGCTCCCGCCCAAAATATATTCACTCTTTCCGATGGGGATACCTGGGTATTCCAAACAGATGGGCGTTTGCTGAGGATTACTCCGGATGAGTCAACGATGGCTTGCCGGCAAATTCTGGACAACTCGTATGGAGTACGCAGAATCATAAGCCTCCTGCAGGATAAAGAAATCATCTGGATTATCTCTGACAGAGGTATTTATAAATACTCCAAGAAAGATAATAAACTGACCTTGGCCTTATCCACACAAAAACATTTCCATAGCTTCAGGAAATACGCAAACAAGTTCGTAGTCGGTTCCGACAATGGTCAACTATATGTTTACGACCCAAAGAAAGATGATTATTCAATAGTGAAGTTCAACACTTCTGCCACACTGACAAGAATCAAGGCCTATGATTCCAGACATTTACTTATCACAGCAGAAAATGACGGTTTCTTCCTGACAGACGGTTATCAGGGAGAGGGAACACACTATACGGCTTCAAACCAACTGTTAAGCAATGACGTGAATGCACTGTACGTAGAAGATAGCCAGAAACATATATGGATTGCCTACAAAAACACAACAATGATTTCCCGTATCGACTCACTCGGCAATTACCGCAAGCATTACCAACTAAAAATGCAGAAGCATGACAATTCCCAACGACAAATATCACAAGACCATGACGGGCGGTTATGGGTATTCTCTAAGAACGAAGCCCTTAATTATTATGATGAAAATGCAGATGAATTCCTCTTCTTTTCCATCAGCAGAACCAGTTGTGAATCAGCCCCTCCTAAAATAAAGAAGATATACTTTGACAAGCAGAACAATCTATGGATAGCCAAACAGCCTAAAGGACTTGTAAAAGTATCTTTCAAAAAAGATCTTTTCAGTCTCTCCGTACCGGACATAGCAGAATATCCATCTTCCAACGAATTGAGAAGTATAATAGAAGATGCAGACCACAATATCTGGGTTGGAAGCAAAAACGGAGACATACAGGTATATGACAGCAACAAGCGTTTCATCGGCTTCCTAAACTCCACCGGCAGGTTATCCCGGCAAGTGGAGAATTTCGATGCCGTATATGCCTTGCTACAAGATCAGAAGGGAAATATATGGATAGGGACACGCAATAAAGGCCTTATCAAACTAATCCCCAACGGCAAACTGAATTACCAGCTCAAATACTATAAGAATGATCCTGCGGACAAGTTCAGTCTGAGTTGCAATTCCATATTTTCACTAAAAGAGGATAAACAGGGCAGAATCTGGATCGGCACATTAGGAGGCGGAATCAACTATACAGACCGAGACGGACACTTCATACATCCGGGCAATGAACTATCGGATTATCCAACCCGCTTTTTAAGAATCAAGAACATCTGTATAGATCACCAGAGCAACATCTGGCTGGCTACAACATCGGGAGTATTGCTCTGCAAATGGAGTAACGGAAAACTGGCATATACTCCCATTGTGCGCAATTGCAACGAAAAGAACAGCCTGAGTTGCGACAATGTATATGACGTGTTTGAAAGCAGCAAACACGAAATCTTTATCACTACCTTTGGTGGCGGGCTCGACAAGTTGACCGGATTCGATAAGCAAAACAATGGAATCTTCAAGAACTATTCTTCTCCACAAATGATTTCCAACGTCCCACTGACACTGGCGGAAGATAACAAAGGAAATCTATGGATCCCATCAGAAAATGGCCTGTACCGGTTGTTTACGGACAGTGACTCGACCGAAGTATATGACAACCGATTCCTGCCCGAAGGGCTTCTGCTCACCGAAAGCAGAGCCTGCCGCCTATCAAGCGATGAAATACTTTTTGGAACGGACAAGGGATTATTATCAATGAAACCCGAAAGAATGAAGCGAGACTCGCATGCATCCAACCTTATCATTACAGATATCCACATAAACGGAGAAAAAAAGGAACCCTCCTACTGGTCTTCCGGCATAACCCTCAGCCACAAGGAGAACTCATTTAGCATCAATTATGAGACGCTGGACATGAAATTCCCCAATAAGATAGAGTACGCCTACCGTCTGAAAGGCTTTGACAACTGGAACTATGTAAAAAACAACCGTATGGCAGTCTATACAAACATTCCTAAAGGGAACTATTGTTTCCAGGTTAAATCAACCAACAGTGACGGAGTATGGAGTAATAAGATAAAGGAGATCTCCATCACCATATTGCCTTCATTCTGGGAATCCATTTACGGTACCATATTGTATTTCATTATATTTATCCTCATTGTTGCCATTTCAACCTATATTCTGTTTGTTATCTATAAACTCAGGAACCGGGTTGCAATAGAGAAGCATATCTTAGATATAAAAACCAAATTCTTCACAGATATGATTCATGAACTACGTACTCCTTTCACACTGATCGTAGCCCCCATAGACCACATGCTCTCACAAAAGGATTTGAACCCTGTCATTCAGCAAGACCTGGCCCTGGTAAAGCGAAACACCAAACATACACTGAAAATCATCAATCAAGTACTCGATTTGCAGAAGCTACAGAATGAGTCCAAACTTACAGTACAAAGAATAGAAATAGCCGCATTCATCGAACATATTATAAATAATTTCCAGTCAATTGCCATCCAACGGGAAAGTGAAATCACCTTTGAATCTAAAGAATCGCCTCTATTTTTATGGGCAGATCCGGATAAATTGGAAAGCATTCTCTTCAACCTGATCACGAATGCTTTTAAATATTCACCCAAAGGAACAGTCATACATCTGTCTGTTCAGGAAACTGATACCAATATCATTCTGCAAATATCCGACCAGGGATATGGCATCAGTCAGGAAAAACAAAAAAGTATCTTTAACCGGTTCGAGAATTACGTGAGTTCCGACATCTTCAAGAAACAAAGTACAGGCATAGGGTTGTCTTTAGTCAAGGAACTGGTAGAGTTACACAAAGGCAAAATCACTTTACAGAGCAAAATAAACGAGGGTTCCATTTTCACCATCTACTTCCGTAAAGGAAAAGAGCATTTTGCACCTGAAACGGAGTTCATTCTATCAGATTATGATGAACGGCCTCAGCTGTCCCAGAATGATACTCTCTTTCTGAGAGACGATTACGAAGCAGAAGAAGAGGCTTGTAAGGACTGCGGCAAGAGTTCCATTTTAGTGGTGGATGATAATCAGGAGCTTCTTTTCTTCTTACATACGATTCTTTCCGAAGAGTTTCGTGTGATCACGGCTTCCAATGGAAAAGAGGGATTGGAAAAGGCAATCAAGTACCTGCCGAATATGATTGTCAGCGATGTTGTAATGCCGGAAATGACAGGGATCGAAATGGTCAAGAAGCTACAAGCCAATACTTATACCTGCCACATACCGATTGTTTTACTGAGTAGTAAGGCAGATGTGGAAAATCAAAATGAAGGTTTGGAATTGGGCGTGGATGATTACATAACCAAGCCCTTCAGTGCGAGTTATCTGATAGCCAAGATATGGAATATCATCAGACAAAGAAAGCGGATTCAGGCACTGTATTATTCGGAACTCATACAAAATAAAGAAGAAAGCAATATCGATTCCGAAGAGAAAGAAGAACTTCGCTCACTTCCGCAAGCTGATAAAGACTTGCTGGACGGGATTGTCTGTTTCATCAACAAACATCTGGATCATCCGGACTTGAGCGTAGATACGCTTGTTGAAGAAGCAGGAATCAGCCGCTCCACCCTATTCAAAAAGATAAAGACGCTCATAGGTATCTCACCGATGGAGCTCATCAAAAACATACGTTTGAAGAAAGCGGCAGAGCTGATAGAAGAGGGGTCGGATAACTTTACCCAAGTGGCTTATAAGGTCGGCTTCAAAGATTCGCAGCATTTCAGCAAATGCTTCAAGCAGATTTATGGGGTGACTCCTACGGAATACAGGAAAAAACATTTGGGTTAGTTGGTATGACTTTTATATAGAAATGCCTTAAGAATATTCGGCACTGTCCACGATTTTGTGTAAATAGAAAACTAGAGGATTCGAGTTTTATACTTGAATCCTGTTTTTAAATATAGTTATAAATTGATTAAAAATCAATGCCCAATTCCAAATAGGTTGATACCATTTCTTTTCTATTTACACAATATTATGGAGAGTCCCCCTTTAAAGATCGAATCTATTAGAGGTTGAGGTGTTACTATATCTTTTCTTAATTCATAAAAAGTTGCACTATCAATGTTTAAAACGCCTGAATCTTTTAAAGTTCGTAAAAATTCATCTGGATATTTCATTTTTAAGACAATGTCATTTGATCTTAATACCATACGATAAATAGAATCTTGGTATTTTACACTTAGAGCTTTATAAGGCTCATTACCATTTTCTTTTGCATGTTGTTCTTTGGATTTCCTATTTATATACATACATGCAGTAAGAATAAAGGCAATTCCAGTAATTAGAATAATTTTACTCCAATAGTATTTTAGGCACTTCTCTTCTTCCATATTTGGTTCTTTTAGGATCTCCTGTTTTCATTCTTATTTTATTTTCTGTATTGATTGCACGTACTTCAATCAACAAGACACCATTCTCTGTTATTTCCCTAGTCATTGTTCCTTGATCTGCATCATAAGAATGTTGCAACTCATGACTTAGTCCTACCCTCGGAGTTCTTTTCTCTCCGCTAGGTTCTATTTGAGTATAGGGATCGTATCTAACAGTAGTGCCTTGTGAAATTCCCTTGGCAGCTTTCTCTTTATCAACTTCTGTTAAGTTACCTTTTCTTCTATCCTCCACCATTGTAATTTGATGAATATTTTCACTGTCCTCTAATTTTAAAATTATTTGAGCAACAATTTTATCATCTTTCTTCAATTGTGCTAAATCAGCTTTTACAGTTTTTTGGAACTTTGTATCGTAACCGAATCTTGATTTTATATGATCAATTAATCCATTGGGATTGGGGCTAATGACTATACTATCTCCATTCACATCAATATTACCAACTGGATTATTTCCTCCATACTGATACGATGACATCGAATAATATTTCTCTGCAAATCTATCCATCGTCGTAAACCTTCCTATTGCCGTATCATAATGTCTTGCCCCATAATCATACCAGTTCAATCCCTTCTTTGTATCAAGCTCCTTGTCCGTCCCAGCGGATTTGTAATCCGCTGATTTTAGAATGCTAATATACAAGAAATAAAGCGTATTCGACGTAATAGCTGAGATTAAAAATCCTTCTATACTAAAGAACAGCGGATAACATATCTGCTAGGACTGGGAATAGATAAGGAAGCTCCCGGATGACCTTAACGCTGTAAAAACAGAATACCACAATCCCTGCCTCTACTCATATTTCAGAGTAAAAGACAGGGGATATCATACCAACAAAACCATTATTGAATCCTATAAATGAAATCAATTTGCATCCCATTCATTATAGCTACCGTCTAAATCTTTCAGACTCTGCTTTATCCCCCTTCTATAAAGCCAATCTACAATATAAGAGCCATCTCTTATACTAACTCTTATACTAAAAAGGCCAAAAAAGTCACTATACGGAATGGAACACCTTGTATATGTTCCTTTTTCATTACAAAAGTAAAAAGTCGAGTCACGAAACAAATCGTATAATTTATCCCAAGGATTCTTTGTCAGCGATCTAAAGAAAGCAACATTATTCACACTCTCAAAATAAAGATGTTGTGTTATCGTATCTAAAATATTTAGTTTAAGTGTATCTTTTCCATTTAATACTGCAAAAAAGTCCTTACGTATACTATCTTTGTTTTCTTTAAAATACTCATCTAAAACATTGGAATAATATATTTCTCCATCAATGCGTTGGATATGATTAAACAATGCTCCTTTGGGTATG
>ERZ780057.609-NODE-609-length-13457-cov-2.91248_pt1 | contig 13457 bp, 7 predicted proteins | sample MGYA00511844_ERZ780057 | MGnify/ENA primary metagenome ERZ780057 (study PRJEB29588, sample SAMEA2149030) | human gut metagenome | biome: human gut; feature: human-associated habitat; material: faeces | place: Denmark | collected 2008/2010 ...
CATCCAACTCGTTGTGTACCGGCAATGTGTCACCGTACATGATGCCCGGCATAGCTTCCTGCGGAACAAGACCGTAGTTTCTCAGGCAGAACATGATGTCGTAGAAGCTTCCACCGGGTGAGAAAGAACTGTCACCGTGATAGCGTACGTAGTTCACGCCGCGGTCCATCATGGTGTGGTGCACCACAAACATTTCTGATAAATCATATTCGCCTTTGCCCATACGCAGCAATTCGCTTTCAAGGAAACCAAGAGCCGAAAAACTCCAGCATGTGCTGGAACGGTTTTGGTTTTTAACGGAAGTAATCGGGTTTTCTTTAACGGTTGTGAAGATGAAGCCTTCTTCCGCTTTCGGAGTGTCCTGTGCTGACACATTGAAACTCAATAAGCCTAAAGTGGCAATAAGTATTGACTTTTTCATCATAATTAAATTGATATTAAATGATTGTTACTGGCACAAAGATAGGGAGATTTCGGAAACAAAAGCTATCTTTGGAGCGTTTTATCAGATAATTATGGAGAAAAAGATACATATCAAACCCCAGACAGGATTGGTTCTTGAAGGCGGCGGCATGCGTGGTGTCTTCACTTGTGGCGTGCTGGACAGCTTTATGGACCGTGGCATCCGCTTCCCCTATACTATCGGAGTCAGTGCCGGAGCATGTAATGGACTTTCTTATATGTCCGGCCAGCGCGGACGTGCCAAGTACAGTAACATTGACTTACTGGAGAAATATCAGTATATCGGGTTGAAATATTTGTTGAAGAAACGTAATATTATGGACTTCGATCTGCTGTTCCAGGAATTTCCCGAACACATTCTTCCTTATGATTATGAAGCGTATTTCTCTTGTCCGGAGCGCTATGAAATGGTGACTACAAATTGTGTGACGGGTGAGGCTAACTATTTTGAGGAGAAACGGGACAAGCATCGTGTGATTGACATTGTGCGTGCTTCAAGCAGCCTGCCTTTTGTCTGCCCTATTGCTTATGTGGATAATGAGCCGATGCTTGACGGAGGTATTGTCGACAGTATTCCGCTGATGCGTGCCAGGAGTGAGGGATTTACCCATAATGTGGTAGTGCTTACCCGTAATCATGGTTATCGTAAAGAAGCAAAGGACATACATATACCTTCTTTCCTGTACCGTAAATACCCGAAAGTGCGTGAGGCTTTAAGCCGTCGTTGCCGTGTGTACAACGAGCAGTTGGAAATGGTGGAACGTATGGAAGCGGCAGGAGAGATTACTGTAATCCGTCCGCAGAAACCTGTAACAGTCGACCGTATCGAACGGGATATCAGGAAATTGACTGATTTGTATGAAGAAGGTTATGCATGTGCGGCGAAGTATGACTTTCAGTGATTAATCAAAATATTGTAAACGCATTGCCAAATAATGATTGCTATAAAGTGGCAATCATTATCTGGCAATGCGTTTTTTTATTCTTAATCTTTGTTGGCCTACAAACTTTAGTAAGTCTGATATGAACAATTCAATGATTCGTTCACTATATTAAACTGAGGGTATTTCCCACTAGGACTGAAGGCACTTCCCACTAGGACTGAAGGTACCTCCCACTAGGACTGAACTCGTGTTTCATTACGACTGATCGTGATGGAACACCAAGTGCGTTGTCACACAGATGGTTACGTGGTATGTGAAACTCTTATAGAACTCTGTGAAACTCAGTGTTACTCTGTGGTGAATTAACTCAGTAATAGCTAACCTTCACAGCGCTGACTTCCACCGTTCCCGAATAACTATTAATAGACCATGGATTCTTCTGCATACCATATATGCGGTTTGTATAAGCCACATTATCATTGATATAAACCACGCAGACAGAGTTGTCCGTACAGATAGTTACATGATAAGTATTATCAGCAGGTCTGTCGAACAGATACCCGTCTATTCCGTCGATGAATCCTTTACCTTCTTCACCTTCTTCTTCGAAGTTTATCTTTCGCTTGTTATTGTTGTCTTCCGGATTCACTACAATGGTATAATACTTTTTGGAGTCCGTACCGCGTACCAGAGAGATACCGAATCTATCTGCATCGCCTGCCGTCTTTACGGTAAACGAAATCTTGTTGTTTACATTTAAGCGATTGAATAGGATATAAGCATTATCCGTCAGAGTATAGTTACCGTTGCTTTCTGATACTCCGCTACTCTTCTCCATCACTTTTACAGTAGAGGCGGTGGCATATTTCTGGCTGATACCTTCTACTAAGCCTAAAGTCAAAGTACCATCCGCATGCTGAACTACTTTGTGTGCAACCAGGCTTCCTGCCCATTCCGGTTCGTTCGGAGAAGCTCCTACGGCAGTATTGTCATTGCCCGAGCGGGTGGGGCACCATCCCCAGATGTAGCGGTTAGTTCCGTCCGAAGCCGTCTTGCCTGCATAGAAGCCACGTGAGTCAAGGAAACCTTCGTGGTTGTCGGGCCAGATACCGGCATCGTTGGCGGTGGTTGCTTTCAGTTCTTCCAGTGTACGTCCCTTGAAATATTGAACTTTGCGTACGGCTGCATGCATCTCCGAGTAGACCAGATACCACCAGTCTCCCATTTTGAAGACATCGGGACATTCATAAAAGCGATCCCACATCATGGTCATGAATACACCTGCATGTTCCCAGGCCTTCATATCTGTAGAAGTATATTCGGCCAGTACACCTTTGCCGCTTTTAGTAGTGGAAACAAGCATGTGGTATTTTCCATCTTCACCTTCAAAAACGAAGGGGTCGCGGAAATCATTCTTGCTGTACCCGTCAGTGTCACCCTTCAGATAAAAAGTGCGATTCTTGGTCCAGGTCTTGAAGTCGGGTGAGGTGGCATACATCACTACCTGACCGTTCTCGGAAGAAGTAGGCTGATATTTGTTACCTGTGTAGAAGGTATAGTACAATTTATCCGAAGGATTATAAATAGTACTACCCGTTCCGATAGCGGCATCCTGCTCCGACAATCCTCCGCATGAAATCAGTTCACCCATAGATGTGTATGAAGCGGCGTCCTGAGTACTTACCGCCCATATCGGGTGGTAAGTGCCTGCTTGGTTCGGACGGTATTCCTGTAGATACATAATCTTGAAATCTTTTGCCTGCGGATCATAGAAAGGCATCGGATCGCCTACATATCCAACAGATGGCTTGTAGTATGTATCGAACTTCATGGCATCTGCCGAAGCAAAATAAGTGGTGGTTCCGTCCCAGTCTTTCTGAGTTAAAACCGGATCATTGTCATCGCTACAGCTGCTGAAAGAAGTGATCATCAGAGCAGCCAGTGTGAGTGAATATATCATTGTTTTCATATATTAGTTTTATTTACCCGTTAAATAGTCAATTGCATTCTCTGTCAGTTTGGCCACATTGCCATGATACTTGTCTGCTGAAGCATCTATGCCGTAAGCATACCAGTCGTAACATCCTGAGCCGATACATACGATACCTCCGCGAGAGTCTTTAGGCAGATATTCCCATGCCACGATAGCACCATCGCCACCATAACCCAGGTCAACACCGCCATGATTGGTACGCCATACTTCATTCGTAGCATAGCCGCCCCAGTCGGAACCGATGTGCCATTGTGCCGTACTGTTGGTGGTTCGGTAACCGGTATCGAAGGTATAGACCTTATCTGTTTCACCGCTGTTCATCACCAGGTTCTGGTAGAGGGCGTGCGACTCGTGTCCCTGGATAAAGAAGTTCCATGCACCACCCACTATTTCACCGGATTCTTCCGATTGTCCCCAACAGTTGTTCGGGTTGTTGCCGTCCAGAGTAGCACCCAGTTTGGCGGCATAATAAGTAGCATAGCGGGTAAGCAGCAGGTTCATGCCATTGTTATAAAGGTCTTTCATCTTCACCAATGCGTTGATTGCTGCAGGCGCTGCCTTTTCAAACTTATCCATGTTGTCGATGCCGCCGTCTATATGCAGATGCCACCACATGATTTCACATTCGCTCAGGTCTACTCTTCCTGCCTGCACATCTTCGAATGAGATATACTGCGAATTGGCAATATTGTTCAGCATCCAGGTTGCCGCTTCCTTTTCTTCCGGATTCAGTTCGTTCAGTGTAGCTGCCAGACCCACATATACGGCACTCGGTGCATCGGTCGGGATAACCGTTACCGTATAAACGGCAGATGCGGTGTTATATGAAACGGTGAATTCTACAGGATTGCTGAAGTCAATAGCCTGGCCGGATGCCGGCATTACGGTGGCTCCTGCCGAAGTTGTAATGATCGGAACCATGTTTTTGATATTGACTGAACTCGGCACACGTACGGTGATGGTACGTTTAGTCTGGTCGATAACTCCGGCATAAGCGTCATTCAGTTTGAAGGAGAGTATCCGCGCTTCATCATGCTTGATGTTGACGGTGTAGTCCAGGAATACGTTTCCGTTAGTCACTTTTATCACTTGGGGGAATGAGAAGTTCAGCACATCGCCTGCCTTAACAGAGGCCTCGGCACCTTCGGATACTTCGATACCGGTAACTTTCATTGCGTCAGTGTCGTATACTTCGGGCACTGCCACAGTTACGGTCTTATTGGTCCGGTCTATCACCCCCGTATAGGTATCATTCAGTTCAAGGGCGGTGAGCCATGTGTCTCCGTCCAGTTTCAGGTCGGAAGTATTATCATCGCTACATCCCGGGAATGTTAACAACAGGACAGTTCCCAGTACAAGCAGATTTAGTTTATTCAGTATTGATTTCATAATGTTCTTCTTTTTTATAAGGTTACCAGTTACCACAATTCTGCGTATAGTTTCCGTTGCTGGCACTCATCTGTGCAAACGGGATAGGCAGATATTCATTTTTATTCTTAGTGAACGAGGCATTCGTGTAGATGGTGCAGTCGGCAGCTTCTTCGGCATAGAACTTATTCAGTACTTCGGCAGCTTCGCCCCATCTTACCAGGTCAAAGAAGCGCTCTGATTCCAGAGCCAGCTCTACACGACGTTCAAACTTCAACAATTTCAAGGCATCTGCCTGTGAGTAGCTTCCCGTATAAGGCTGAATGTTGAAACGTACGCCATATTCCATTTCGTAGTCGGCAATCATGGTTGTGCTTTGTTTAGCACGGTTACGTACTTCATTAATCAGGCTGATAGCTTCAGCTATACGTCCGTCGTTCAGTTGGATCAGTGCTTCGGCACGCATCAACAATACATCCGAGTAGCGCAGTACGATGCGGTTCATCGGAGAACCCCACCAGGCACCCTTTATCAGGTAATCGCCATCCGGATCCACATTCTGCTTCAAGGTCACGTAATATCCGTAAAGTCCGTTGCTGCGGCTCCAGGTAGTCGACTGGTCCATCATGTAGTTCTTATTGAATTCATAAGGGAATCCCGGCATACCTACCGTCAGGAAGAGGCGTGGGTCAGCATAATCGGATTGCGAATTGTAATCGGTGTTGTTAAAGGAATCCAGCAGCGGGTGTCCGTTGGCATCTGTTTTGAATGCATTTACCAGATTCTGGCTCGGTTTGTAGAAGTCGCAACCACCATCGGTAACTCCCGGAATGTTGGGAACGATCAGACCATAAGACCAGTTGCAGTTACCGTTGTTGGTACCGTCGTTCATGGAGTATTGCATGGCCCACAGGGATTCCACGCCATTTTCATATTGAGGTTCTGGACGGAAGTTATTGTGAAAATCTGATTCCAGCCCGTAGCCGCCTGCCGACATAATGGCATTGTCTGTGTATTGTACTACTTTCACCAGGTCTTCCGTGCTGAGGCTTGTCACTTCATGGCTGTCTGCATTATCCTGATGATAAGCTTTGTACAGATAAGTCTTTGCCAGATAGGCGGCGGCTGCGGCTTTGGCGGGGCGACCTTTGTCTGCCTGCTTCACGGGAAGGTTATCATAAGCAAACTGGAAGTCATCTGCAATCTGTTGCCAGCCTTCGTCATTGTTGTAAGTGGTGTTGGAGAGATAGTTATATTCTTCCGGTGACAAGTTGGCATCGTTGGCAAACGGGATCTTCTTGTACAGGCGTTTCAGCAAGAAGTGACCATGTGCACGGAGGAATCTCATTTCAGCAATTCGCTGCTGCTTTAGTGAATAAGTACTTTCATCCACTTGTTCCAATAGTTGCAAAGCTGTATTGACGCGTGAGATACAGTTGTAGAGGCGCTGCCACATATCGCTGATGTTCCATGCCGTAGTCATGATACCTTGTGAGATGTCCAGTGAGTGGAATACATCACCGTCTTCCGTACCGTTTCCGCCTTTGTAAGCGTCATCCGAACGTACGTCATAGTTCCACATGGAGAAGGAAGAATTGATATCTTCGGCAGTAATCCATACTGCATAAGCAGAGATTACCAGATTGTCGATGTATGCCGGGTTCTTCAGCTGTTCATCGCTGATGGTTCCCTGGGGGAGCTGATCTTCCAGAAAGTCGGTGCAACTGCCGCACATCAGTGAAAGACCTAAGACTGCTGTATATATTAACTTTTTCATAAGTAACTGATTTTATTGTTAAAAGCCTACATTAATACCGAAAGTTATATTCATCGGGATGGGGTAACCATAGTTGGCATTTTCAGGATCTACTCCGGTGAACTCCTTACTCTTGATGGTGAATACGTTCTGTGCGCTCAGGTAGAAGCGCAGGCGCTCCATCTTCATCTTCTGGGCAAAGTTTTTCGGAACGTTGTATCCCAACTGTATATTGCGTAACTTCAGGAACGAACCATTCTCAACAAAGTAAGTGGAAACACGTTTCTCATTGTTCGTATCGCTGCGTGACAATGCAGGAATGGTAGAGTTCGGATTGGTGGGTGACCATGCATCGAGTACTCGCTTACCTTTGTTCAGGAAACCGATATTGAGTCCACTCCAAAGGTCGGTTTCCTTCTTCAGGTCGCTGATAACATCTACTCCCTGAACACCTTGCCAGAACATGGTGAGGTCAAAATTCTTGTATTCAAGGTAGATGTTCAGACCATAGCTGAAGTCCGGAGTCGGATTGTAAATCCATTGCTGGTCTTTCTCATTGATGATACCGTTGCCGTCCAAGTCACGCCAGCGGATACGGCCTATCCCGGCACCTTCCTGAGTGGCATGGTTATCAATTTCTTCCTGTGATTTGAAGATACCGTCAGCTACATAACCCACCTGCGAACCATTGGCGTGACCGATTACGCTTTGTACACCGTTACCACCGAAAGTGCCGTTGGCTGCTACTGTAGTTGGTAGCTTCGTGATTTCATTCCGGTAGGTGGATATGTTGGCATTCAGGTCATATTTCAGTCCGAATCTCGTTTGATTGCGATAACCGAGATTCAATTCAACACCCACATTTTTCATTTCTCCCGCATTGATCCATTGACTGCTTCCTTCGCCCATAGCGGCGATACCTGCCATCTGTACCAGAATATCCGTTGTCTTTTTGTAGAACCAGTCGAATGAACCGTAAAGAGATTGTTTAAACAGTGAGAAATCGAGGCCGAGGTTCGTTTGTGTGGTTGTTTCCCATTTGATGTTATCATTACCGATCTGATTACGTTTGAATCCGGATTGAAGGATGCTGCCGCCATTGGTTCCGGCAATGTCGTAGGAAGTACCATAGCTCTGACCGCCTGATTCCGTTACACCGTAGTTGGGAACATAAATTGTATAGCGGGCAATGTTCGAGATTTCCTGGTTACCGGTCTGTCCCCATGAACCGCGGACTTTCAGATCGTCAATCCAACTGAGGTTTTGCATGAACTTTTCACGGTTCAAGCGCCATCCCAGTGAGAAGGAAGGGAATGTGGCATAGCGGTTATTTTTACCGAAACGTGAAGAACCGTCACGGCGTACTGTCATCGAGAGTAGGTATTTATCATCGTATGTATAATTCAGCTTTCCGAAGAAAGAAACCAGTGAATAGCCTTCGCCCGAACCGTAAGCCTGAGCCGTACCGGAACCCGCATTCGGCCACATATAGTCGGGTGTCAGAATAGAATAATCTTCTTTATAACCCGAAAAATTGATATCATCTTCACGGTTCAGCTCCATACCCACCATGGCGTCTCCACGATGTTTGCCGATTTCCAGATTGTAGGTAGCGATGGCATTCCACATCCATTTCGTCCAGTGTTCCTGCTTGGCTTCTACGGCATTCTTATCATTTGCCACATTGCCTTCGGTGATGGGGTAGGTGAAGATGCGTTGTGATTTCTGTGCATAATCCAATCCGAAGGTGGAGCGGACATTGAATCCTTTGAAGGGGTTGAGGTTGATGTAAGCATCACCAAACATACGCCAGTAAGTATAGCGATTATCAGAGTTACGGTCCAGTCTCGCTACCGGGTTCTCACGGTCGGGATATCCGCCTACCGGACCTGCATATTCTCCATTGATGTCGTAAACGGGCAATGAGGGATTGAATTGCAATACATTTTGCAAGAATCCACCCGGTGCCTGCACCTCCGAAGTGCGGTTCAGTGTGAAGTGCTCTCCTATGGTCAGGAATTTGCCAATCAGATTATAATCAGAATTTATGCGGGCAGAGAAACGTTCGAAGTCACTGTCCTTGATGATACCTATATTCTTATAATAGCCCAGGGAGAAGAAAGATGACCCCTTTTCAGAACCATTGCTTACTGATACATTGTACTGCTGGATAATACCTGTACGGGTTGTTTCATCGAACCAGTCGGTGTCGGCAGCCGGAACGGTATTGGCGGAATCCAGATACTTGGACATGCTGATGTTGTTCAGTTGAGGATAACCGTTTGCGTCATATCCCCAGCTATACTTATAACCCAGTGCGTTGGTGTTGGGATCCTGGCCTTCGTTTACGTAAGCTTGCCACATAGCACGGCCATATTCTTCCGCATTCAGTACTTCCATCTTATTGGTATACATGGAAGCAGCGATAGAAGCATCGAAGTTAATCTTTATCTGTCCTTCTTTACCTTTCTTCGTAGTGATGATGATGACACCGTTTGCAGCGCGCGAACCATAGATAGAGGCAGAAGCCGCATCCTTCAATACCTGGATAGATTCGATATCATTGCCGTTCAGTTCGTGCATGCCTGATTTGGTAGGCACACCGTCAATAATATAAAGAGGATCGTTATTGTTCAAAGTCCCGACACCGCGAATACGTACAGTGGCGTTTCCACTGGGATTACCGTCGGCTGTGATGTTCATACCGGGGACGCGTCCCTGTAATGCTTTGATCGGGTTGTTTTCGTTTTGCTTGGCAATCTCGTCTATGCTGACTACGGAGATGGCTCCGGTCAGGTCGGCCTTGCGTTGAGTAGTATAACCTGTGACTACGACTTCCTGTAGCAATTCCGATTCTTCTTCCAGAACGATATTCAGTGTAGCTTGAGCTTTCACATTCACAGTCTTGAATCCGATATATGAAATGGAGAGTTCTGCACCTTGTGGTACAGACAATGTAAAGTTGCCGTCGATGTCGGTTATGGTGCCGTTACTTGTCTGGTTGGTTTCTATGACAGTTGCACCGATAATGGATTCTCCGTCAGTCTTGGAAACCACTTTTCCTTGTACCGTCAGGCGTTGGGCCTGAACTAGTGTACACATTATAAGAAAGAGTGCAAATAGAAGTGATCTTTTTATGCCTTCCATGTTTTTAGATTTTAATTAATATGCTTTTCATTTTGTAATCGCTGTGGATTACCTCTCAAAACATGCTTTCCCGAGTGATGTTTTGATGTTGCAAAGAAAGGGAATTAAGTGAAAATATGCTGTAATTTATGTTTCATAAGCTGGTATATTTGTAACAAAATAAAGGGCAGGTATCATATTTGCCAGCTTATGAAACATAAATGGCAGGCTATTTCTGTTTTATTCGCTTCCTTTGCAAAGTGCTTTCCCGAGCAACTCATTATTAATTAAATGTAATACCCAAAAACATCATGAATTTAAAAAACAATTTGTTGACTGTGCGATGGACCCTTACCTTTATAATAGGTACAATCTGGTCTGTCTTTTCGTGTCAGGCTATTAATCCTCCTTTTGTGATTAAACATTTAGGTGACGGACAGAGCATTGTCCAGATTGAGAACCAGAAGAAATTTCTGTTGCTTCCCGTGGAAGAGGCTGCTCCGGAAGCAAAGCTATATATGATAGCCGATAATGACGTAGTGCGCAATATGAATGTTCGTCTGGCTATAAATAAGGTGGACTATTTTGTTCCGGTAGATCTCTCCGGATTTGATAATAAATCACTTTCTTTCAACTTCCAGTTGATACCCGATACGGCTATTTGCTGGGATGAAATGAAACTTTCCAATGAGTTTGATACATCCAATCGCGAGAGTTTCCGTCCGCTTTATCACTTCACTCCTCAATATGGCTGGATGAATGATCCGAACGGTATGGTATATAAAGATGGTGTTTATCATTTGTTTTATCAATACAATCCTTACGGTTCTATGTGGGGAAATATGCATTGGGGACATGCCATCAGTACAGACCTGGTGAATTGGGAACATCAGCCGATAGCCATTGCGCCCGATGCGTTGGGAACTATCTTCAGTGGTTCCTGTGTGGTTGATAAGGATAATACGGCAGGCTTTGGTGCCGGTGCGATCATAGCTTTCTATACTTCGGCCAGCGATCGCCAGGTACAGAGTATGGCTTACAGCCTGGACAACGGAAAGACATTCAAGAAGTATGCGCGTAATCCTATACTGACTTCCACCCAACGTGATTTCCGTGATCCGAAAGTTTTCTGGCATGACGCTACCGATAAATGGATCATGATTCTTGCCGTAGGTCAGGAAATGCAAATCTACTCTTCAGCTAATCTGAAGGACTGGGCTTATGAAAGTAGTTTTGGTGAAGGTCAGGGGGCTCATGGTGGTGTATGGGAATGTCCCGACCTGATAGAACTGCAGAAATGGGTTCTAATCTGTAATATTAATCCCGGCGGACCTTTCGGTGGAAGTGCCACTCAATATTTTGTAGGTACCTTCGATGGAAAGAAGTTTGTGAATGAATCACCGAAAAACACCAAGTGGATGGACTGGGGAAAAGATCACTATGCTACCGTGACTTGGAGTAATGCGCCCGAAGGACGCCATATAGCGCTGGCATGGATGAGCAACTGGCAATATGCCAACAATGTACCTACTACTCAGTATCGCAGTGGTAACTCTGTTCCCCGTGACCTGAGTCTCTATACTTCGGCGGGTGAAACTTATCTGAAATCTTCCCCTTCGCGAGAACTGCTGAAACTGCGTGGAAAAGAAGAAAAGAAGCATTCCTTCAAGGTGGACCGTACTTATAATATGGACAAACTGCTTTCGGATAATACAGGTACGTATGAAATTGAAATGACGATTAAGAACAGAAATGCAGAAGTCATTGGCTTCCAACTTTTCAATTCAAAAGGAGAAGAAGTGGATATTTACTATAATCTGGTAGAGAAGAAGTTTGCGATGGATCGTAGTAAGAGCGGAGTCGTATCATTCAGTTCGGACTTTCCGGTGCTGACTCTTGCTCCGATAGAAGGCAATTCGGAAATGACGCTGCGTCTTTTCGTTGATAAATCAAGTATTGAAGCGTTTGGCGATGACGGACGTTTCGCAATGACAAACCTTGTGTTTCCTTCGGAACCTTACAACCGTATCAGTTTCTATGCCAAAGGCGGTAGCTATGCGGTAAGTTCATTCAAGGTTTATAAGTTGAAATAAGATTGGTCTATATTTCCTCCTTTTCTATACCCGAATTTTATCAAAGCCGTACCCGCTCCGTAGCAGGTCCGTACCTAAGCGTTTGGACTAGATACGGACCAGGTACGGCTTCTCCTTTATTCTTCTATTTCAATGGTATATTTTCCTTTGAATACCTCTTCGGGTTGCAGATGCTGTACCCAATCCTTATCTTTATACTCTCCTGTATAATGTGCTTTGTCGCAACGACCGTACCATGGTTCAATACAGACAAACGGGGCATTCTTGGCAGGTGGCGACCACAGTCCGACAACAGGCGCATCAAAATGGAGGCTAAGATAAGGAGCTTTCTCCTTATTATATAGAGTAACCCGCCGCACCTGGCTTCCCTCCAATATAAGTGCATCTTTGTCAAATGTATGTGTGTCCAATGGCAACAAGTCGTTTGTCAGTTTCAGAGGATATTGGGTGTCCGGGTCGGCACATCCTTTTTCAGAAATAAGTATGTATTTCAGTCCGCTTTTCTTATTGAAACCGAAAAATCCCCGTTCTTGCGTTTCGGCATCGAAATCCGGATAGTAGAATGCCGGATGTGCACCAATCTGGAAGTGCATTTCCTTCTCCCCGGTATTCTCTACTTCCCACATGACATCGACCTTCTTCTCGCGGATGCGATAGCCGATGGTGAGACGGAATGGGAAAGGATATTTCTTGAGTGTTTCTTCGTTGCTGACAAGCTGGTAGCGGACTTCATCGTTTTCCTCGGATATCAGTGTGAACTCCATGTCGCGGGCAAATCCATGCTGAGTGAGGACATAGGTGGTGTCTTCGTTTCGATATTCATTCTCCCATACGCTTCCTACAATCGGGAAGAGTACCGGCGAATGGCGTTTCCAGAATGCAGGATCTGCCTGCCATAGATATTCTTTTCCATTAGAAAAAATACTGCATAGCTCTGCTCCATGTGCAGAAACTTCAATGCTGAGTCGTCCATTAAAGAGTGTTTCCATATTGTTGTTTAAAAAGTTTCTTTGGATAATTTTCCACAAATGTAGCTAAAAAGAGAAATAATGCCCTTGAAATGCGCTTAAAAAACATTCTTGTATCATAATTGCCACTCTTTGTAACAAGATTGTTATCCTGTTGTTCTGATATTCGCTTCCTTTGCAACGTGCTTTTCCGAGCAAGAAATACTTAAATTAATACCATACAACAATGAAATCTAATTCTTCGTTATCCAAGCTGATCCCTGTGATGCTCTGCTTTTTCGCTATGGGATTTGTGGATCTGGTAGGCATCGCCTCCAACTATGTAAAAGCAGATTTGGGTTTGACAGACTCTCAAGCTAACATCTTCCCTTCGCTGGTTTTCTTCTGGTTCCTGATCTTCTCTGTGCCGACAGGTATGTTGATGAGCCGTATCGGACAAAAAAAGACGGTACTCCTTAGTTTGGTTGTGACCTTTGCTTCGTTGTTATTGCCTGTTTTTGGTGATAGCTATACGTTGATGCTGCTTTCTTTCTCTTTATTAGGTATCGGCAATGCATTGATGCAGACTTCACTGAATCCGCTGCTTTCCAACATAGTGAGAGGTGACCGGCTGGCAAGTAGCCTTACCTTCGGACAATTTGTAAAAGCGATTGCTTCGTTTCTTGCACCTTACATCGCTATGTGGGGAGCTACACAGGCCATTCCGTCGTTCGGTTTGGGTTGGCGTGTGCTGTTTCCTATTTATATGGTGATAGCTGTGATAGCCGTTTTATTGTTGGGACAGACACAGATTGCCGAGGAGAAAGA
>ERZ780057.620-NODE-620-length-13292-cov-5.18811_pt1 | contig 13292 bp, 9 predicted proteins | sample MGYA00511844_ERZ780057 | MGnify/ENA primary metagenome ERZ780057 (study PRJEB29588, sample SAMEA2149030) | human gut metagenome | biome: human gut; feature: human-associated habitat; material: faeces | place: Denmark | collected 2008/2010 ...
CATTTCCGTCACGGGAAAGCCCGTGGCAGGCCTCATCCGTGTGACGGCGGGACCGGCGGCAACATGGTGTTTTTTTACTTTCTGCATGCTTCTCAGCTTGGGCATCCTTATGATTATCGGTGTGGTCGTGCTTTTTGCCTTTACCGTTTCTTTCGGTGCGGATTACACCTTCACTCTTGAGTATTTCAAAGAAGGCGTCATCAACTCCAATGTCATGGTGAACTCCTGGGTGGCATCCATGTCCACGGCGGCAATCAGCACGGTCTTCGGCATTGCTCTGGCGTTTCTGGTGCTCCGTAAAAAATTCCCGGGAAGAACAGTTATGGATTTCCTTGCCATGCTTCCCGTCTCTCTGCCGGGGACGTTTATCGGTCTTGCCATGATTCTCGCCTTTAATGACGGACCGCTTGAAATGACGGGTACGCTTGCTATTATCATTCTCGGTATGGCCCTCCGCCAGCTGCCGGTAGGATATCGGCAGGCCGTGGCGGGGCTGAAACAGATTGAAGGCTCTTTAGAGCAGGCGTCTACCAACTTAGGGGCAGGCAGCTTCACGACTTTCCGGAAAATTGTGCTGCCTATGCTGAAAAATTCACTTTCTGTCAGCTTTGTATACGCGTTTATGCGTTCCATGAACACCTTAAGCACCGTTATTTTCCTCGTGTCACCGGAATGGAACTTGGCATCCATCAATATCATGAGCCTGGCAAATCAGGGATTCCTCCCGACTGCCAGCGCCACTGCCGTAGGCATCATGCTTGTTATTTACCTGACTTTCGGTGTGGTGAAACTGATACTCCGTGACAAGATCAATATCTTTGATTTATAATCGCTCAAAGTTTACAACAGAGGTGGAAATATGTCAGACTTAGTATTGCAGCTGAAACAGATCAATAAATATTTCGGTCGGAGCCATGTCATCAAAGACGTGAACATTGATTTTGAAAAGGGGCATTTCGTTACATTCCTCGGGCCGTCAGGCTGCGGTAAGACCACGCTTCTCCGCATGGTGGCAGGTTTCTATGAGCCGGATGACGGGGAAATACTTCTCAACGGCAAACGAATCGAAAGGATTCCTCCTTACAGCAGAAATACGGCCATGGTATTTCAGGAATATGCCCTCTTTCCGCATATGAACGTTTTTGATAATGTTTCCTATGGACTTCGTGTGAAGAACCGTCCGAAAGAGGAAATAGAAAGACGTGTCAAAGAAGCGCTTGATCTCATGCAGCTCAAAGGCATGGAGGACCGTTTCCCGAACCAGATGTCCGGCGGACAGCAGCAGCGTGTTGCTGTGGCCCGTGCCCTTGTCATGAATCCTGAAGTTCTTCTTCTTGATGAACCGCTGTCCAATTTGGATGCGAAGCTGCGCGAAAGCGTCCGCGTGGAACTCCGTGACATCCAGAAGAAGATGGGGCTTTCCACGATTTATGTCACCCATGACCAGTCGGAAGCTCTTTCCATGTCGGACATGATTGTCGTCCTTAAAGGTGGCGTCGTCCATCAGACAGGATCGCCCCAGGAGATCTACTTTGAACCGAAGACGCCGTTCGTGGCGGACTTCATCGGCACGACAAACCTCCTCAGCGTAAAAGGGCTGGGAGAAAATACTGTTTCTTACGGAAACGACAGAATTCCCACTACGAAGAGCGTAAATGCAGGGCAGGAATACTGCCTGAGCATCCGTCCCGAATGTCTGAAGTTGGTGAAAGAGGCCGTTGACGGGCAGGTGAATGTAAAAGTCACCATTCAAAATAAAATGTTCCTTGGAGAAAAAATCCGCTACTTTGTCAATGACAGTCTTGGCAAGGAATGGATTATCGATATTTACGACCCCGGCAGGGCGATCCTGGAAGGCGAAGCATATGCCGCTTTCCCCTTTGAAAAGGCATGGCTCATTGAAGATCTGACGGATTGAAATGAAAAAAGAGCGGAGTTTCCGTAAAAAGAAACGACGCTCTTTTTTTGTCCACCGAAAAGGCATGAGTGGAGGGGCTGTGACAAGGCACAAAAATATTTTGTCACAGCCTCTTTATAATTGGCTATGGCAGATCTCTCAGCAGATCGTTTACATGAGAAGCAGCTTTCACGTTCCTGTATTCTTTTACCAATACGCCTTTTTCATCAATGATGAATGTGGAGCGCTCGATGCCCATGTATTTTTTCCCGTACATGCTCTTTTCTTTCATGACGCCGTACAAATTGCACACCGTTTCCTTTTCATCAGAAAGGAGAGGGAAATTAAGTTCATACTTGTCGCGGAAATTGCAGTGCTTTTTCACGCTGTCGCGGCTCACGCCAAGTACGGAATAACCCCGCTTCTTAAATTCTTCCAGATTGGCGCGGAATGCCTGCGCTTCCAGCGTGCACCCGGAAGTATTATCTTTCGGATAGAAATAAAGAATCACCTTCCCGCCCTTGTAATCGGAAAGGGAAATATCCTGTCCGCCGTCAGACGGAAGTGTGAATAGGGGCGCTTTTTTGCCCACCGTAAGATCTGCCATGATAACCTCCTTAAAGAAATATATTTTCTTTCATTATAGTATGGGGGAGACAGGATGTAAAACGGAGAAAAAGCTGTAAAAATAATCCTCTCCCGGCAGCTGAACAGCAAGCATAAGGAGATATATGAATCGCAGACAAAGATGGTATAATGAATTTATACACAGGGAAATCGCATAAATTGACATTTTAACATCCGGAGATAAAAATGTCTTTTCATGAAGAGCTGAATCAAAAACTGAATGTATTCTTTAATCGTGACTGGTTTGTTGAGTTGTCGGAACAGGAAGAGGAAAAGATGGAAGAACTCGCGGCCGGTCTTGTGAAAGATTTTGGCTGGGATACGGTTTTTCATGCAGCGTTCAAATATCTGAAAGGAAACTGCCGGACACCAGAGTCTGTAATGAATTTCGCACATCTGTATTGGGAATCCTGGTGGTGGAATTACCCGATTGAAGAGCCATACAGGTTTATAGGATACTTCTATTACAGGATTGGTATGGATGTGGAAGAATATGATTCGGATCAGGACATATTGGACAGCCTTTCGTGCAGTATATTGACCAAGTCGGGATATAAACAGGCTGACTTGTATGAGAATCCATACTATATTCCGGAACGGGATCCGCTCATGATACAGGCGTTAGAAGAATATATAAACAATGAGAAAAACAGAAATTATCAATGCGGAAGAGAAGAAGCCGGACGGGGATAGGATTCATTGATTTCCGAAGCGGTGTATGGAGATAGGTGTGCGGTTGTAGGAATATCTATTTCTGAAAAGAAACAGGCAAATCTCGGTTTACAGAAAGTTTAGCTTTATACAAGACGGCAGGATGACAAAACGATCCTGCCGCTTTGCTTTTTCTATTCGGTATTTTGTTTGCATATGACTGCGTTCTTCCAGTTTATTTCCGTATGGCAGCGGACATGTTTTTCGGATTTATTCCGTATATTTAATTTTTTTATTGACAGATAGACCCAAGGGGGGTATAGTATAATCAAAAAGAAGATTTTCGATTCAGCAGTAAGAATGAGAGAGAGTACGAAAAAGCAGAGAGGAAAATGAAATGGAAGCGAAGGAGACAAAACAGATAACCGGTATGGAAACAGAGGAAGCCTGCTGCCGTACGGAACGGACACCGGCAGAACAAAAGAAACTGCTTATCCGCCTTAAGACGGTGGAAGGGCAGATCAGGGGCATACAGAAAATGGTGGAAGCTGACGCATACTGCCCAGATATCCTCATGCAGGTATCAGCCGTATCCAATGCGCTGAATTCTTTTAACAAACTGCTTCTGGCATCCCATATCCGAGGCTGCGTTTCCGATGATATCCGCGAAGGACGGGACGGAAAAGTGGATGAGCTCTGCACCATGCTCCAAAAACTGATGAAATAATTTTTTGACAGGAAATGAAAGAGGTAAAAAATGAGACAATATACGGTTACAGGCATGACCTGCGCAGCGTGCCAGTCCCATGTGGAAAAGGCAGTCGCTGAAGTGCCGGGGGTCTCTTCGGTGGCCGTGGCGCTCCTGACAAATTCCATGGCGGTCGACGGCACCGCATCAAACGAAGAAATCATCCGCGCCGTTGAAAACGCGGGGTACGGAGCGCGGCTCAAAGGTGAAGAAAAGAAAAAGAGCTCCGCTTCAGAAAAACTGGCACAGGAAGCGGAAGCCCTGGCCGACCATGAAACACCGAAGCTCAAAAGGCGCCTCATATGGTCTGCCGTATTTCTTGCGCTCCTCATGTATATCACCATGGGGCACAATATGCTCGGCTGGCCTGTTCCCGCATTTTTTGACCATAATCATCTGGGACTTGCTCTGACAGAAATGTTCCTTGCCCTTATCGTGATGTATGTCAATAAAGATTTCTTCCTTTCCGGCGGGAAATCCCTCGCCCATGGCGCGCCGAATATGGATACCCTCGTGGCGCTCGGCTCGGGAGTTTCCTTCCTCTGGTCGCTCTATGTTCTTTATGAGATGACCTACCTCCTTACGCATGGTACATCGAACACGGATCTCATGGAAATTTATCACGACCGGCTTTACTTTGAGTCCGCCGCCATGATTCCTGCTCTCATCACTGTAGGGAAAACACTGGAATCTCTATCCAAAGGCCGGACCACCGATGCTTTGAAAAGTCTGATGAAGATGGCGCCAAAAACGGCGGCCATTGAAAAAGACGGGCAGGAAGTATCCGTTGCCATCGACGAGGTGCAGCCGGGAGATATCTTTGTCGTAAGACCGGGAGAAACCATTCCCGTAGACGGCGTGATTATAGAAGGCGCGGCAGCGGCAGACGAATCCGCTCTTACGGGAGAATCCGTTCCGGTGGACAAAGCAGAAGGCGACACCGTGAAAGCTGCCACTATAAACCGTTCCGGATTCATCCGTGCCCGTGCCACCCGTGTGGGCGAAGACACGACCTTCTCACAGATCATCCGCATGGTCAGCGATGCGGCTGCTACAAAAGCGCCGATTGCAAGAATCGCTGATGCCGTGTCCGCCGTTTTCGTGCCTGCCGTCATCGGTACAGCCGTTCTCGTCATGATCGTGTGGACACTCCTCGGCGCGCCCGTGGCGAAAGCATTGGAATACGCCATCTGCGTTCTCGTCATTTCCTGTCCCTGTGCGCTGGGACTGGCAACGCCCGTTGCCATTATGGTCGGCAGCGGTGTAGGCGCGAAAAACGGCATTCTTTTCAAAACAAGCGAATCTCTTGAAAATGCGGGAAAAATACAGATTGTCGCGCTTGACAAGACCGGTACCGTTACGGAAGGGAAGCCGAAAGTTACCGGCATTTATCCTGCGGGACATATGACGGACGATGAACTTCTCCTTCTGGCGTATTCGCTGGAACGGAAATCCGAGCATCCCCTTGCCCGGGCCGTTGTGGAAAAGGCGGAAGAAAGAGGCATGAGTCCGAAAGAAACCTCCGGATTCCGGGTTCTTGCGGGAAACGGCCTTGCCGCCGTTATGGACGGGGACACGATTCACGGCGGGTCGGAAACCTATATTTCCACGCTGGCGGATATACCGCAGGATATGACAGAACTCTCCCGGGCATTGGGGGGGGAAGGAAAAACGCCGATTTTCTTTGAACGGAACGGGATCTTCTTGGGGATTATAGCCGTCGCCGATGTGATTAAGAAAGACTCCGCCCAAGCTGTTAAAGAACTGCAGCATATGGGGATTGAAGTCATCATGCTCACAGGAGATAATCAGCGGACGGCAGACGCCATCGGGAAAGAAGCGGGTGTTGACCGTGTCATTGCAGGCGTCCTTCCTGACGGGAAAGCGGCTGTTATCAAAAATCTGCAGAAACGGGGCAGGACGGCCATGGTAGGGGACGGGATCAATGATGCACCCGCGCTTACCGGGGCGGATATCGGGATTGCCATCGGCGCAGGGACAGATGTAGCTGTCGACTCCGCCGACATCGTTCTTATGAATTCCAGGCTCACCGATGTTTCCGCTGCCATCCGATTAAGCAGGAAGACGCTGAAAAATATCCGTGAAAATTTATTTTGGGCCTTCGCATATAATATTCTGCTTATCCCCGTGGCGGCCGGCGTATATCCTATGATTTCCATAAATCCCATGTGGAGCGCGGCGGCGATGGCTCTTTCCAGTGTCACCGTCTGTCTGAATGCCCTTCGGCTGAATCTGTTTGAAGTCCATGACAGCGGGAAAGATAACCCCCTGAAAAAGAAAGCACTTCCTTCACCGGAAGTGCCCGGCGCAGAAACAGGCACTGCTGTAGAGAAGAAAGAGGCGGCAGGAAAGGAAAGGGCGGCTATTATTTTCGTAGAAGGCATGACCTGCGAAATGTGCGAGCACCACGTGGAAAATGCGTTGAAGAAAATAAAAGGTGTTGTGGAAGCAAAAGCGGATCATGCCACAGGAAAAGTAAATATGACCTGCTCGGCCGATCCTGATGAAGAAACCGTGAAGAAAGCAATTTCCGAAGCGGATTACATTTACAAAGGAATGATAGTTCCAAAGGAGGAAATGAAAATGAAAGAAACAGTAAGAATTGAAGGCATGATGTGCGGCCACTGCGAGGCGGCAGTAAAGAAATCGCTGGAAGCCCTTGACGGTGTGGATCGCGCGTAAGTGTCCCATGAAACTGGAGTTCCCCAAAAAGCCGGGCCCCGCCGTACTCACCCTGTCCAAAGAAGTCGCCGATGCGGATGTACGGAAGGCTGTCGAAGACAAAGATTACAAATTCGTAAGCATCGAAAAATAAAATCAAAAATGAAAAGCCCGCGGGAGAAAATAAGATCATCGCGGGCTTTTCACGTGTCCGTCTTGGGACAGGTTTGCATTAAATGTTTATTTCCGTGGTTAGGATTGCGGGAACGGAAAGCTGCTGCAAAACAGTATAGAGGGCGGAATCCGTTATCGCAATGTATTGACATGAAATATCCTGTAAGCTTTGTTTTCCTTTTCAGAAAAAACGGGAGGGCGCATTTCCGCCAACTGGTATTCTTATGCAGTAAAAAAGGACGACGTAAGCCGTCCCTTTTCAGGAGTATAAAAAAATAAAGGAAGTTGGAAAGGAGTGATTTTCGCTTGGGAGTGCGAAAATTTCCCAACGGCAGAATCGTTTCATGAATCCGCTTCTGCCTGTAAGTAGTATATCACAAATAAATGATTTTGAAAACTACTTTCAATTATTTTTTTAAAATTTTTTATGGAAGCAGCATTTACAGGAAAAGAAATAACAAAGAACTATTTTTTCTTATGATTGGTGCAGATGATTTCCAAATCACTGCCGGAGGAGATTATTCTGTACCGGCGGTAGGACACCACGGGGAATTTAAAATATCCTGTCCGGCAGCCGCAGGAAGAAGCGGTTTCCGTCGTTTCATATGAACTTGTCATTCAAATCATTTAACCATAAAAATCCTCAGTGATTGCGGAGGTCTTTTGATTTTTAAACGTGATCATCGTGTTAATATCTCCCAGAGGTTTTTATTAATAAAATAATACTCTCTGCCTTGTTTTGTTTTATCTAATAGTCCGGCTGCAACTAATCGGTTTAGATACTTAGAAGCGGTTTGTTTTTTTGCGATATGCCGATCTACGAGAAAGGAAATTTTACAGTATGGCTGTTCAAAAAGGAGATCAATTAATTCTCTGCTATAGATATCAGCCATCTCATTTTTTACAAATGTTTCTGTTTCTAATTGTACCTTTCGGATTTCTTGAATCATGGACAGAGTCTTTTTAGCGGTCACTTCCACCGCATCTAAAATATAAAGAATCCAGTTAGTCCAGTCTGCGTATTCAGTTACATCTTGCAGGGCTTTATAATAATCGGATTTGTGTTCAATGATGTAGCTGGATAGGTATAGGATAGGAACGTCAAGGAGCTTTTCCTGTATTAAGTAAAGAACATTAATTATACGCCCAACTCGTCCATTCCCGTCAGGGAAGGGATGGATGCATTCAAATTGATAATGGATGACTGCCAATCGGATTAAAGGATCAATATTTCCCTCATTTACATTAATATAGTTTTCCAAGTTGGAAAGTAGACGAAGTATATCATCCTTGTTATCTGGCGGAGTGTAAACGGTCTCACCATATGAATTCTTCAGTACTGTTCCGGGGAATGAACGGATTCCGTCTGAACGTTGCTTTATTTTATGGAATAGTTCGATAAATATATTAATTCCTAATGGACGTTGCTTGATTTCATTGAATCCATACCAAAGGGCGTCTTTATAATGAAGGACTTCTTTTGTAGATGGGGAAATGATTTTACTGTCCGGTGCCGAAAATGCTTTATATAAATCATCGTTTGTGGTAACAACATTTTCTATTTCACTGGAAGATTTTGCTTCTTGTAATGATACCGTCTGCAACAGCAAAAGCGGATTTGCCTGCATGTAAGTCCATCCGTGCAGTTCTGCCAGGGCCTTATGAGCAGAAACCGTTTTCTTCAGTATTTGGACTGTTTCCAGTTCTGCATGCGGAGGTAATATCGGAAGGTTATTATATGCTGTTTCTTTTTTATATGGCATAAAAGCTCTCCTAACAGGTATACATTATCATCCTATTTGGGTAATAGGGTGATTTTTGGAGTAAAAATAAACCTATTTGAATAATAGTATGATTGAATAAACCTGTCAATAAAATAGGGTGATTTTTAAGGTGAAAATAAACTTGATAAAAATTGACACAAATGATTTCGGTATATAAATGGATTTTTGTTACTAAATGGCAATATCAAATCAGACAGCCACTCAGAAAAATTATGTAGCAGATGAAAGTCGGGCAATCTGTTTTCTTCTAACGTGAACTTGTAATTCAAATTTGAATTTGATACCATGGAGAAAAGAATGGAATTCATGAAAGGGCAGCGTTCAGGAAGAAAGGATACTTGAAAATGGAATGGCTGGGACGAAACAGGAAATCGGTCATCATTGCCGTGGTTTTGGTGATCGCCTTTGCTGCGGGATATTTCTTTTATAAGAGCAGGAATGCGGAACAGGGAAGACTGATCCTTTACGGAAATGTAGATATTCGTCAGATTTCTCTTGCTTTCAACAGCAATGGGCGGATCGAGGAAATGCTGAAAGAGGAAGGCGATGCGGTGAAGGCAGGGGATGTGCTGGCGAGTCTGGACACCCGTCCGCTGGAGCTGGCGATTGCCCAAAAGAAGGCAGCGATTGCCCAGCAGGAAGCGGTGGTGGCAAAGCTGCACAACGGTTCCCGCCCGGAAGAAATTACCCAGGCGGCAGCGCAGGTGGAATCTCTGGCGGCCGCGGAAAATAATGCCCGCGCTTATTATCAGCGTATGGCATCGCTTCTTGCCGACGGTGCGGTAAGCAGGCAAAGTGCCGATGATGCGGAAGCACGATGGAAAGCGGCGGCTGCCAATTTGGAAAATGCGAAGGCTGCATTGTCTTTGGCAAACAAAGGGCCCCGTGATGAAGATATCGCGGCGGCGGAAGCGCAGCTTTCCGCTTTGAAAGCAGGTCTTGAAAATGATCTGTACAATTTGAGCCAGGCAACGCTTGTCGCGCCGCAGGACGGCGTGATCCGTTCCCGCTTGATGGAAACGGGGGATATGGCATCTGCTGCGAGGCCGGTGTATCTTATCGGTCTGTCCGATCCGAAATGGATCCGTGCGTATGTGCCTGAAAGCCGTCTTGGCGAGTTACGGGAAGGTATGGAAGCGGATGTTTATGTGGACAGTTTCCCGAATGAAGCGATTAAGGGAAAAGTGGGATATATTTCCGATACAGCGGAGTTCACGCCAAAATCTGTACAGACGGAGGAACTCAGGACATCGCTCCTTTATGAAGTGCGCATTTTTGTGGATGACGAAGAGAATCGCCTCCGCATGGGAATGCCGGCAACGGTGAAGTTTTGAAATCACGGAAAGTTTTTAAATACCGGGAAAGGATGTATCGTGGCTGACGGATATGTGGTGGAAGCGGCCGGTGTGACGAAACGGTTCAGGGATTCCCGCGGGGGAGAACTTCTGACTGCTGTGGACTGTCTGGATATACGGGCGGTGCGGGGGAAGATGACAGCACTTATCGGGCCAGACGGCGCGGGGAAGACGACATTCCTTCGAATGGTCTGCGGGCTGATGTTTCCAACTGAGGGAATCCTTTCCGTACTTGGCATTTCTGTAGCGGATAAACCTGCAGATGTGCAGAGGCGTCTTGGATACATGCCCCAGAAGTTTGGGCTCTATGAGGATCTGACGTGTATGGAAAATATGAATCTTTACGCTGATCTTCATGGGATTTCGGCAGAGGAACGGAAAGAACGGTTTGAAAAATTATTTCATATGACCGGTCTTGCACCGTTTGCACAACGTCTTGCGGGAAAGCTGTCAGGCGGCATGAAGCAGAAACTGGGACTGGCGTGTACTCTCGTGCGGACACCGGAGCTGCTTATTCTTGACGAACCGACAGCAGGCGTCGATCCTCTTTCCCGACGGGAGCTTTGGGAAATATTGAAAGATCTTGTGAAGGGCGGGCATATTTCCGTCCTTGTATCCACGGCTTACATGGAAGAGGCGGAGCTTTGTGACGAGGTATACATCCTGAATAAAGGGAAAGTTCTTGACAGGGGCACGCCGGAGGAGCTGAGGAAGGAAACGGAAGGCCGCTGCCGGATGGCGAAAACGCCGGAAGGGATACCGCCCCGCGTGCTTCAGGCTGCATTTCTGGATGATCGGGAGTCTGTGGAGGATGCTGTTCCCGAAAAGGGGAATGTACGGTTCGTTTTAAAGGAAGGGGTGCCGCTCGAACAGGTAAAAGCATTCTCCTGTTATCCCGGCTTGGAAACAGAAAGCGTGCCATCCCGTTTGGAAGACAGTTTTATGTGCCGCCTTGGGAAATCGGAAAGAAAAGAAAGTCTTCTTGAAGGATTTGAACTGGATTATAAAGAACCGGCACATATTTCCGGTAAAGTGGATATTGAAGTGAAAAATCTGGTGCGCTGTTTTGGTGATTTCACCGCTGTGGACAATACATCATTTCAGGTTCATGAGGGAGAAATCTTCGGGCTTTTGGGGCCGAACGGCGCAGGCAAGTCGACAACGTTTAAAATGCTCTGCGGACTTCTTCCCGCCAGCAGCGGCGAATTGTCGGTGGCAGGGGTAAACTTGCGGACAGCACGGGCGGCGGCTCGGGCCAATGTGGGATATGTGGCGCAGAAATTTTCTCTCTACGGTATGCTTACTGTCCGGGAAAATCTGGAGTTTTTTGGCGGCGCTTACGGACTGCCCCGGCAAAAAATAAGAGAAAGGATAAAAGAGGTCCTTTCCCAGTTTGGTCTCAGCGGCGCGGAAGACAGGATGGCCGGCGATCTGCCCGGCGGGTACAAACAGCGTCTGTCCATGGCGGCGTCCCTTCTTCATGAACCGAAAATATTATTTCTCGATGAACCGACAAGCGGCATTGATCCCCCTGCCCGGCGGATTTTCTGGCGGCAGATAACAGCGCTAGCCGCAAAGGGGACGACAGTGATCATCACGACGCATTTTATGGACGAGGCGGAATACTGCGACCGCATCATGATACAGGATCAGGGAAAGATGCTTATTCTTGGAACGCCCGAAGAAGTACGGAACAGGGGCGGGAAAAATCTCACCATGAACGAAGCATTCATTGCCATTGTGGAAAACAGCCGGAGAAAGGAGGAGTTATGATGGATGCCTTCCGCCGTATTTCTTCATTGGTAAGAAAAGAATATAACCAGCTTATCCGTGACCGGAGCAGTCTGGTGATCGGTATCGTTATTCCCATCATGCTCATTCTTCTTATCGGGTACGGCCTGTCGCTGGATGTGAAAAATGTGCCTGTGGCGGTGGTCATGGAGGACGCGTCTCCCACGGTGCAGGATATGCTTTCTTTTATGGACGGCTCCGACTATTTCGATCCCCACTATACCACGTCCATGAAAGATGGTACGGAAATGATGGACCGGCGGGAAGTGGACGCCATAATCCGTGTGCCGCCGAATTTCACGGAAAGTCTTTCTCGGGGCGGCAGCCATGTGCAGATTATTCTCTGGGGCGTGGACGCGGCTTCCGCACGGACGGCAGGTTCTTATCTTGAGGCAGGCCTTGCTTCATGGCAGGTGGCCAATGCGTCAAAGTACATGACCGTATCCGACGGGATCGGTTTCGTATCTGTCACGCCGCGGCAGTGGTTCAATGACGCCAATACAAGTACATGGTTCTTTATTCCCGGGCTGGTGGTGCTCATCATGACGCTTGTCGGCGTATTTCTTACCACGATGGTCATGGCACGGGAATGGGAAAGGGGCACGCTGGAAGCTCTTTTCATCACGCCGGTGAGACCGATAGAAATACTTCTTTCGAAAATGATCCCTTACTTCGGCATCGCTACAATCGGTTTCTGGCTATGCATGGCGGCGGCGCGTTACTTATACGGCGTGCCTGTGCACGGGTCATTCTTAATGATCCTTCTGGGATCGGTTATTTACCTCATCGTGACGCTGGGCATGGGACTTACGATTTCGTCGGTAATCAAAAACCAGTTCTTTGCGTGCCAGGTGTCTATGCTGGTGAGTACGCTTCCTACGGTCATGCTGTCAGGATTTATTTTCGATTTGCGAAGCGCGCCTGCCGTGGTCTATGCCGTGGGACATGTCCTTCCTGCTACATACTATATGGAACTTTTGAAATCGCTCTTCCTTGCGGGAAATGACTGGGCGCTTATCAGGGAGAACTGTCTGATCTTAGGGGGATACGCTGTGTTCTTTACGGGACTCTCCTGCGTGGTAACGAAAAAGAGGCTGGAATGATGGAACATATTATGCTTTACATCCGCCGCATCCTTTTCATGGTGCGGAAAGAAATGCTGACCACCCTGAAAGATCCGAAAAGCCGCATTATCCTTATTATGCCTGTCATTATCCAGTCCCTGCTTTTCGGTTATGTGGCATCGTATAATCTGGACAGCGTGGATTATGCTGTCCTTGATTTAAGCAGGAGCCGCTACTCCGAAGAATTGATTGCCGAATTGGATGGAAGCGGGATATTTAAACGGGTGGCGACACTTGGGAGCACATCGCAGATCGCCCGATTTATTGATGGGCGGAAAGCGGGCGTCGTCCTTGTCATCGGTCATGATTTTGCAGATAAGATAACCGCAGGGGAAACCGCACCCGTCCAGGTGATTACTGACGGAAGGAATACGATGACATCGAGCATTGCATCAGGATATATTTCCGCGGTGGCAGCGGCATATAACAGCCGGCTTCACGGCGGTCGTGAGCTTCTGC